>OIZO01000671.1_pt1 | contig 21449 bp, 21 predicted proteins | sample 1588551 | NCBI WGS metagenome assembly OIZO01 (sample SAMN03283271) | human gut metagenome | biome: human-associated habitat; material: feces | host: Homo sapiens | place: Peru | collected 2012 | reverse complement strand
GCCGGCATCGTAACGATGATTATCGCCCTCTTCGGATTGGTGGGTTATACGAGTGATGAGGTAAACCGCCGCCGCAAGGAGATTGCGATAAGAAAGGTTAACGGAGCGAAGGTGAAAGACATTCTGCGCATCTTCCTGAAGAATATCATGAAGATAGCTTTGCCTTGCATCATCGTGGGCGACATTGTGGCTTGGCTTATAGCCAGACAATGGCTCATGTCGTTCAGCGAGAAGATTACTATCACACCTTTACTCTTTATATGTGTTACGATTCTGCTGCTCGTCATCATCGCCCTATCAGTAATCATCAACTGCTACAAGGTGGCGAATAGTAATCCGGTGAAATATCTCAAGGATGAATAAAATAATCGGGAGTTAAGGAGTTAAGAAGTTAAGGAGTTAAGACAATAGTCTTTTCTCCTACATTCCTAACTTTTAGCAAGACAAGCATCTCTTTAACTCCTTAATTTCTTTAACTTAAAAAAATAATAAAATGATAAAAGTAGAAAATCTTTGCAAGTCATTCCGCACAGAGGATGTGGAGACTATAGCTTTAAATAATGTATCGTTCACAGTAGAAGATGGTGAGTTTGTTGCCATCATGGGACCGTCAGGTTGCGGCAAATCCACTTTGCTCAATATCCTTGGATTATTGGATAATCCTACATCGGGAAAATATTTCTTGGGCAATCATGAGGTGGCTAACCTTAAAGAAAACGAACGCACGGATGTGCGCAAGGGCGAAATAGGCTTTGTGTTCCAGAGCTTCAATCTGATTGACGAATTGACTGTTGAGGAGAACATCGAGCTTCCTCTTACTTACCTCAACATTCCGAAGGCTGAGCGCAAGACAAAGGTGGAAGCCATCATGAAGCGCATGGCCATCAGCCATCGTGCCAAGCACTTCCCTCATCAGCTCTCTGGTGGTCAGCAGCAGCGAGTTGCCATCGCTCGTGCCGTGGTCTTCGGACCTAAGCTTATCCTTGCCGATGAGCCTACGGGTAACCTCGATTCAAAGAATGGTGCCGAAGTAATGCGTCTGCTTACCGAACTTAACCACGAGGGCACCACCATCGTCATGGTGACGCATAATGAGCACGATGCCAAGATTGCCAATCGCATCATCCGCTTGTTTGATGGACAAATAGTGGAGGTGGATGGCAATCAGCTTTAATGCTTCAGTTTCTTTTGATGGACGTGTGGCACTATGCTTCATTAGAAGACGAATGTCATAAATCGCTTGGTGTTAGCCTCTTTCTGCTTCAGTTCTTCCTTCATTCTTTGCGTTGCCATTTTAAAGAAGAAGCGGATAAGATGCTCGTCGGTTGCTTCCGTGCGAATCATGCGGAGAGCGGAAATATATTCCTGACGGGCTTCGGTGGGGATGATGAGAAGAGGATGCCCCAAGCGTAATAGAATATAGTTGCTGACGAGTCGTCCTGTTCTTCCATTCCCGTCACGGAAAGGATGGAGATATTCATAGAATCCATGAAAGCGGGCTGAAAGTATCATAGGGTGAGCAGCGGCAGAAACGATGGCTTTTTCTGTAGATTCCAATAGCTTGGGAACTCTGGCGATGAGTTCTTCGTGATCGCCAAATACTGTATCGCCTGCAGCCATATCCGTGGTGGTGTATTCGCCAGGAATGGCTTCAGGAGAACGATAAGAAAGCGTATGGCATGTAACCCGTTTGTTGATTTCTTTCAGAAGAATTTCGTCAAGCGGATGCTTTGTGTTTTGCATCACGTACTCGAATGCGTCAAAGTGGTCGAGCATTTCGAAAGCCTCGAAGAGAGTTTTTCCGGCAGGAATCATCCCTAATCCTTTCTCCTTCAGTTCCCGAGTATCATCTACTGAGAATGAGTTGCCTTCAATGGCGCACGAAAAAGTAGAGAAGAGTACTTCATTATATTTGATGTACTCTTCTCTATCCATTTTATTGATGATAAGGGTTTGATATTTGCGTCTCAACTCCTCGTATTCCTTGATTTCCTTTTCGAATGCCATAAACTTCAGTTTTTTGTGTGGACAAAAATTGTCTTATGGGAGTAATGGTACCATATATATGGGTAGGCAGAGCACATTACCGTCTTTTTTCAAGTCCTTGGTGTAAACTAAGTATTTGTGCCCTGTCCTAGAACTGTATTTATCGGAAAACTGGTCGAGAGAAGCATGAGACTTATAGCCAGAAGACTTTACTTCTATAGGACTAATTTTGCTCCCATCAGCTTGCAAGAAATCGATTTCGTAATATCCTTTTCCGTCACGCTTGATTATGGTATGGTAATACAAGTCCTTGCCAGAAGCCCTGAGCATTTGGGCTACTACATTCTCATATATGTACCCTAAATTGGTGTCTAATTTGTCGCTCAGCAATTTGTTGTAGATGATGTTGTCTGTAAATTTTTTAGAATTATAAGCCAATGTGACAAAGAGCCCCGTATCAGAAGTGTACATCTTGTATCGTTGCAAATCTTTTGTAAGTGCTAAATCAACATTGGGGTCGTTGGAATGGTAGGCTATGTTTGTCACTCTGGATTCTTCCATCAGTTGGATAATGTCGCTAACCCTGTCTTGTTTTTCTCCTGGGATGACAGTTGAGATAGTGTATCGTGAGGCATTCTTGCTCAGTTGTGAAGGTATAGCATCGAACATAGCGGTGGCTTTGCCCGATGTGTCTATCTTTCTGAGGTCTTCTTCGTAAAGGGCGATGATGTCTCGCTTCACTGTGTCTACTGCGCTAAGGTCATTTGTTTTGATGTATTTGTCTACGGCTTGTGGCATTCCACCGACCAGCATATATAGTCTGAAGTCTCTCATCAGTTTACGGTGGGTTGCTTCGCCGAGAGGTTGCTTTTGCTCAAGTACAGTTTTTAGCAGAGTAAATGTTACGTTGTCGCCCATAGCCCATCTGAACTCTTCGAAGTCCATAGGGTGCATAGTGATTCGTGTCTCCTCGCTAGGAATGATAATGTTTTGTACATTCTTGCGGATGGAGATGAGTGAGCCAGTCTCTATATAGTCGTATCGATGGTCTTTTACTAGATGCTTGATGGCTTGTCGTGCCTTAGGATTATTTTGCACTTCATCAAAAATGATGAGAGATTTTCGCTCCTTCAAACTGACGTTGTAGTTTAGCTGTAAACGCAGAAATATGTAGTTAAGGTCAGAAAGGTCATTGAACAGGTTGTTGATTTCGGTAGCTGTTTTCGAGAAATCCACCAATATATACGAAGAGTATTCGTTTTTTGCGAATTCTTCTACAATGGTGGACTTGCCGATTCGTCTCGCTCCTTCTATTAAGAGGGCGGTTTCTCCCTGTCGCTCTTCTTTCCATTTGAGCATCTCTTGGTATATTTTCCTTTTGAATACATTTGTTTGTTCCATATTTTACTTGTAATTAATGATTTACGTGTGCAAAGATAAGGCTTTTGCCGAAATCCGCAAAATGTTTTAATTCAGTTTTGCCGAAATCCGTAAAATGTTTTATGGCAAAAATGCCGAAATCCGTAAAATGTTTTTATGGTAAAAATGCCGAAATCCGTAAAATGTTTGCCTATATTAGAAGAGAAAAGGAAGTTGAAGAGTAGAAATATCCTCATGAATTTATGTCATAATGAATCTCCTAAGTCATGCTGTACTTGGGAGATTCTTGCGCTTTTTTGAGGCTTATCCTCGAAAAAGTGTTGTTTTTATTGGTTTTTATCATCGAAAAAGTGTGTTTAAGGAATGATGATGCGGAACGTGGTGATGCCTTGCGCTTTGTCTTGATGTAGCGAAAGGCTGCCTCCGCTTACTCGCATGATTTGGCGGGATAGGGAGAGACCGATGCCGCTTCCTTCGGGCTTTGTGGTGAAGAAAGGAATGAAGATGTGGGAGGCTACATCATCAGGGATGAGACCGGCGTTGTTGCTTACGTCGATGATGATGGCTTCCTGCTCATTGGTGTAGGCATGAAGGCGGATGGATGCTTTTGTTGTAGGCTCGGATTGTAAGCCATTAAAGGCTTCTACGGCGTTCTTCAAAAGATTTGTCACTACGTGTGAGATAAGGCTCTCGTCGGCATAAGCCAACAAGTCCTTTGGCGTTACTTCTATTTCTACTTCATGATTGCAAAGCATTGCCATACGTTCGAGGAACGGCTCCACATAGAAGAGGGCGGGTTGAGGCTGTGGCACATGAGTAAAACGGCGGTAGTTATTGACGAAAGCCAAGAGTTCGGTTCCGGTTTTATGTATGGTTTCCAAACCTTGCTTCAATTTTGCTTGCTCTGCTGACAGCAATTCTACAGAAAAGTTGTTTGGAGAATGGAAATCTGCGGACGCACTATCTGCAGAAGGCAGTTCTTGGCTACCCAATTCTTTCAATAGGGTCTCGCTGAGTGAAGTGACGGGTGTGATAGTGTTCATGATTTCATGAGTGAGAACACGAATCAACTTAATCCATGAGTCAACCTCTTGGTTGCTAAGTTCATGACTTACGTCGCTCAGGGCGATGATGCGCACATGCTTGCCTTTCAGCATGGCTTGCGTCTCGTGCTTAGCCAGATGTTCGTCTTTTAGTTTCTCTCTTACCTGATTGATGTGTGTGAGCACGTCGACGTCGAGCAATCGGAGGGCAGCTTGGTTGTGCTGCATGATATTGTCGTGGCTGTCCACCACCATTATGCCAGTGTCCACAGCATTAAGAATCTGCTCGTAATATTTCTCCCGCTCCATCTGCTCTTCTCGTGTATGCTGCAGGAAGAGCTTGATGCGGTTGAGGGATTGGTGCAGAATCTTATCCTCCTTATTCCCCTTTTCTGTGGGAAAGTAGAAGGAGAAGTCACCATTGTCGATGGCATCAAATAGGAAGCGCACCTTCTTGATGTTGCGACGATAGTGGCGGTAGAGGCGGACATAGCCCACTACAGCCACAAGCAAAACCACTATTATGACAATCAGTTTATAGTCCATATCGCTTGATCTTATTATAAAGCGTCTGTCGGGAAATGCCCAGTCTTGCTGCCACCACCGACAGATTGCCCTCGCATTCCTTGATGGTTTTTTCTATCATGCGACTCTCCATCTCGTCGAGCGTCTGCACCTCTTCCAATGGTTTCTCCCTTCTCGTCTGGTTGCCGCCGTCGATATCCTCAGCCGAAATCATTCCACCATCCGACAATATCACGGCTTTCTCGATGGCATGTTGCAGTTCGCGAATATTGCCATACCAAGGCAAACTGGTGAGTTTCTGTTCTGCCTCATCCGAGAAGCGAAGGTTGGTCTTGTTGTACATGTCGCCATATTGACGAAGAAATCTATTGGCGAGCGGAACAATGTCTGCCTTTCGCTGTCTGAGGGCTGGCAGTTCAAGGTGGATGGTGTTGATGCGATAAAGCAAATCCTCTCTGAATTCGCCGTCATTAACCATCTGCTGCAGATTGCGGTTGGTGGCGCAGACCAGTCGGACATCCACGGGTATCTGAGTGGAACCGCCCACTCTCACGATGCTTCTGCGTTGCAGGGCTGTGAGGAGCTTTGCCTGAAGGCTATACGAGAGGTTTCCGATTTCGTCCAGAAAGATGGTGCTGCCATCTGCCAGCTCAAACTTGCCTGGCTTGTCCACCTTGGCATCCGTAAAAGCTCCCTTCACATGACCGAAGAGTTCGCTTTCGAACAAAGTTTCTGTAATGGCTCCCATATCCACAGGCAGCATCTTTTTTCCACATCTTGTGGATAAGCGGTGTATCTCGTTGGCCAATACCTCCTTGCCAGTTCCGTTTTCGCCCGTGATAAGGATGTTGGCATCGGTTGCAGCAACCTTTTCCACAATGTTTCTTAAATTGGTCATAACCTCGCTGTCGCCCCAATACATCGTGCTATTCGAGTCTTTTCCACCATTCTTGCCCGTGGCTTTGTCAGCAGCCTTGTTCTTGTCCCTTGCCTCCAACAATGTACCGATCATCTTCTCGTTGTCGAAAGGCTTGACTATGAAGTCGGCTGCTCCTTCCTTGATGCCCGTTACGGCGAGTTGGATATCAGCATAAGCAGTGAAAAGCACAACCTCGGTCTTCGGACTAATGCTCTTGATTTCTCTAAGCCAAAAGAGTCCCTCGTTTCCCGAATTGATGCCACTCGAAAAGTTCATGTCGAGCAATACCACGTCGGGATGTTCCTCTCTCAGTTTGGCAGGGATAGAGTTAGGGTTGGCTATGGTGATGATATTGGCGAATATGGGTTCGAGCAGCATTCTCACCGTAGTGAGAATGTTGCGGTTGTCGTCAACAATAAGTATAGTTCCTTGTTTCTTTATCATGATAACAAAGCTACAAAAAAACATCGAAACAAGGTTGCGATTGTCAAATAATTAGACAAAATAAATGTATATATACAAAAAAAATGAGGGGCTTAATCAAAAGCTCCTCATCTAATCAGCGGTGCGTACGAGACTCGAACTCGTGACCCCATGCGTGACAGGCATGTATTCTAACCAACTGAACTAACGCACCAGTATGATTAAGGCTTAATAAAAAACCTTGTTCTGCCGTTTTTTAAGCGAGTGCAAAGGTATGAATATTATTTGAATTGACAAAGCTTTTTGTCATATTTTTTCAAAAAAATTACTCATAATTACTGCATCTATGTATTTTTCGCCATCGAAGAGCCATTTTTGCAGGTTTGCCGACTTTATAAAGCCACATTTCTCAAACAAAGCAATCGATGGCTTGTTGTCTACGGAGATGACGGCATACACCTGATTGAGGTGCAGAATACGCTGTGCATAATGTAGCATGTAGCGCACGGCAGCCTCAGCATACCCACAACGGCGAAAGCCTCGCATAATGACGATGCTCAGTTCGGCGCGCCTGTGGCTGGCATTGAAGTCGAAGAGGTCGGCCATTCCCACCGTACACCCTTCGGCATTCTCAACTATCATGCGCACCTGGCCGTCGCTGTATATGTCGTTTGTGGCGTTGGCTATATAGTCGTGCAGCACATAGCGCGAGTATGGCACGTTTGTGTTGCCCACGTTCCACAGCTCGCGGTCGTTCTCGATATTGTACAGAAAGTCGAGGTCTTCAGGCTCCATAGCCCTCAACCGCACCTTGGTAAGATTCATTTCGCTCATGACAAGACCTCCTCATAAGTGATTATATTGCCTGTCTTGCTGCTGAATGTGCCCATTGACACTCCCTTATGCTGATTCTCACGGAACAGGCGCAGCACCTGTCCGAATGCGAATGCGTCGGTATCGTATACCACGTACACCTTATGGGCGTCGGGCAATGGCATGCAGGCATGGCCTTGTGGCAGCTTATGCGCATCGCCTACTACGAACGTAGCCTCAAGGGCGTTGCGCAAGGCGATGTCACGACACTTGGCTTCGCTGTCCTTAGTGCATATAAATACATAGGCGGCACGGCGCATGTGCTGCGAGTCGACAAAGCCGAGAGCACGCTTCACGGCACGCATCTGCATAGAGACAAGGGCTATTGTGGCTTTCAACACTATGGCAGCCTTGATGGGCAGTGCCACAAGATGGCTCACACTGCCGTAATGCTTGCGGAAGAAGATGAGCATGGCATTGTAGAACACATGCACATAGCGGAACGACGACTGATGCGAACTCTCGCCTTTGTAGTGCAGTATGTGTGCCGGGATATACCAGTTCTCGTAACCGGCATCGGCTATGCGACACGAGAGGTCGATGTCTTCGCCATACATGAAGAAGTCTTCGTCCAACAGTCCGACCCTATCCAGCGCCGAACGCCTCATCATACAGAATGCTCCGCTCACCACGTCAATGCGTCCTGCCTCGCTCCACGACATTCCGCCCATATAGTAACGGCCGAAACGGCTACGTGGGAACATGGCGCACAGTCCGCACATCTTGTAGAAGGCTGTCATTGGCGTAGGTCTACCGCGACGCGACTCAGGAGCAAGCGATCCGTCGGCACACTGCATGGCTACGCCTGCACTGCCTGCATTGGGATGGGCATCCATAAAATCGAGCACACAGCGTATGGTATCTTCAGCCACAATGGTGTCGGGATTGAGCAGCAGTACATATTCGCCAGTGCTCTGACGGATAGCGGCGTTGTTGGCACGCGCAAAGCCGAGGTTATGGCTGCTGTCCATAACCTTGACGTGCGGAAAACGAGAGCGTATGAGTTCAACGGTGCCGTCGTGCGAATTGTTGTCCACAACAAACATCTCAGCGTCTATGCCACGCAACGAAAGGAAGAGCGACATAAGGCATTGCTCTACATAAGCGCGCACTTTATAACTAACAATAACTACCGACAGTTTAACCATTCCTATTGTTTTTCAGATTCAGCGCTGTCCTGCTGATGTTCAGCCGACAGGCTGCCGGCATTCATCTCAGCCTCGCAGCGTGCCATCGTAGGCAGCACAAAGCACAGGCTGAGCAGCAATATTATGGCCATATATCCGAAGGCCACGTTCATATATATATAATATAATAATGTGTTTGCCACCATCGGCAGACACAGCATAAGCATACGAACCATACCCCAGCGCAGCAATTCGGCAGCCGAGGTGAGGCGGGCGGCTATGGCCTTGAAGCGGAACAGGCGCAGTGCCAGCGGAATGGCGCACAGCGTGAGCAACTCCATAAGCATAGTGAGGACAAACTCATCGCTACCTCCACGACCCGACAGCACGCCTACGGGCAACGTGTCGGTCTCGCACAGCAGCACAGCTATAAGCGATACAGCCACCGCAATGCCCAACACAAGCATAAGAACGTTGCGAGTATGTCTTATCATTTACCAGTCATTTTAGTACGATTAATAATAGCGCGTCCCAGAGTTACCTCGTCGGTATATTCCAGTTCGTCGCCTACAGAAATGCCACGCGCTATGACGCTCAGTTCAACATCGTAGGGAGCCAGCTTGCGCGATATGTAGAAGTTGGTGGTGTCGCCCTCCATGGTGGAGCTGAGGGCAAGTATCACCTCGCGCACGCCACCGTCTGCCACACGCTTCACGAGCGAGTCAATCTCAATGTCGGACGGACCGATGCCGTCCATGGGCGAAATGATTCCGCCCAGGACATGATACAGTCCGCCATACTGCTGAGTATTCTCCACCGCCATTACATCGCGTATGTTCTCTACAACGCATATTGTCGACGCATCGCGGTGGGTGTCGGAGCATATCGGGCACACGTCGGTGTCGCTGATGTTGTGGCACACGCGGCAGTACTTGACGTCCTTACGCAGTCGCGACACAGCACCGGCAAACTCCTCTACCTCTTCTTCCGAGCGGCGCAGCATGTTGAGCACAAGTCGCAAGGCTGTCTTGCGACCTATGCCCGGTAATTTAGAAAATTCTCCCACCGCTTTCTCAAGCAGTTTGGAGGGATATGCATTATCCATCAGTATGAATTATAGATATAGTCTGACCTAAGAGCGTGGATTATTGATTGAACAGATAAATACCAACACCTATCTTCAGACCGATGGTCGAGAAATCCTTGTGGTTCTTGAACGACTGATCGTAGTAGATGGCAGGCTCAACAGTAACCGAATTGTTAAGGAAGTAGGCATAGCCAACCTCTACACCCGGCATAAAGTCGTTGAACTTCTTGCCGGCATGTACATACTTACAGTTTACGCCAAGATATATGCCGTTCTGCTCAATGTAGTAGCGCCCACCGACACCAACCGAGAACTTATCTGCAATTTCCTTTTTGCCAGAGTGATCATAGTTGAACTGTCCGAGAAGCATAAGGTCGTCGGCAACGAAATAACCAGCCTGAGCCTGTGTGCCGATTGAGAACTTCTCCGATCCTGTATATTTCATGTTAAAGCCAGTAAGCGAGCCACCTACATATACCTTGCCCTCCTCAAACTGAGCATTTGCTGTAACGGCTGCGAACAGAGCCACAACCATTGCCATTAATTTCTTTCTCATAATCTGATTGTTTTTGATTTGAATAGTTGCAAATTTACATAATATATTTCATAAACAAGACAATATGCCGTCCGAAACAGAAAAATATAGCTACCTTTGTGGCTCAATTGCAAAAAAGCGAACACAAAATGAGAAAAATCCACCCATATATTTTTTCACTCATCATTGCCATTCTGGCAATGATAGCATGTACCCCTAACAGCATGGCCCAGACCGTAGCCTGCACAGCACAACCGCCCAAGCATGAGGTGCGCGCAGTATGGCTCACCACCATTGGCGGCATCGACTGGCCACACACCTACGCCCAGTCGGCACGTTCGATAGAAAAACAGCAGAACGAATTGCGCCAGATTCTGGACCAGCTACAGGCTGCAGGCATCAACACCATACTGCTGCAGACCCGTGTGCGCGGCACCGTGATATATCCTTCGGCTTACGAGCCGTGGGACGGATGTCTGTCGGGACACCCTGGCAAGAGTCCAGGATACGACGCTCTGCAGTTTGCCATCAACGAATGCCACCGACGTGGCATGGAGCTGCACGCATGGATTGTGACCATGCCTGTAGGAAAATGGGACGCACTGGGATGCAAGCAGCTGCGCAAGAAGATGCCACGCAACATCATACGCATCAAGGCCGACGGCTACATGAACCCCGAAACGCAGCAGACTGCCGACTATCTGGCTAATATCTGTGCCGAAGTGACTCATGCCTACGACGTGGACGGCATCCATCTCGACTACATCCGCTATCCCGAAGAACTGCCCAAACTGAAGACCCTGTCACGCGACAAGGGCCGCGACAACATTACACGCATCGTACGTACTATATCCCGTCGTGTGAAAAGCATAAAGCCGTGGGTGAAGATGAGCTGCTCGCCCATAGGCAAGTATGACGACACGCAGCGATACTGGAGCCGCGGATGGAACGCCAACACCAAGGTGTGCCAGGATGCCGAACTTTGGTTGCGCGACGGACTGATGGACGAGCTGTTCCCGATGATGTACTTTCGCGACAACGACTTCTTCCCCTTCGCCCTCGACTGGAAGGAGCGCAGCCACGGACGCATCATAGTGCCGGGACTGGGCATATACTTCATGTCGCCACGCGAGCGCGACTGGCCGTTGAGCGACATGACACGCGAACTGGAGTTTCTGCGTGCCGAGGGATTGGGCCACGCCTATTTCCGCTCAAAATTCTTCACCGACAACACCAAGGGTATATATCAGTATGCACGCAACGAATACTCGCAGTATGCGTCGCTCGTCCCGCCTATGACATGGCAGAGCAACGCACGCCCTGCCACACCTCAAAACCTCAGCATCACGCCTAACGGCCACGGCACAGCCACTGTGTCGTGGCGACACACCGTGGCTGACACTACCATGATACTGTTCAACGTGTACGGATCGACAGAATATCCTGTAGACACCGACGACGCACGCAATCTTATAGCCACCCGCCGCCAAAGTCGCCAACTGACCATACCCGACAACAGCTTCATGTACTACGCCGTATGCGCCACCGACCGCTATGGCAACGAAAGCGCTGCACTGCAGCAGCCCTGCGACGACTACACAGCACCTGTCGGTTCAAACAGCTGCAACAAAAGCATAAGCCGCAAAGCCATGCTGCCGTGCGACGGCCTCAACGTAACGTTGCCTAAATGTACAGCACTGACCGATGCCGACTTCCTCATAGCAGAGTCGATGCAGCAAATGGCTATAACCACCCTGCCCTATCGTCGCACACGCACCGTAAGCATAAGCTCGCTGCCCCACGGAGTGTACGTTCTGCGCACACTCAACCGAAAGGGCGTGAGTCACAGAATAGGTTTTTTCAGAAAATAATTGATAGTTTTCCGCTCCATTTTCCGACAAAAGTGTACCTTTGTGGACTATTATAAATAAACCCTACTATTTTAAACAAACTATACTATTATGATTGACTTTAGGAAAATGGTATTTGGCGCAGCTCTCACGCTGTGCGCCATGAACTCGTATGCCACGGTGTACGAAACCGAACTGTCGGCAGCTCATGGCTATGTAGAAACACTCGATGGCAAGCCGGGAGCCTCGGGCATCAGTATTCCCGGCGAATGGCGCGACTCCAACGGAATCCCAATGAATCAAAACAGCTTGACGGCGTGGACCGATGCCAACGCTTGCGCAGTCTATTACTTTCATCATCCCATTGGAACGGTGACGAGCGCTATCAAGATGAATGTCAAGCAGGGCACTACAGCTAAATTCCGACTCACTGTAGTCAACCCAAACTCGCCAAGCACACAGATTTTCAGTAAGGAGTTTCAAGTGAATGGTACGGGCAGCGATGCCGAGACTACCATTGGCGACATCAATTTCAAACGTCCGGCTTATTACCGTTACCGCCTGGAATGCCTGTCGGGCAACCAGAACATCACCCGAATACGCAGCTTCAAATTCAAGTCGACTACAGAGGAGGCTCCTTATTTGGCCAACTACCTGTCATCACCATCAGTACACCTCACCACATGGGGTTCTACCGACCCTAACGCACCCAAAGGCGACGCATACGACTGGTGTTTCATGGAGATAATGCTACCCCAGGAGTCGGACATCATCGGCACTTATGCTATGGCGCTCGGCGTACTCAACGGATATATGGGCATACAGATGAATGGATATACAGCCGACGGCTCGCCACGACACGACGTGCTATTCTCGATGTGGGACGACGGTTCGACCGACGAAGACCCCAACCTGCCCGAATACCTGCGTGCCGGTGCTGTAGACTGGGACCCACTGACCACTACCAACCGATTCGGAAATGAAGGCACCGGTGTGCAGACTTACCGCAAAGGTCCGTACTGGACACCAGGAAAATACGTACAGTTCATAACCAACTGTCGCCCCGAAACTACGTCATACACTACCGAAGTGAACGGCAAACCCACCGTGCACACACAGCACAACATGCTCGTGTCAGCATGGTTCAATGCGCTCGACGGCAAGGGATGGCAGTATATGGCTACCGTGCGCAAGCGAAACTCGACTACATACTTCGATGCATGGTACTCATTCCTCGAAAACTACAACGCCTCGACGGGTCAGGCCAACCGTATAGCCTACTATCGTAACGGATATATGCGAGCACGCAGCAACGGCAAATGGTACTACCGCAACAGCGTTGGGTTTGGTCATACCGACGGAGGCGACAACACCGGAGCACGCACCGACTACGGACAGGGCACTACCGACAACCCTGCCGACCGCACCTTCTTCATGCAGACAGGCGGATACACATCAACAAACAAGACCAAGACAACAGTTGCATTAGCCACCGACTACACTCCCGTAGACACTATCAACATCACTCCACTCAACGACCGTGTGCTGACAGCCATAGCCAATGAGAAGGCACGCATTGAGAAGGAACAGCTGTTCGTCGACAACCTGATGGACAAGACGGGATGGGAAGCTATAGAATACTCATCGGAAGAAACTGCAGGCGAAGGCACTAACGGAAGAGCGCAGCAGATAGTAGACAGCGACGACGACACCTACTGGCATCCACAGTGGTATGGAAGCACAGCTCAGCTGCCCCACTATATCGTAGTGGATATGAAGGATGTGAAGAATGTGGGTGGTTTTGAGATAAAGATGGGCGACAATGCCAACCGCCACATCAAGGCTTACGACATCTACGGCTCTACCGACAACTCCGACTGGACACTGCTGTGCAGCGACGACAACGCTCCCGCGAAGTCTTCGTTCCGTGTGATTCTCGACAAGGCTGCCGACATAAGATACTTCAAGATTGTGGTGCGCCAGACCACTGCCAACGACGGTCCGTTCCTGCGCATATACGAGATGAACGTCGCGTCGGGAGCCGTCGCTACTGCCATCAACCATATTACAGCCAACAACGGCACGTCGCCAGACAACGGCACCACATATAATATAAGCGGTCAGAAAATAGGCGAAGATGCCAAAGGCATCGTGATAAGCAACGGCAGGAAATATATAAGGAAGTAAGGGCAGCGGGATTATTGCTTGCTCCTTAATTCATCTATCAAATCGTTAACGATATAAGTGTCGCTCATAAGATGCAGGCCGTATGTTTCGTCGTGGAGCATACGGCACACATCTGATTCATAGAATATCGCCAAGGCCCTGTCGGTAGATATATTGAGCGTATCGGCCAATTGCGCAATGATTCGCGCAATCTTGTTCCAAAGAAGAAAGTCGAGCATAACTATATCCTTTCTGCAGATTTAAAATGTAAAAACTTGTCAATAATATCTTGATTGAGAATGCATATTTGCCAACTCGGCTTGTGATAAACCAGCTTGCCAAGTGTACTATTTATATCAGCATAACCATTGATATAGGCTTCAACAGCATCAATAACTCTGTCATCGGCAACTCCACCCTCAATGATGTCATAGCCATTCCAAGGTTGTTTGCCCTTTCGGCTGTCAACGATAAAGTCAAGCCACTCCTTGTCGTATGCCTCAAAGCGTTTCAACCTACAATTCTGCGGAATGGCAAACTCATAAATATTGACAACAGCCTGACTGGCTTTTCGTATGGTTCGTATACGCGCTGCCCATTTGGAAGCCTGTTCGGCAATAGGCGTAAGATAAAATCCAGGACCAAAATCAAGGTCTCTTCTCCCGATATTAACCAATGGATGCTCTACTGTAACATTTGAGCCATGATATAAAGTCATTCCGTTCATTAATCTGCCCTTTCCCAATTCTTCAGTGCCTCAACAACATCATTAGCCACAGCTTCCCTGCTTTCGGTATGCAATGTGTCATAGCAATCCTGTATCAGACTCTTGACAAGTCCAACACGTTCAAGTCTTCGCCTCATCTCAGACGGCGAAATGCCCATTTTCTGTGCCGATGCCTCTATTGCCAAAACCGTAAAGGCAAGACGATCGAATTCTGGAGTTCGAGGAGTCATTTCCATAATAAACGTTGATTTTGTTATGTTCAATGCGACAGCGTAAAAGTGCAGGATGAAAAACAACCATCTGTACCAAATGAAAACTACGCTGAATTGCAGCCTATCTTATGCAAAGATAGTGCAAACCGAGCGCAATACAAAATGAATTCATTCTTTTTTTAGACTTATACAACATTTAAAGTCTGATGAATTAAAACAATAAAGTCATCTGTAGTTTTTTCATATACGGCAACAGAATGAGTTGTCGGCAAAATACCTGTTTATATTATTTCATTGAAAAAATCAAATAATTAAATTTTGGAAATTGCTTATTTTCCTTTAACTTTGCAAATGGATTCAGTCGCAAGCGTGCGAGGCCAATCCATTTTCGTGGTAAAAATAATAAGCGTTTGCTGTTTATTCATAAAACGTTCAGAAACTTGCAGGTAGAAGAACAATATACAGAATAAGCGAGTAAGCGTCCACATATAGCGTGGACGTTTCTCTTGTCTGTATATTAGGTTTCCTGCAAGTACCTTGAACGTGGACAAGAATCGTCCGCGTTTTTTCGTATAGGTACTTGCAGGATTCTTTGTTTTCAAGAATATCCATCCAACGCATTAAGACATAATTGTTTTTAATGCTATGCTCAAAGACAAATTTGAGAGTCTGCATCATGATTGTAATGATGACGGACAGGGTGAGTTGTACCCATACGAGAAGTCGGATTTTCTGTCCGACATACAACTATCTATCAATTTCCCCATTGCCCAAACAGCAGAAAACGACAAGAAACACCGTGTTCTTTCCTTGTTCTCTGGATGTGGAGGCATGGATTTGGGATTTGAAGGAGGTTTTATTGCCAATGCCAAATCATTCTCTACAGATTCGCCATTTGTCGAACGTGTAGTAAGGAATGGTTGGGTGATGCTCAAACGTACCGATTTCACAACTGTTTTTGCTAATGATATTCTGCCCGAAGCAGAAACGGCATGAACTACATATATGTCACGTTTCGGACATACACCAAAAATATATCACCGTGTCAGTATTGTCGATCTTGTGAAAATGCACAACAATGGTGTTGATGTATTTCCACGAGACATTGACGTTGTGACTGGCGGATTCCCTTGTCAAGACTTTAGTGTTGCCGGAAAACGCAAAGGTTTCGATTCTGACAAGAATGATATGGGCGTGAAACGGAATGAGAACGCTCCGTCAGAAGAGACGCGAGGCAAACTGTATTATTGGATGAAGCAGGTGATAGATATTGTTCGTCCGAAGGTGTTTGTTGCCGAAAACGTGAAAGGACTTGTCAATCTCGGTGACGTGAAGGACATTATCCAGCGTGATTTTGCAAGTGCTGATGGCAACGGTTATATAGTATTGCCGCCACAGGTGTTGAATGCTGGCAATTATGGAGTGCCCGAATCGCGCGAGCGTGTCATATTTATAGGTATAAGAAAGGATGTATTGCGAAAACAAGCTTTGGCTGCTCTTACATCCGAAAGCATACCCGAAGAATACAACCCTTATCCACGTCCTACTCATGCTGGCAATACATCCCAACCTGGACTGTTGCCCAAGGTTACCACTTATGATGTACTGAAGTATTTACCGGAACCTGCTGATGCCGTAGACCCGTCACAAAGAATATACTCAAAGGCTAAATTCCAGACCAACGGCAGTCAAGGTCAGACTGAGATAAAGCTTGACGGACTTGGACCTACCATTCGTTCGGAGCATCATGGAAATATAGAATACCGTAGACTGTCGGCAGAACATGGCGGAAAACACATTGCTGAATTGAACAATGGCATGCAGGAACGCAGGCTTACACCTCGTGAGTGCGCCTTGATTCAGACTTTTCCGCCCGACTTCCGGTTTGTAATGCATGCTAAGGACGGACGCAAGTATCGCTTGAGTTCGTCAGGAGCCTACAAGGTTATAGGCAATGCGGTGCCGCCCGTACTGGCATTTAATATAGCTATGCGTCTACAGAATCTATGGGATAAATACTTCATCGATTAGTATTATGGCAATAATCTATAACAAACCGCTTAGCCTGACTCAAAACAACCTGATTTCTGTACGTCCGTCGGATGTAACACAGACAGACATGGAATTCGCCCATTTCATGCGACTTGCAGAGTCGTGGCTTAATGATGCATCTGAGTCTGACAGACAGATGTTCCGCAAATGCAATGGTACAGAAATGGAACACATAGCCTTAAAGGCTTTAAAGGATGTGGCTCCGCAAACTTCGTTCAGTGTAGACAATATAAAACCGGTGTCAGGTCTGCACTTCCCCGACATACAGGCAGCCGGGTATTTCGGGGTAGAGGTGAAATCTACCAAGTCAGACACGTGGACATCAACAGGAAGTAGTATTGTTGAGAGCACCCGTATTCCCGATGTTTCGCGCATATATATGCTGTTTGCCAAGTTGGGAGGGAAAACACCAGAATTCCGTTGTCGTCCATACGAGCAATGTCTGATCAACATTGCCGTCACCCATGCTCCTCGTTATCTTATAGATATGAACCTTGCTGACAACGGCGAGAAGAACATCTTCGAGAAGATGAGTGTAGAATATGACACATTTAGAATGTTGGGTGAGAAGGAGAAGATAAATAGTGTCAGAAAATACTATATGCATGCCAATCGTGCCAAGGGCAAATATGAAATGCCATGGTGGATGGGAGATGCCAACACCGAAGTTTCGTCATCTATAATGATAAGGTTCTTCAATGACCTGTCGATGAATGAGAAGTCTGACATCCGAGCACGGATGCTTATTCTCTTTCCCGAACTTTTCGGTCCAAAGCAAGACAAGTACAAGAGGGCTGCGCTGTGGATGTGCAGCCGTTATTCTGTAATCTGTTCGAATCTTCGTGATACGTTCAGTGCAGGAGGAAAAATTGAAGAAATAGGAGGCGTTAGGTTTAAGTGCAAAATGCCCCAGGTACTAAAGACGCTATATCAAAATCGTGAATTAATAAAGGATTTGTTGTGTAATCCCGACGAAGCTCTGATGCAGGATGTAGAAGACCATTGGGGTGAGAACGAATCTCAATCACTGGACCTGTATAAATGGTTTAACCGAATGCAGCAGGTATTCGACGATAATAACGAATTGAAAGACGTTGATCTAAAAGAGCTGTTTGCCCTGTGGCAATAGAACATTAATGGCGTGTGAATGTCATAAACAAACACACGCCATTAAATGTTTTTTCTATTTCAGCAGCAAGCAAACGGAACGGCAGACTCCTGCCCGTCGCACAATCGTTACAGGCTGTTGAGCCACTTCTTGCCCGATTTGGTGTTGAGCCATATTGCAAACGGCAGCATAACAGCAATGAGCCATGCAAAAGTCAATATCAATGCTTCCATATTCTTAATTTTTTAGTACCTTGTTGCCAACGTAAGCGAACAGGAATGTTCTTTTACACTTCCAAAAGGACTCCTTTTGCATAACAAATGTACCCCTTTTGGAATGCAAAAGGGGTACACATTTATTTTTCAAGCGTTATTTTCTGGCTTTTCAGCCACTATTTTTCAGCCTTTCAGCCACTATTCATTGACTTTTCAGCTGCTGTTTATCAGCCTTTCAGCCGCAGGTTTTATACCAAGTGAGCGATGAGATCCTCGCGCTCGCCCTCGAGCATATCGATTACCGGAACCTCAATCATTGTGTAGCATCCAGGCTGCTGGCGCATTGAGGCACGAGCCACATTGACAAGCACCTGACCAGTGAGAGCAGGGTTGTTGATGCTCATGGTGAACTCCATACGCTGATTCTGTGTCTTGCCGCTCACACCCTTGCGAGTAAGATGAACGCCGTGTCCCATGTCGCGCACAGCGTCTACCGAAGGCACTTCAAATACGTGAGTCTCGTCGTTGGCGAAGTACGGGTCGGCCTTGATGGCTGCTGTGACGTCCTCAAGCTTAGCTCCGTCCTCAAGTTCTACGTAAACCATACGGCGGTGCAAGCCCTCACCCTTAGGTATAGTCATCGAAAGAGCGTTCTTCACACCCTCCTTTGAGCGCACGCATACGCTGTGACCCATCGACATACCCGGTCCGAAGTTGGTATAGCTGAGTCCCTTCGGTGCAAGACTCTGCATGAGTGTACGCACGATAGAGTCAGAACCCGGATCCCATCCGGCTGCAATGATACTCACAGCCTTGTGCTCCTTGCATATAGGAGTGAGTGCTGCACGGTAGTCGAGGATTGAAGTGTGAATGTCGAAGCTGTCGACGGTGTTGATGCCCAGAGGCAGAATCTGCTTGGCATATTCCTCGCACGAACGTGTAGGAGTAGCGAGAATAGCTACGTCTACGTCCTTAAGCTCACGAATGTCCTTAACTACCTCATACTGCGCAAGCTCTGCCGGCTTGTTGTCGGCACCATTGCGACGCACGATACCTGCTATCTCGAAATCGTCGGCGGCCTCAAGGGCCTGGACAGCATAATGTCCGATGTTGCCGTATCCTACTACGGCTGCTCTGATCTTCTTCATTTCTTATGTATTTCTTTTTATTGGTTTTTACGGGCACAAAGTTACGCAAATTAGACAACAAAGCGCATTAAAGAATAAACTTTTTTCATTCTACCATTCATAATACTTACAAATTAGTAGAGTTTCGTAGGGTTTTGATAATAAAACGACACGATTTTCGCCACAATACGTTAACAATGGCAAGTTGCACAAATATCATAAAGCTTGCGATTAAGATTTTACCGTAAAATAGGGGAAAATAAAGGCGGCAATTATTTTGCATTGTCTTCAATTCGTTGTAACTTTGTGGCAAAGAAATTTCAAAATCATCAATTAACTAAATAACATTATGGCATCAACACCAGATTTCAAGTATGCTCCTATGTTCCAGTTGGGCGAGGATACTACTGAATACCGCTTGCTCAGCAAGGAAGGCGTGAGCACCGGTGAGTTTGAAGGCAAGACAATTCTGAAAGTTTCGAAGGAGGCTCTGACATTGCTCGCACAGCAGGCATTCCACGACGTAGAGTTCATGCTGCGCCGTGAGCACAACCTGCAGGTGGCTAAGATTCTGTCTGACCCAGAGGCTTCAGAGAACGACAAGTACGTTGCTCTGCAGTTCCTGCGCAACGCCGAGACAGCCTGCAAGGGCATCCTGCCTTTCTGCCAGGACACCGGTACTGCCATCATCCACGGCGAAAAGGGACAGCGCGTTTGGACCGACTTCGAAGACGAAGAGGCTCTGTCGCGCGGTGTATACAACACATTCACACAGGACAACCTGCGCTACTCGCAGAACGCTCCGCTCAATATGTACGACGAGGTGAACACACGTTGCAACCTCCCGGCACAGATTGACATCGAGGCTGTAGAGGGCGATGAGTATCGTTTTGTAATGGTTGCTAAGGGCGGTGGCTCTGCCAACAAGACATACTTCTATCCGATGACTAAGGCTACTATCCAGAACGAGGGCACATTGCTGCCTTTCCTCGTTGAGAAGATGAAGAGCCTCGGCACAGCAGCTTGTCCTCCTTACCACATCGCATTCGTTATCGGTGGCACATCGGCTGAGAAGAACCTGCTCACCGTGAAGCTTGCTTCAATCAAATACTACGACGCTCTGCCTACAACAGGCGACGAGACTGGTCGTGCATTCCGCGACATCGACCTTGAAGAGAAACTTCTGAAGGAGGCTCACAAGATTGGTCTGGGTGCTCAGTTCGGCGGCAAGTATCTGGCACACGACATCCGCGTAATCCGTCTGCCACGTCACGGTGCAAGCTGCCCGATCGGTATGGGCGTAAGCTGCTCGGCCGACCGCAACATCAAGGGTAAGATTACAAAGGACGGTATCTTCCTTGAAGTGATGGACTCTAATCCTTCTGAGCTTATTCCTGAGGAACTTCGTCGTCCAGGCGAGGGAACTAAGGGCATCGAGATCGACCTCGACAACGGTATTGAGGCTGTCTGCGCAGAGCTCTCTAAGTATCCTGTCAGCACACGCGTTAACCTGAAGGGTACTATCATCGTGGCTCGCGACATCGCTCACGCTAAGCTTAAGGCTCGTCTGGATGCAGGCGAGGAGATGCCTGAATACTTCAAGAACCATCCTATCCTCTACGCCGGACCTGCCAAGACTCCGGAGGGATATCCTTGCGGTTCAATGGGTCCGACCACTGCCAACCGTATGGACCCGTACGTAGACGAGTTCCAGGATCACGGTGCATCGCTCGTGATGATTGCCAAGGGCAACCGTTCGCAGGTAGTGACCGACGCTTGCAAGAAGCACGGCGGATTCTATCTCGGCACAATCGGTGGCGTAGCTGCCGTTCTCTCTCAGAGCTCTATCAAGAGCATCGAGTGCGTAGAGTATCCCGAGCTCGGCATGGAGGCTATCTGGAAGATTACTGTTGAAGACTTCCCCGCATTCATCCTCGTTGACGACAAGGGCAACGACTTCTTCCAGCAGTTGAAGCCTTGGTGTCCTAACTGCAAGTAAACAATAAACTAAGATAAACAAATACGCCCTGTAAAGGCAGAAGCAATAACAATAATTGCTTTTCCTTTACAGGGCGTAATGTTTTATATAGGGCG
>OIZO01000668.1_pt1 | contig 21505 bp, 17 predicted proteins | sample 1588551 | NCBI WGS metagenome assembly OIZO01 (sample SAMN03283271) | human gut metagenome | biome: human-associated habitat; material: feces | host: Homo sapiens | place: Peru | collected 2012 | reverse complement strand
ATTGCAGTATGTTAAAAGAATATGCACAGTATGTTGCCAGAGTGCGCCACTATGCGTCAGACATGCCTTTAAATCAGGCTGTAAAACGTGCTGTGGACGAATGCATCCGGGAAGGGATTCTGGCGGAATTTCTTGCCCGAAACCGAAATGAGGTTATCAGTATGAGTATTTTTGAGTATGATAAAGAATTGGAAGAAAAGAAGTTACGGAAAGCTGAATATGAATACGGTTTTGCAGAGGGTGAAAAACATGCGGCAATTGAAATCGCCAAACGTATGTTGAAAACTAACAACTTTTCCCTGGAAGAAATTGCTGCTTTCTCTGGTGTATCTTTGGATGATGTGAAAATTCTCAAAGCCAATCAATAGTATAGCCTACAGGGGACACGCAGATTCATGCCGCCCCTCTCTCTTCCCTCTGGGCTGTCCGGGAGATGATACTTCTGTCAGCACTTCCTGTTTTTCCCGAAAATGACATCATAATTTACATTTTTATAAAAGATATCTTCCAGATCACCGCTAAGTGCTTCCCGGTTGCCTAACATCCACATCACCTTTGCGATGACAGATTCCAGAGTCATATCATAAGATTCCAGAAAACGGCAATATTTTTTCATATCGTGTCCCACTTCATAGACCGTCATATCGCTGCCCTCATGTGCGACCTGTGTAGACATCACCACGAGACGGTCCGGGAACTCCTGACATAGCTTATAGAAATCATCTGCGATTGATCGTGGGATACCACCCACCCCAAAGCTTTCTACAATAATGCAGTCATAATTTTCAAAGACACTGCGCAGAATTCTCGGCTTGATTCCCGGAATCATTTTGATCAGATACACATTTTCATCCAGTTCCTCATAAAACCGTACTTCCTCTTCATACGGAACCGGTGGAATATAGCGCATGATATTACCATCCTGGATCATGGCAAGACATGGAAAATCAATGCTGGAAAATGCATTGTAGCTTTTTGACCGGACTTTTTTCGCTCTCGTTCCCGCAATGACTTTTCCATCAAAAACGATCTGAACCCCTTGCGAGTTTTCATCGGATGCATATAAAAAACTGTCAAGCAGATTTGATTTTGCATCGGTGATCTCAAGGTCGATCGGTTTCTGTGCGCCGGTGATCACGATCGGTTTTTTTGAATTCTGTATCATATAGGAAAGTGCCGCCGCAGTGTATGCCATTGTGTCCGTACCATGGGCGATGACGAAGCCATCGTATTTTTCATAATTTTCACGGATGGTATGCACCATCATTTTCCAATGTTTCGGTTCCATGTTCGAGCTGTCCAGATTTATAAGCTGGACAGCATGAAAATCACAGATATCTTTCACCTGCGGGATATACTGCATCAGTTCTTCCGGTGAGATCTGTGGTTTTAATCCGTTGTCTGATTTTTTTGATGCGATCGTTCCGCCTGTTGCGATGAGTAAAATGTTTTTTCTGTCTGACATGCTGCATTTCTCCTATTTTCACTGATCTGCATATTCATTTTCATTTAAATTTTGTGAATAAATCAGTCTTTTTTTAGTATAATCCTTCAATCAGGCAAGTAGCTCACGAATATCTGCAAGAAGCATATCTACGTTTTCCTCTTTCGTTGCCCAGCAGGTACAAAAACGGACTGCACTGTGTGTCTCATCCATACGCTCCTGATAAGCAAAACTATATTTCTTTTTCAGTTCCGCAAGCACAGCATCCGGCAGAATTGGGAACTGCTGATTAGTCGGAGAATCAATATAGAATTTCACTCCCATTTTTGTTAATTCGTCCTTTAACTTTTCCGCTAATCGCGCTGCATGTGCGGAAATATCAAAATACCGGTTTTCCTCAAACAAGGTCAGAAACTGGATTCCAAGCAGTCTGCCTTTCGCCAGCATACCGCCACGCTGCTTGATATTGTAACGGAAGTCTTTTTTCAGTTCCTCATTGCGGATCACAACTGCCTCCCCAAAAAGCGCTCCCACTTTTGTTCCGCCGATATAGAACACGTCTGTGTTGGCTGTGATATCAGAAAGTGTCAGGTCATTTTCCTTGCACATCAGTCCATAGCCAAGTCTTGCCCCATCCATAAAAAGATAAAGTCCACGCTTTTTGCACACCTGATAAATTGCTTCCAGTTCCGCCTTTTTATAAATCGTTCCGATCTCTGTCGGATTGGAAATGTATACCATTTTCGGCTGTACCATATGTTCAAAACTCTCGTCTGCAAAATGTGCATCTGTGTACGCTGCGATCTGCCCAGCCGTCAGCTTTCCATCCGGTGTTTCAATACACAGACATTTATGGCCGCATGCCTCCAAAGCGCCCGTCTCATGAATATTGATATGCCCTGTTTTTGCCGTGATCACTCCCTGATAATGCTTTAATGCTGCTGAGATCACAGTGACATTCGTCTGTGTACCTCCCACCAGGAAATGCACATCCACACTCTCATCTCCACATTCCTTTCTGATCAGCTCTCTCGCCTGTCCGCAATACTCATCTTCTCCATAGCCTGCTGTCTGCTCCATATTTGTCTCAACTAACTTCTCTAAAATTGCCGTATGGCATCCTTCTGTGTAGTCACTGTTAAATCGAATCATTGTTTGTCCCTCACTTTATCTTTCTTTTCAGCTGTCAGACACAGCTTAATATCTTTTCCAGTTACTTTCGAAATTTTCATCCATGGAAATTGTTTCTGAATCGGGATCGCATATCCCTGCTCCGCAAGCGCCCTGATATCTGCCGCTGTCACAATTTTGTCTGCGTCACATTTTAAAATCTTTTTTGCATAGTCAGCTCTGTGGCACACTTCCTGCAGCGGTTTTCCGATTGCATGTGCGCCCATGACAATGACCACTTCGTCCATATAAGGAAACAGAACCGGTTCATGCTCCGCCGGGGCTTTGACCGGCATATGTGCGGAACCGTCCGCCTCGATCAGGATCTCATCTGCCAGATATAGCAGATCCTCCATCAGCTTTTCCGGCAGCATTCCAAACTTTTCTGTACCGGGGATCAGACTCCCGGCAACACAGCAGCCGTATGTATCAAGGATGGACTGCACCTGTTCTTTCCATTTTTTCTCAGCTGTCCTGCACTCCCGCCAGCCGGATGCGGTATCCGGTATCGCACGCTGCTGCCATGTCTGCTCATACGCTGCAAATATCTCCTGCTCCTGTGGTCTCATCATCTTAGTTGTCGTGAGAATCAGAACCTTTTTCCCCTCTGTGCGCATCGTCTCTGCACGCTTCCGGATAGCGGATGTCTTTCCTCCTGCTCCGACATACGCCGTTACTTTTCCACGGTTTTCCGCTGCAATATCCCGCATCGCCCCGACCGCTTTCTCCACCTCTTCTGTCGTATTAAAACAGGAGAAGCTAAATCGTACCATGCCCTGTTTTTCTGTGCCAAAATGAGTGTGCATCAAAGGTGCGCAGTGCGCCCCCGCCCTTGTCGCAATCCCGTAATCTTCTGCAAGGCAGTCACTGACATAGGCCGAATCGAGGTCCGCCAGATTGCACGATACGATCGCTGCCACCCGTTTTTCTCCTCCGTAGAGATGAATGCCCGGAATTGTTTCAATTCCTCGCTGAAACTGTTCAGCTAACGCCATTTCTTTCTCATGGATAGCTGCGATCCCGGTCTTTTTGATCCAGTCCAGAGCAGCATGGAGTCCTGCGATCCCATGTCCGTTCAGCGTTCCTGCCTCCAGAGCAGTCGGCAGCTCCATGGGATGTTTTCTCTCAAATGAATGTACGCCGCTTCCACCGGATAAAAGCGGTTTTACACACACTCCATCTGCCAGTGCGATCCCACCGGTTCCCTGCGGACCAAACAGTCCTTTATGCCCGGTAAAACAGATTGCAGAAATATGATCCTGCTCCATGTCAATCCCTGCAGCTCCTGCCGTCTGGGAGGCGTCTAAAATAAAATATAGATTATATTTTTCACACAAAGTTCCAATTTGTGCGATATCATTTCCATCACCTGTTACATTGGAAGCATGCGTACACACAATTGCTTTTGTCTTTTTACCGATTGCCTGCTTTATTTTTTCGCAGGAAATTGTTCCATTTTTTTCACAGGCAACGATCGTGACACTGACGCCCTTCTCCTCAAGTTCATAAAGTGGACGCAGAACACTGTTGTGTTCCATCTCAGTAGTGATCACATGGTCGCCCGGATGCAATAATCCTTTCAGCACAATATTTAAGCTCTCGGTCGCATTCATGGTAAACACCACACGCTCTGCCGCAGAAAACTGTTCCCCATCTTCCATATGAAACAACTCTGCGATCTGTTTCCGCGTCTGAAAAATCAGTCTGGATGTAAACAGCGAAGCCTCATTTGCTCCTCTTCCCGCATTGCCTATATAAGAAAATGATTCTTTTACCGCCTGCGCAACCTCCTCTGGTTTCTGCAAAGTGGTTGCGGCATTGTCAAAGTATAGCATTGCAGCTGTTCCTGCCTTTCCCTCTGTCAGTTTATCTGAATGTCTGTGTTATTTCCATCACTCCGGAAGGATTCCCGCATGAAGCAGTGCCTCTAACACGCCTCCTGCAATACATCTTGCTTTATCCGAGATTGTAAAACAGTTCTCATACTCGGATTCTCTCGGATCAATATCTGCAATTTTAAATCCTTTTGTCACCGGATAACCGTCACGGATAAGTCCACGGAGGATCCCGGAAATTGTGGCTTTCACAGCAACTGCACTGGCTTTTCCCCTCTGCCTTGAAGTATCCTTCCCCTGTGCCTTTGGATAAATGTAAGCGATCACTTCGTCCCTGTCCACAGAATCGGAAATCTTTTTTTCTCCGTATAAAATACCGACACACTCCGCATGGATCACGCGCTCTTTCGCAACACCTGCGATAGCACCCGGAATCCCGGTATCTGGAATCGCATCTCCCTCATAAATGATCCTGCCAAGCTTATGTCCCCGCATTGTCTCAACAACCGCATGCACGTCCACTCCTGCCGTAAATCCGGGACCAAGTGCAACCGTAAATGGTGCCATATCTATTGTAGTCCCAAGATTTTTTTTTGCAAGTATTCCGTCGACCACTGCCGCTGGTTTTACCTCCCGGATCACCGCTCCAACCGGATCGATCATCAGCGCAATTTTTCCATGCTCCATGAGTTCATATGCCTGTGTCAGATTTTCTGCAAAATAACAAGTAACTCCTTCCACAGTGTAACTTTTCTCATAGACCGCCTCCGAAAAAGCGACCAACCGCCGGATTGCGGACGGATTCGCAATTTCGGTCACCAGAACCGGATAACCGCTCTGGTGCAGTTTATAAATTGTGCCCGTGGCGATATCCCCGCCGCCGCGGACGATAATGATATTTTTTTTCATTTTCCTTATCCTTTATGGTTTTACGATGTGATCTGCCTCCATCATTGTCTGCGCGATCACATACATATTGGTCACAGAACCAACCGCCAGTTTTTCGGTCAATCCGTAATGGTTCAGACATGTTCCACAGGTCATGACCTCCACGCCCTGCGCCTCCATGCTCTTTAAATCTTCGATGGAGTCGGAACCTTCACAGCTTAAATATGCACCGGAATTAAATAGTAAAATCGTCTGTGGCAATTCCTCCAGCTGCGTCAGCGCATAGACAAATCCTTTCATCAGCATTTTTCCGAGCTTCTCATCCCCCTCGCCCATGTGGTCTGCACCGAGCACAACGACTGTCTTTTTCTTTCGGATGTCCGGAATACAATTTTCCTCAGTGACCGGTGCGGATGAAACATTCCCATCCTTTATATTATTTTTCACAAACTCTTCTGTCACTTCCATCCATACCGTGTATTCCTGATCGGATTTTTTCTCGCTCTTTGCTTTTAACCCTTTGTGGTCTGCCATTTTGGTGAGGTTTTGTACCGCGATTTCATTGTCCACGGTCACTTCCACGATTCCTGCCTCTGCCATGCCCTGTATTGCATTTTTTGCCTCGATCACCGGCAATGGGCACTGTTTTCCTTTTGCGTTAATCTGAATATTCATTTTTCATGTCTCCATCTGTTTATTTATAATTTTTTCAATCGGCAGCTACTGCTACATTTTCTTTATTTCAGGACATAGATTTTCTTTTCCTTTTTCTCTGTCACTCTTCCTATTATTCCACAGTCCAGTCCAAGTGCTTCGATCTCCTTCAGCGCCTTCCCAGCCTCATTTTCCGGAATTGCCACAAGAAGTCCCCCGGAAGTCTGCGGATCAAATAAAATCTCTTCCATCGCAAAACTGCAATTTTCAAATGCCACCTGTGTACCGATATGGTTGCGGTTGCGCTGTCCTGCGGCTGTGATGTAAAATTCTTCTACATAATCCTCGCACGCCCTGATATAAGGAATCTGTGATGTCCACACCTCTGCGGAAAAATCTTCGCCCAGCATTTCACCCAGATGTACTAACACTCCAAATCCGGTGATGTCCGTGCAGGCATGTATCCCGTATTTTTTTAAAATGTCTGCGGCATATTTATTTAAAGTGGTCATCGATTCCACCGCCTGGTCAAAGGCTTCTTCAGACACTGCTTTCATGCGGGATGCCGTCATGACGATCCCTACTCCTAACGGCTTGGTCAAAAGCAGCAGATCTCCTTCTTTGCAGTGATTGTTTTCCAGAATACGTTTCGGGTGAATCGTTCCCATCACGGACAGTCCATACTTCACATCCACATCATTGATGGAATGACCACCTGCCAACACGCCGCCTGCCTCCGTCACTTTCTCATTTCCACCAAGTAAAATCTGTCCTAAAATGTTGGCGTCCATGCTCTCCGGAAAGCACACAATGTTTAATGCTGTTTTAACTTCTCCTCCCATCGCATAAATATCGCTCAATGCGTTGGTGGCTGCAATTTTTCCAAAGAGATAAGGATCTTCCACCATCGGTGGAAAGAAATCAAGCGTCTGCACCACTGCAAGCTCGTCCGTAAGCTGATACACTGCCGCATCATCGGAATGGTCAAAACCGACCAGCAGATTCGGGTCAGCTTTTTTCGGTATCATTTTTAATACCTTGTCCAAAATTCCCGGTCCAAGCTTCGCCGTGCAGCCTCCGCCCTTGCAAAATTCGTTCATCATCTTCTGGTTCTCCTGTCAGAATCGTATTTATGTCTTTTATATTGTACATTAATTTTTTATAAAAATCATCCATTTTATGTGGTTAATTTTTTGCGTTCATATTATAATGAATAGACAATTACGAAATTTTTAAGAGCGTAAATTGAATTGTGAAAAATTGACAAAAGACATGAAAGACACTGGGGAGCAAAAATCGAACAAGTTCGATTGGTTCTTAGAAGGTAGGTGCGACCGTAGGACGTGACTAGCTTCTTAGTACCGTTGCGAGCGACACGTAGCGAGAGCGTGTCTTGAATGTTTTTGTCAATTTTGAACAATTAGCAATAGACTAGGGAGAGTTTCGCAATTATCTATGGACACAGAAACAATAAAAGGAGATTATGTCATGAAAAAAAGTGCAGGTAAACAGATGATAACGATTGCGGGAGGCGTTCTTGCATGCAGTATGCAAATGATGGGCTGCTATCCACTTGCCCCGGCGTATTTTGCGGCAGCATTTTTGGAGGGAGTAAGCGGCGTGTGGCTGACAGCTGCAATGTACATAGGAATGCTTTATTTTATGCCATTGACGGCAACGGTAAAATACGCAGTGGCGCTTCTTGTGACTGCAGGTGCGATCAAACTGGTAGAGTGGGCGAACGAGGGCTGCCCCGCATTTCTGGCGGCAATCCTGACAGCAATCACGACGATGATTCTGTCTTTCTGTGGCGGACTGCTGGAATGGAAAGACCAGCCGGAGGTACTGGCAGTGTTTCTGGAAGGAATCTTTGTATTCGGAGCGGTGATCCTTTTAAACCGTGTCATTCATATATTTATGGAGTGGCAGGGGCGCGGAAGCAGGATAGAGCAGGAACCCGTGGACAGAGGCAAGGAGGAACGCCTTTCAGGGTATGCAGAATCGTTTCAGGGATTGTCACAGATTTTTATGAATATGAGTAAAAAAAAGGAGCAGTACACGGCGGAGGAACTCGGACAAATGCAAAATGAGCTGACCGGAAGGCTCTGCGCAAACTGTGACTGCTGTGCGATATGTTGGGAGCAGGAATCTACGCCGTTGTATGGAATTTTGTCTAACATGATCACGTCGATCCTGAATGTGGGGACTCCGGCGAAAGAGAGCGAGGAGGAACTAAGCCACTACTGCAAACACAGCAAAGATATGGTGGAGGAGGCAGTGCGTGTGTTTGAGAAGGCAAGCTTAAATCGTGCGTGGTACAACCGTCTGTTGGAAAACCGTCAGACGATCGCAGAACAGCTTGATGCGATGGCATACATTATGAAAGACTGTGCAAAGGAGGAAAAACTGCTGGATACGCAGGAGAAAAAGGCATTGGCAGAGATACGCTACCGGGCAAAAGAGAGCGGGATCGTCATTGAGGAAATGCATTTGTATGAGAATCAGGAGGGACGTCTGCGGCTGACAGCGGGACTGCGCAGTAAAATGGGCGGCTGTGTTTCTGTGAAATCATTTCTCGCAGCGGTCAGCCATGCGCTTGGAAAAGATATCCGTGCTGCCGCAGACTGCCGCTCATTTATCTCAAAGGAACGCACCGATTTTTTGTTTTACGAGGATACAAAATACCGCAGTGTGCAGGGAATCGCACGGCTGAAAAAAGACGGTGCACAGATTTCCGGGGACAATTTCTCGTTTCTGGAGCTGGAGCGCGGCGATCTTCTGCTCGGACTCTCGGATGGCATGGGCTCCGGCAGTGCCGCATGCAAAGAGAGTGAGATGGTGTTAGATCTAGTGGAACGCTTTTTGGAAGCCGGTTTTTCGGTGGAGACAGCGATCCGTATGATGAACTCGGCGATGGTGATGAAAGGGGAGAGCGATCTGTATTCGACCGTTGACCTGTGCATGGTGAACCTCTATGATGGGGCGGCCGATTTTTACAAGATCGGAGCAGCGGGAAGCTTTATCAGGCACGGGCAGGAGGTGACAAGTTTTGCTCCGGATTCACTGCCGGTCGGCGTCGGGACAAACCCCGAGATCGAGCATAAAAAGATAACCCTGAAAAACGGCGATTTTGTTGTCATGGTCACGGATGGTGTGTTAGAATATCTGCATGTACCAAATCCGGAAGAAACAATGCAGGAGATCATCGAGAGTATCAACACCAATCATCCGGGCATCCTGGCGAAAAAGATTTTGGAGCGGGTGCTTCTTTTTACAGGGGGAAAGGTTTCGGATGATATGACCATTCTTGCAACCTGCATCTGGGAGAAATAGATGACAAATGAACTTTTAAACGAATGGAAAAAAGAAAAAATAGTGGAAGACGGGGACATAGTACTCGCAGGGGTATCCGGCGGTGCTGATTCCGTCTGCCTCCTGTTGATGCTGGAGCAGTTACAGAAAAAAACAGATTTTTTATTGGAAGCAGTCCATGTGGAACATGGCATCCGTGGGGAAGAGAGCCGGAAAGACGCTGCGTTTGTGAAAAACCTGTGTCAGGATCATGGGATCAGATGTCATATATTTTCAGTGGAAGTTCCTCTATTTGCGGAGAAACATGGTCTTGGGCTGGAGGAAGCAGCGCGCATTTTAAGATATGACTGTTATAAGAAAGCGGCAGAAAGCGTAAAAAAGGAATTTCCGGAAAAGAAGATTAAACTTGCGCTGGCACATCATGCGGAGGATAACGCAGAAACGGTTTTGTTTCAGATGGTGCGCGGAAGCGGACTGGATGGACTGTGTGGCATGAGCCGCCGCAGGGATGAGGGGATTTACGAATTGATCCGTCCTCTGCTTGCGCAGCCGCGGGAAGAGATCGAGGCATTTTTAAGGGAATGCGGGCAGTCCTATTGTATGGATGAGACAAATCTGGATACAGAATACAGCAGAAACCGTATCCGGCATCAGGTGCTGCCGGAACTAAAGCAGATCAATGGGCAGGCGGTGGCACATATCAACCAGAGTGCGGCGCTTCTGCAGGAAATGAGAGATTTTCTCAATGAGGAGGCAGAGCATATCCGGGAAATGTATGTGGTTGAAAAAAGCGATGGCATACAGCTTTATTCGGGCGTGTGGGAGGAGTGCCACGAAGTTGTGCAGCGGGAGGTTCTCCATAAGGCAATCGGACAGGTGGCAGGATCGAAAAAAGATATTACGAGAAAACATGTAGAGAGCGTGAGAAACCTTTATTTTTCACAGGTTGGACGATATGTGGAACTGCCATATCAGGTGCTGGCAGAGCGCAATTATCATGGTATTATGCTGAGAAAAGAGACGGAAAAAAAGGGGGCGGATAACACCTTTTTGATAGAGATACCAAAGGAGAGCCTGCAAAAAGTTTTTGATGGAGAGACACTGGAACTGGAAGTGCCGGGAGGCAGAGTAAGGTTTTGCGGACTCAGCCCGGATGGGAAAATCGGGGAAATTGATAAAAAATCATATACGAAATGGCTGAATTATGATAAAATCAAAGTTGGACTGCAAATCAGAACCAGAACCGCAGGAGATTATCTTACGGTGGATGACAGGGGACACACAAAGAAACTGAAAGAGTATTTTATTAATGAAAAAGTCCCAAAAGAGATGCGGGATACCATGCTGCTCCTGACGGAAGACTCTCATGTTATATGGGCGGTCGGACAGCGGATCAGTGCAGATTATAAAATCGATGAAAATACAAAAAAGATATTAGAAGTACATTTTTTTGGAGGAAATTATCATGAAAGTAAAGAATATTAGAAAGTATCTGACAGAAGAACAGATCACAGAGCGCGTAAAAGCGATGGGAGAACAGATCAGCAGAGATTACGGCGGTGAGACCGTATATCTGATCTGCATTTTAAAGGGATCGATTTTCTTTACCTGTGAACTTGCTAAGCGGATCACCTCTCCGGTAGAGATCGATTTTATGTCTGTTTCCAGTTATGGTGCCGGCACAAGTTCCAGCGGTGTTGTCAAGATCGGAAAAGATCTTGATACTACAATTGAGGGAAAGAATGTCCTTGTGGTCGAGGACATCATTGATTCCGGAAGAACACTGAGTTATCTGCTTCAGAACCTGAAAACAAGAAATCCAAAGAGCCTGAAGTTATGCACACTGTTAGATAAACCGGACCGGCGCGTGTGTGATGTGAAGGTGGATTATGTCGGTTTTGAGATCCCGGATGAGTTTGTAGTAGGTTTTGGATTAGACCTTGACCAGCAGTACAGAAATTTGCCATACATTGGATGTGTGGAACTTGAGGACGAAGAATAAAGGAGAGCAGCTTTGAATAGTAGGAATAATAGTTACAGAGGCTTTGGGTTTTATCTGGTGCTCATCCTGATCGTAGTTGGTGTCTGGTATTTCCTGGATGGAAATACAACCACAAATTCTTATACAAGAGCAGCTTTTGAGAAAGACATCCAGTCAGGGGATGTAACAGCCATTGATATTGTGCAGAATCGTGAGATTCCGACCGGAAGTGTGAATCTTACATTCTCGGATTCCACACAGAAGGTGCTGATCGTGTCAGATGTCAATGAGATCGTATCCTATCTGCAGGATCAGGATATCACTTATTATACGATGGAGAATGTTCCGGCGGAGAGCTGGATCATGACACTGCTTCCATATCTGATCATATTCGGGGCAATGTTTATTTTCTTCATGATCATGACCAATCAGGCAGCGGCAAACGCAGGCGGTGGCAGCAGCAAAATGATGAATTTTGGTAAGAGCCGTGCAAAGCTGATGCAGCCGGATGCAAAGAAAGTGACGTTTTCTAATGTCGCTGGCTTGAAAGAGGAAAAAGAGGAATTGGAGGAGATCGTGGATTTTCTTCGTGCACCACAGAAATATACGGCGCTCGGTGCAAGAATACCGAAAGGTGTCCTTTTAGTCGGACCGCCTGGAACCGGTAAAACATTGCTCGCAAAAGCGATCGCTGGGGAGGCGGGCGTGCCGTTTTTCAGTATTTCCGGTTCTGATTTCGTGGAGATGTTTGTCGGTGTCGGTGCATCCCGTGTGCGTGACCTTTTTGAAGAAGCGAAGAAAAATGCACCGTGTATCGTATTTATTGACGAGATCGATGCGGTGGCAAGACGCCGTGGAACCGGTATGGGCGGTGGACATGATGAGCGTGAGCAGACATTAAACCAGATGCTTGTTGAGATGGACGGTTTTGGCGTCAATGAGGGCATTATTGTCATGGCGGCAACGAACCGTGTGGATATTTTAGACCCGGCTATCATGCGTCCGGGACGTTTTGACCGCAAAGTGTATGTCGGTCGTCCGGATATCGGCGGCAGAGAGGAGATCCTTGCCGTGCATGCTAAGAATAAACCGCTTGGTGATGATGTGGACTTAAAACAGATTGCGCAGACAACAGCCGGATTTACCGGAGCTGATCTGGAAAATCTTTTGAATGAGGCGGCAATCGTCGCTGCAAAAGAAAACCGTGCGTACATCACACAGAATGATATTAAGAAATCCTTTGTAAAAGTCGGGATCGGAGCAGAGAAGAAGAGCCGTATCATTTCCGACAAGGAAAAGCGGATCACTGCATTCCATGAAGCCGGCCATGCGATCTTATTCCATGTACTGCCGGATGTAGGACCTGTGTATTCTGTATCCATTATCCCTACCGGAGCAGGTGCAGCAGGATATACCATGCCACTCCCGGAAAAAGATGAGATGTTTAATACCAAGGGCAAGATGTTACAGGATATCACCGTTTCACTCGGAGGACGCGTGGCGGAGGAACTTGTCTTTGACGATATCACAACCGGTGCTTCCCAGGATATCAAACAGGCAACCAAGATGGCAAAAGCGATGGTGACACGCTATGGTATGTCGGAGAATGTCGGACTGATCTGCTATGATAATGATGATGATGAAGTGTTCATCGGAAGAGATCTGGCACACACCAGAGGCTATGGGGAAGGTGTGGCAACTGCGATCGACCAGGAAGTAAAACGTATCATTGATGAGTGTTATGCCAAGGCAAGACAGATCATTACAGAAAACCGCAGTGTTTTAGATGCCTGCGCCAAACTTCTGCTGGAAAAAGAAAAAATCAGCCAGAAAGAGTTTGAAGCGCTCTTTGAAACGGATCATGTTGTTTTATAAAAGCATTTACAAGAAATTTTGTTGATACAAGGATTTAACAGTAAATGATGGAAAAACAAAACCCTGCACGAAAAGAAACTATCTTTTGTGCAGGATTTTCTTTATCTTGCAAGTTGCGAAAAATTACTGATGTAAAATCGCACAAAAATGACATGCGATTTTTGTGAACTTTGTGCACACTTATTCGCACAATCATGATACTATAATAACCGTAAAAACCCCCCAATACATTATATAGTTTTTGCTATACCCCATAGTAAAAATACCTTCTCCTAAGAGGACAGCTGATCGACAGGCTGTCCTTTTTACTATGCAAAAATGGAAGTAATTACGAAACTCCATTCAATCTTTTCTAATTGTTCAAAATAACAAAATTTTCGAAAACACGCTTTCGCTACGTGTCGCTGGTAGCGGTACTAAGAAGCCAGTTGCAACTAACGTTGCATCTGCCTTCTAAGAACCGACCGCTCCCTAGTGTTTTCTCAAACTTTTGTTAATTTTTCACAATTCAATTTATGTGTTTATGAGTTTCGTAATTATTTATAAAATTTAGTCTATTGAGCAGCTATCGTATTTTTCACAGAAGATTTATAAATGCAATATACAAAAAAATACAAAATATGAAAACCTTGAAGTTCTTTTAAGTGTCATATAAGAGAAGTAAGAGAAAATATGTGTAATGCTTTTATGTTGCAAAATATGACAAAATGTCATAGTATATTATATAATAGTAAAATAAAAGTATTACCGGCAATTAAATTGAATCTCAAGGGAGGGATAGATATGGAAGGGGAACGTGACAGAGGCAATTGTCGGGAACAAAACACGGAGATAATGGCATTTCAGCAATTGATACGCGATGAAGAATCGGGGTTCATTATTGATGTACAGCAAGCAAGAAGATTGTTTTGGAAAATAATTCAGCAATTAAAAAGAAAACGCAGACATTAGTTTAGAGGGATTATAAACAATAAAGTGAAATGTGGAGATATATCGAAGATGAATTATACAGAAGCAGTAGAAGGGGCAAAAAAAGGAAAAGAAAATGCATTTTCATTTCTATATCAACAGACTTATAAGAAAAACTATTATGTGGCATTGAAATATTTAAGGAATGAAACTCTTGTAGAGGATGTATTGCAAGATTCTTATGTGGCAGCATTTAAATCTTTGGAGAAATTGGAAGATCCAGAAAAGTTTTCGGCATGGATGGCAAGAATTGTAGCGAATCGTGCATTGAATGAACTTAAAAAGGATAAACCCCTGCTTTTTTCAGAAACAGAAAATGAGGATGGACAGGATATAACTGAAACATTTGAGGATGATCGAGTAAATATTCAACCAGAAATGGCGATGGATCAACGGGAAACAAGTCGTCTGATGCAAGAAATCATAGATCAATTAACAGAAGAACAAAGGGTTTGCATTACTATGTTTTATATGCAGGAAATGTCTGTAAAAGAAATGGCAGAGATCCTTCAGGTGTCAGAAAACACAGTAAAAAGCAGATTAAATTATGGAAGGCAGAAGATCAGGGATAAGGTATTAGATTTAGAGAAAAAAGGTACAAAACTATATAGTCTTGCTCCGATTCCATTCTTTTTATTGCTATTTCGGGAAGATGTGTCTGCTTCTCCGATTCCAATTCCAGAATGGTCGTGGACAGGTAAAAGTGTAAATAAAGGAATAACAAAAAGAGTGGTAGCTGTAGCGAAAACAACAAAAATAGTTCGTGCAGCAATTACGTTTTTTATAGTTGTTTCTGTAGTTGGAGTAGGAGAAACTGTATATCATTTCAATTCTCAAAGAAATCAGAAGCAGGAAGAAAAAGTAAAAGAATACTCGGAAAACGAGAAAGAAACTCAAGATGATATAGCATTAAATGAATCTCAGAATGAAACACAGACAGAGATGGAGACGCAAACAGCGGATAACGAATGGATTGGAACTAGCAGTGCGGATGGACTCTTTCAGCCTCACAATGCTTTTCAATATAATGATATGGTGTTTTTTTTACAAAACTCAGATATGTGTATTTTTAAATATAATCTTGCGACAGGTGAGTTGGATGAGCAATTTAATAATGGCGCAAGACAATTTGGATATGAAGATCATTTAAATGTTTATGAGGACAAAATCTATTTTACAAACTGGAAAATGAGAAATGTGGATGAAGATGGAGAACAAATTTGTTGCTGTAATTTAGATGCAAGTGATTTTCAGGTCTTAGGGTATGGAACGGAGTGTTTGGTTGCAGATGATAAAATTTATTATCGTAATGTGGAACCGGGATTAGGATCAAATGGTGAAAGCCTAAAATGGCATTGGAGAGAACAGGGCGCTTATATGGTAATGAATCTTGATGGAACAGATGCTCATCCGTTGGAAACAGAATATACAATTGCGCAGGCATATGTGTATAATCATAGGTTTGTGTATACAACAGATGCTATACCGGGGAAACTGATCGGACTGGATGGAATGATGTATGATGCGCCACAACTTCTTGAAGATGCAGTATACCTTGGAGAAGGAGTAGATTCAGAAACGAACGATATATATTCTTTTCAAATGGAGAGAGGAGATGGAACCTATCAATTACGGGAAGATTTTGTTATGGCAGCAGAGGTTGATTATATCATAGGTACAAATACTACAACAGGAGAAGAAACAAAAATAGAAACATTCTATGTAAGGGAACAGCCTATTATTTTCGGTAATTATATTCTTGTCAATGGAGTAGAGGATGTATTGGATCCATCTAAAAGAAGTATTCGAATTTTTAAATTTGATGGTTCTCTTGAGAAAATGGTTACGGAATGGTTGGAAGTTGGTTGATTCCTTAGAGTATTGAAAGATGACAAAAATTCATAACAGAGCATTATGCTAGATAAAAAGAAAAGGGAGAATTTAAAGACATGGAAAAAACAAAATTGGGAATTTCGGTTGGTTTATTTGGAGCATTAACTTATTTGGCGGCATATGTGTCGGGATTTCTTGTGACAATATTAATTGTCGGTTATGTTATGCTGATGGAATCAAATGAGTGGTTGAAAAAAACAGTGGTAAAGGCATTAATAACATTAGCTTTTTTTAGTGTATTGTCAGTGGCAATAGGATTTATTCCACAAGTAATTAATTTTATAACAGATTTTATAAATATTTTTGGAACTAGTATTTATTTGAATGTAGTTAATAAATTATTTGGAGAATTACAATCATTGATTTCGATAATTCAGATTATAGTTTATTTCCTTTTAGCGTGGAAATCATTAAGTCAGGAAACCATTGAAATTCCTGTAGTAGATTCATTGATTAATAAATATTTGTAAAAAGAGAATAATAAAGTATTTCATAATGTTCGTTTGTCTATTCTGCCAAGTAGATAGTCAATACTGCACTGATAGAAATCGGCTAACTGTATGAGAATGTCTGTAGGAATATCGCGTTTGTCATTTTCATACAGACTATAGGCACTTTGAGTTACTCCGAGAATTTGAGCAAGGTCAGCTTGGGTTAATTCTGCGTTCTCGCGAAGATATTTAATTCGTGGATATTTTAGGTTTTGAGAATTCATGTACCGATTATACAAAAAAAGAATGATTGCGTTACATAATATGACAAAATGTCATAAAATGATGAAAAAAATTTCAAAAATTAAAACCGAACACAAATATGAATTGTCATATAAGTGTTACAAAAAATAAAAATCAAAGGAGAAATGAAAATGAGTAAAGAAGAAATGCAAAATGAGGAAAATGGTATGAAGACAAGAAAGAAAGAACGTACAAAAATAATTGTAAAGGCTGTTATTGCATTAGTGTTTTTTGTTTTTGAGGCAATTCCAACGCTTGTAGACAGCATTAGCCATGATGGTATTACGTTGTTTGGAATTTTGGAATTTATTTCCACACCATTGTCAATGTATGTCATAGTTTCACTTATTGTGGCAATCTATTCAAAAACAAAGTCTATTGGCAAAACAATTGGAGGATTTATTTTAATAATGGTTTTATCTTTGTTTTTTGATAATCGAGTAAAGGGAATGATTTTTTCAGTTGCTATGATGCTTATTTTTATTCCAGTGTTACTTAACGATATTAAGATATTTAAAGGTACTTTAGATATAGAGTAAGAGGCACATGGTAGAAAATAAAAAAATAATAATAAACAGGAGAGAAAGAAAAATATGAAAAGAAAAATTTATGTGAGCTTAGTTGGTTTAATGTTGGCAGCCATGATGTTAACTGGATGTGGAAAAGATGTTAGCAAAATGGATGATGCAGAATTGTATGCGTATTTAATGGATATGGATGAGAGTAAGCGAGAAGATTTTATTGAAAAACTTGATAATGAGCAACAATATCGAGCATATGAAGTGCTTACAAAGGCAGAAATCATGGGGACATCAGATGATATTTCAGAGGATAAAACAAAAGATAATGAATCAGAAGATGACGAAGTAAATGTAAATGATGAAACCGTTGCCAATGAAAAAGTAGAATTTGCACCAACAGAGGAAATTCTGAATGCAACACTTGCTGATGGAAAGGTACAGGTTGGTAATACTGTATTTCAAATGGGTGGAGTTCTTACGGTTGGAGATTTTGTGGAAAAATATTCTGATGAATGGGATTGTGACGACATAGACTTGGAGTCCTATTCGTATTTAGGTGAATTTTTAAGTGTACATTCGAAAGCAATGAGTGATATGTATATTAATATTTCTCTTGATTTTCCATGTGATGTAGAAGATCAGAATCATGTGAAAAGAAAGGATCGATTGGTAAGCTATATTTACGCGTATTCCAAATTAGCGCAGGAATATACATGGAATGCAGGGGGAATTGAATATTTAGATACGGGTTATACTTGGGAAAATTATACACAGTTTTACGAAGACTGTGGGTATAGTGAAAATATAGATGCTGCATTTTTTAATGAGATTGAAGGATATTACGGAACATCTTTGACGTGTTTATGCAATTCCGTAGCAGCTGATGGAAGCACTTATAAACTTACCTATACGATGGAAGAAGAAAGTGGAAGTGGAAAAATGATTAATTTTGAGATGGAAAGAGCGGATGTTCCGGAATCTTCGGAGGAAGAAACAACGTGGTAATTAAAATAATAAAGTTGACAAGATAGATATATATTATTAGATAACCATAAGCTAAACAAAAATAAACATATTTGAAGAATTAAAATAATTGAGCGTAAGCTATAGAATATAAAGCTTACGCTTAATTTATGTGTTTTTACATATGTTATGAATGAATAAAATTTTTAAATCATCGTGTTATTGTAATTATATATGCACAAATTCAAAGATAAGGCTGATTAATATAATTCCGGGTACTTGACAATGCGGTTAGCCTATGCTAACTTATATACAGTTAGTTGAAACTAACATAGTGTAAATCATGAAGGCCTCCTTTGACAACTGCTGGTGGGATGATCGTCCCACTTGTCAAAGAGCCTGCTGGCAAGTGAGTATTTATCGAAAATTAAGTATCACGAAAGGAAGAATAAAGATGTATTTAGAAATTGAAAAAGTCTTTGGAAGAGAAATATTAGATTCCAGAGGAAATCCAACTGTTGAAGCAGAGGTTACATTGATCGATGGTACTGTTGGAAGAGGAGCTGCTCCATCCGGAGCATCCACTGGTGAGTTTGAAGCATTGGAATTAAGAGACGGTGATAAATCAAGATATCTTGGAAAAGGAACCACCAAGGCAGTACATAACATCAATACCACAATTGCAGATGTACTTGTTGGAATGGATGCATCTGATATATATGCGGTCGATGCAACTATGATTCAGGCAGATGGAACAAAGGATAAATCCAATCTTGGCGCAAACGCGATCCTTGCTGTTTCCATTGCAATAGCCAGAGCGGCAGCGACAGCGCTTGATATTCCTCTTTACAGATTTCTTGGAGGAGTTCAGGGAACAAAGTTACCAGTTCCGATGATGAACATTTTAAATGGTGGAGCACATGCGGATTCAGCTGTTGATACACAGGAGTTTATGATTATGCCGGTGGGCGCACCAAGCTTTAAAGAAGCCCTCAGATGGTGTGCAGAAGTTTTCCATTCCTTAAAGGCACTGATCAAAGAGATGGGAGATGTGACGGCTGTTGGTGATGAAGGTGGTTTTGCTCCAAATAAACTTACCTCTGACGAGGAAGCGATTGAGAAGATCCTCGAAGCAATTAAGGTTGCCGGTTTTGAACCGGGAAAAGACTTTATGATTGCGATGGATGCAGCATCTTCAGAGTGGAAGTCAGAGAAAGGTATTGGCTATTATAAACAGCCAAAGTCAGGCAGAGAGTATACATCAGAGGAACTTATTGCCCACTGGGAGAGCCTTGTAGACAAGTACCCTATCATCTCTATCGAGGATGGATTGGATGAGGAGGACTGGGAAGGCTGGAAACTTATGACAGAGCGGATTGGCCATAAGGTTCAGCTTGTAGGTGATGATTTATTTGTTACCAATACTGAGAGACTTTCTAAGGGAATTGCTATAGGTGCTGCCAATTCTATCCTGATCAAATTAAACCAGATTGGTTCTGTATCGGAGACATTAGAGGCGATTAAGATGGCTCATAAGGCTGGCTATACAGCAATATCATCACATCGTTCCGGTGAGACTGCTGATACAACAATTGCTGACCTGGCGGTTGCCCTTAATACCTGCCAGATCAAGACCGGTGCACCTTCAAGATCAGAGAGAGTTGCAAAATACAACCAGCTTCTCAGAATCGAAGAGGAACTGGGAGCAGCTGCATGCTACCCTCAAATGGACGCATTTAATGTAAAGAAAGCATAATTACATAGAAATGATAAGGCTTCAGGCTGTAGTGGTCTGGAGCCTTTTTTTCATGTAACAGGAAATTACGTTGTAATGTTCCTGTTACATGAAAATAAAATATTCGCGGAAAAATGGAAGTTAATGAAATATTAAGACACTTTAAATGTGTAAAGTGGTATATTGAATGTAGGTAACAATTTTTAAGGAGAAGAATGTAAGAGTGGATCGTATTGGATCGGTAATACAATGATTTAGGAGTTACATACTATGAAAAGAATCCGCCCGGATTATTACGATAAATTTACATGCATCGCAGATCAGTGCAGCATCACCTGCTGTCAGGAGTGGAAGATAGGCGTAGATGCAGATACAAACCGGAAATGGAAGAAGATTTTTCCACCGGAGGATGTCCTGCCACAGAAAAAGAATCTGAGTGCCTATACAACGAAAAAAGACGGCGGACGGGTGATTGAACTGACCGAAGAACACAAATGTCCTTTTTTAAATGAAAACAAGTTATGTAAACTTGTGACCGAATATGGAGACAACGTGTTATCGGAAACATGCGCAGTATTTCCGAGGGAAGTACACCGTTTTAAGACGCATGAGGAAGAGACATTAATGCCCTGCTGTCCGGCAGTCATTGATCTGTTGCGGGAAGAGGAACCGCAGAGGATTTATGCCGGGGAAACCGCACGTTTTTATATCCGGGAAAAGCTGACAGAGTTATTTCTGGATGAGGACTATCGTGTGGAGGAATCCCTGCTCTGTGGATTTTATATCATAAGGGAACTTTTCGATAAGTGTGGGCAGGATGAAAAATTATCAGAGCTTGCCGAAGATTATTTTTCCACAGAAAATCAGCAGCAGCTTAGGAGGGCAATTGCGGAGATAGAGCGTGATCCATTTGCAACGATGGAGGAACGGAATGAGCTGTTACAGGATCTTGCCGTCAATTACCGGAAAGAGGGATTATACCGGAATTATCTGAACCCGGTCATTGAGAAAACGGAAGAACTTTCGGGTTTGTTTGAAAATATAGGAAATCCGGCAGATGCGGCAGAACAGAATGCAGACCTGGAAACTGAAATGGCAGACAGGATGCATGAGTTTGAAAGTGAATTTCAGGCATACAACCCACTGATGCGAAAATTCCTCATCAATGAGTTCAACGCAGACCTTTTGATGCCGGAAGGAGATCTGGAGAGCCTGCTGGTGCAATATCAGTGGATCGCCATGGAGTATGGCGTGATCAGGCACAGCATTTTCCTGCGCTGGCTGTTGGATGGACAAAAAGAGATTGCATATGAGACGGTCAGAGATTATATTGTTATTATCTGCCGTATGACGGGTTATGATGAGGAAGATATCTACGAATACCTGGAGAACAGTTTTGAGGAGCTGATTTGGGATTGGGGATATCTTGCATTGGTTGTTGGATAAAAATTCAGACAATCGCGAAACTCTGAGAAAACGTGAATTAAATTACGGAAAGTTGACAAGAGCAAAAGAAAACACTGGGGAACCG
>OIZO01000665.1_pt1 | contig 21580 bp, 15 predicted proteins | sample 1588551 | NCBI WGS metagenome assembly OIZO01 (sample SAMN03283271) | human gut metagenome | biome: human-associated habitat; material: feces | host: Homo sapiens | place: Peru | collected 2012 | reverse complement strand
ATGAAGATGTAATCACCAACGTAAGAAATCGTGTTGCTGCTTACGAGGATTCTATTCGTCGCCACTACGAAATGGTTGAAATGGCTGCTTACAAAGACAGCGTAGCCACTAAACTTTTGGAAGAATCTAAAGATATAAAACGCATATTAGAAAATAGAAATTGATGTCATCATGACTTTCTTATAATACAATAGCAGGTAACAACTCTTATCAAAAAGGAGAAGTTACCTGCTAATTCGTAGCTATATTCTTTTGAAGAAGCCTTCATATTCTTCATCCAAGATTTTCCAAATACCATTTTTGCGACCTCCTTCTCTGACAATCAAATTTAGGTCTGAAAGTTGTTTAAGGTATCGCTGTACTTGGCGCAGGGAAATGCCCATGTTCTCAGACATTTGCGTGGCATTGATTTGAGGTGTTTGTGAAATCAATTTATAGATTTGTCGTTGAGCCTTTACGAATTCTTTTGTGACATTAGCTTTGGCTTTTACAACATCTCCTGTCTCTTTTACGACATCTTTTATGACATCTTCGGTTGCTTTTACGACATGTGGATTGTCTTTTATGACATCCATACCATAGTTGAGGTTCCACAGGGTAACATGGAATTCAGAAGCATTGGAATTGAACTCTGGAGCATGATAATTCTCCAAATTCTCAAAACGCTTATATTCACCTATTATCTTCTTCATACCACTACCTCTACGCTCCATTAGCTTCAGACGATGAAAGAAATCTGCGAGCAAAGGGTTACGACGTTTTGAAGGTACTGTCATTGGGTTGAGTTGTTGTATCAATCGCCCATCAAACATACCGCCTGGAGAATATACCTCCATGCGGTCATCATACATATCAATGTGTATTTCGCTACCAAGCTCCATGTAGTCTCTGTGAATGATGGCGTTGCATATCACCTCAGTTACAGCACGTTCAGGATAATCGGGCAGTTCCTCTCGATAATCAGCCTCTTTCCACCATCTTCGATGTGAATTGTTCCGAACAAATGCGACCGCATCTTGTAATTGTCCGATAACGCTTCCCTCCAGTTCTGCATCATCTAAGGCTTCGCCCAAACCGCTTGTCATGTCTAAGCCATTCCAACGAGTACAAAATATGCGAGAATGGCGTATAGGGGAGTCGTCAGCCAATAGAGCACCAGCATTGGTGAGTTTGCCATCGTTATCTACAATGCCCCATGATACAAAATCACTATCATCAAACGATTGGTTCAACCGTTTGAAGTGTACTGATTTGAGCTTTGAGAAAGCCATATCCTCAAATTTATATGGTGAAGGAATAGCATCAAAAGAGCGACCTGCACCTCTCATTACAAGATTCTTTAGCTGAAGTCGGTCAGCAACAACAGACTCATTGCCAACTCTAACAAATGCCAAGCGTTGCTTATCGCCTATATAGTAATAAGGTGTCTCTTGTCCTTTGTAAACGTGAAGAAGCACAAGTTTCTTGCCATCCACCTCCTTAAATTCGAGGTTGACGGTTGGTATAGGGTCAAGTTTTGTCTTTATCTCTTCGCTTATTCTTTCGGCATCACTCTCTGCATCAGCAAGTCCAACCACTTGGTCATCATCACTGATACCAAACACCAATGTTCCACCTTCGCCATTGGCAAAGGCAGATACACTTTTTAGCCAGCTCTTAGGTCGCTTGACTTCGAGTTGTTGCTTCTTATCATAGGCTGTTGTTTCGCCAATCAATACACATATATCCATTGTTATTCTTTTATTGCTTGCAATTCTTTACCAGCAAAAGTACCGTAAGGCTTCTTTGAAATTTCTCCTTTTTTATAATAATCCCCTAAAGCTTTTAATATTGCATCAACATCATGCTCGTTTTCAATAAGGAATTTACCATCTTTATCTGGCAGATTATCTCCATACTTTTTGCAAATCCTTTTCATTGATTTGATTTTAGCAGGAGTTAACTCTTTGTATCCTCCAATTCTTTCAACTTTAATCAATTTTTTATGAATAGAAGGTTTCTTCTCAATTAACGCCTGTAATTTTTCTCCACCGATAAAGCTACCACTTTTTATCATGTCATCAACAATAGTTATAGCTTTTTCTTTATATTCCTCTTGTAAACCGACGATTTGTTCAAAGTATGCTTTTTTAACAACATAAAAAGTCTCATCAACAAAAATGCAATCTATCTGTTCATCCAAATTTACAGTTTCCTCTTTAAGTAATGTCAACTGCTGACTTTGAGTGTTGAATTTTGTTTTCAACCAACTTTTAGCTTTTTCGTCAATACCAACTTTACTTGGTAATATTTTACGAAAAGTAAAAATCTTTTTATTACTATCAGTACAATAGAATTCGAGACAATAAGCCCATAATTCTTCTTCATCTGTAGTAATATTTGCAATACTCGTAATTTTATCTGTAACTTTTTGTAATTGATTAGTTACTACATCTGAAAAAGAAAAAACTTTGTTCTTTATTGGGTATGTAAATAGATGTTCCGTTTCATCTGACAGAACATCATAGTCAATCATTTCAAAATTTTTATTTATGATTTTTTCTATTTGGTTTATAGAAGTGCTATAAAGAGCTTCTTGAACCTCTTTGTTACAATCTATTTGATAAACCTTAAACAAATATTTATCTCTTAAACGACTACGCTTCGCAACTCCAGGCTTAACACCTCTCGTCACGAAGTACAATTTAGAATCTTTTATTGCAGAAGATTTTATTAATTCTAATATATCTTCTAATGTCATATTTTTATCTTTTATATCCATAATAAAGTTGATAACCTACATTGTAAAGTTTGGTTGTATCATTTTCCTCAATAAAATTATCTCTTGATATAAGAATCCCCTGTCGTGAAACATCTCCATCTTTATATTTTATGTTAAAAATAGAATATTTCATACTAAGGATTGGATTTACTAAAATAAGTTTTGAACGAACATACAATTTATATACCACATAAAAAATACACAATATTGTAATGTTGTCTGCAAGGTTTGAATAATCATTAAACATTATGGGAACTATATAAGTCGCTACATATGCTAAAGGTTCATCATTCATACTTGATATTTCTATAATTTTTACAATATTACCATTCTCTACCTTTTCGTCAATATTTTTAAAAGTGATATATGTTCCCCAAAAACCATAGCATGTTAGAAACAAGCATACTGTAGCCATACCGAAGTGGGTCATAAAATTTATAAAGGTTCCAAAATGCAATCCGCCCCAAATAAGAAATTCTGAATTTGAGAGAATTTGTCTAACAGCAATTAGTAAGAACAACGGAATATATGATGAAAGAAACAGAACCATAGGTGCCATTCCTACCATCGAATTTACTTTTGTATGTGAAATTATTTTCTTCATTGATATTTTGTCATATTATTTTTGATTTGACAAATTGCAGCTTTTAATACTTGCATACAAATTTTAGCTGTATGCTCGTCAGGATAAAAACCTGTACTCATCTGTTGGTATGGATGAATATAATTTCTAAAATCCCTAAGAACATGACTAAATTCTTTAACATCTTCATGCAAAAGTCCTATGCTGAAAGCTACATCTATAAATTGCGATAAAGTCCAATTGTGAAAGCCTAATACTTTCCCATCCTTTTTAGGAGCAGAACTTGAACTATTAAATTCCTTTGGAAAATAGGAAGCAACTCCAAGAAGAATACCTTCCAACAAACTGCCACAGATGATAACAGAAGAAAGATATGCTTTTGTCTCAAAACATAATTTCATCTCTGTAAGTCGAGCTGCGATTATCGGCTTTACATGTTCTGTTATAGGCAGAAAATCAGCTGACACATCAGAATATTCCACACTTAAAAAGTCTGCTTCTTTTGTTGGTGAACAATTCTTACAACATTGATTATTAATTTCTTCAACGATGACACTTTCGTCAACATGGTGTATTTCTATAGCTTTGCCAATAACAGAAATTTTCCAACCGTCAAAAGCCAAATATTGATTAAACTCCTTGATTAAAGTGCCTAATTCATTATATTTTCCAATAAAATTTGAAGGTGAAAAGACATCTTTTATAATTTTATCTAATTCGGGAGAACCATTTATTCTTTTAAGTTTATCATCTGTATATATCCAACGAGAAGGGAATCCGCCCCCATATCCATAAGTGTCATGAAAACCATATTTATTGAATAGGCATACTAATGTTGGACCACTCCTATAAGTGGTCTTCTCATTAATCATATCTCTTAATTCCTGTAAAGTTTTTTCTGATAAAATCATATTGCCTTTATTTTAATTTATTCCTACTATACATTCCTCCAACTTATCAAAAGTCGTATCAATAAACGTATAACCAATCATCTTTGTTGTATTAATCGGTTGAGGATTTACATATTGCTTGCGAACAAACCTCAGTTCAAAAGCCAAACGAAGTGCCTTGCTGTCAGCATCTTCTTCATCTGTTTGTTTTGCCTCTTTGCCTGTAATTGTCCGCACCTTGGTAATTTCATACACATCACGCACTCCCTGCCCTTTGATGTATGGCATGAAGAAGTGGAGGTCTTGTAAGGCAATGGTTGTTGGAAACTGCTTACCCGTATAATATAAGATTGCCGTTCCATCCTTAAATGCTTGATATTGCCTATTATCCTCTTTTACTAACCCTATGAGTACACGATTGCCGACCTCTACATACGCTCCTTTTTGCGGAATAACATGTGCTATGGTCTCGTACGACTTAGTGTGTATGAGTTCTTCTATGAACTTTTCTAAGAGTTTTCTGTTCTCCACGTCCTTAGGACGAAGAGGGAACGCACCGATATTCACTTCGTTGATGGTCTTGTAGAACTTCGATACTGCCACATCGTTTGGCTCGCCGTCACCAGGGAAGAGAATGTAACCACCAATGACTTCTTTTTTCAAGGTGTTTGCATCATAGTCCTTGTAATATATGGCATCACGATAGCGGTGCATTTGATTGATAGCCTCCTCTGGCGGCACATCCACACCTTTGTCCCTGCCGTCTATGCGGTATTTCGCATCAAACAGATAGGTCATTTTCATGCCTTGCTGCAAATCGTTCTTTGTGAGCTGTAACACAATATCGGGTTTCTGCGGTACGGTTGGCACGACTAAGTCTTTCATGCCGACATTATCATTCTCTTTGTCAACATTCTTTGGGTTATAGACAAGTTCTGCCAATTCCACACCATCCTTACGGAACAATATGCGAGAATGTTCTCCTTTGCCAAGCTCCCATGAGAATACACCATTCATTTCCATGCGGTTGCGTTGCTCTACATCGTCATCCTCCAAGTGTAACTGTTCCTTGACAATATGGCTCACTTCTATAAAGCACCATATCTCATAGAGGGTTGCAATGTCTTTTGTTTGTAAACGATACAAGCCATCATTCAAAGAATAAGCTCTTCTAAGCAAGTTCCATGTACGATACACTTGGCTATATCCTGTTGCCTTTTGCAACACCATACTCTCTTGGCTCATCCCTTTGAATTTTCCTATGGTTCGGAAAAAAGGATGGTGTTGCAAACGCTTCAAAGTTTCTGAAGTGGAGAGCATTGTAGTCTTCAACGTGTCAGATGCTGTTTTTATCGCCTCAATACGCTGTCGCAGTTCCTCATACCGCTTGCTTATTTGATGAAGTGCAAATTTCAGAAAGCGGTTTTCTTGCGTGTCGTTCGATTGTATTTGCTGCTCAACACGATAGAGGTAAGCTGATTCCACACGATGTTCTGCCAGTTTGTTCTCAATGTTATGGGAAGTCTGCTTCAGTTTGTCGGCTCTCAGATATACCTCCTCACCATGAAGTCTATGGCGAGGGCGGTCTATGATACTTTTGCAAGCTTTTATGAATTTCTGTTGCTCTCCCTCAAACACGCTCCACCAAACGATGTCGGGATGTTCACCGTTTTGGTCGGGCGAGAAGCCATGAAACGTGCGACGCATGTAGTCCAACGACAGCATGCGGTATTCTCGCTCAATGTCTTCCACGATGGCACGCCAATGCTCATGATAGTCGAGCTTTGTACTCAGGACTTCAAAACCGAAACGGAAAGTCCTTGTTTCTTTGTCTACCTTGTATATTATCTGTATCTCGCTTCGTCCTATCTCATTCTTGTAGTTGATGAAGCCAGCCAAGATATGCCGACGGAAGGTGAAGCGGTCGTTGTCATTTTGCAGGATGGAACCAAACTGAGCGTCTTTCACATAGTCCTTGAACTCAATCCATATTGGATAGTCAGCATTGTCGAAGAATGTGGCAGGAGCAGGAACGCCTTGCTCGATGTCTGTCTCATGGTCGGCATCCAATGCCCGCTTTACAGACACGACTCCTTCTGACCAAGAGTAAGTGGAGTAGAGCTTGTCCTCGCCAACATTACTCTTGGCCTTGTTCCAAATGCCATCGAACTTTGTACATTCGACAATCATCGTGAAATCCTTATGTTCAATTGTCAATAGTTCCATCTATATTCCTACTTTTAGCTCCAAAAACTTGTGTAACCCGAAACAAGTTTACCCTTCATCTCCTTCAATTTTGCCAATGATATGGACTTTACGGTATGATCATCTCCCGATACTGCCTTCAGCCCTTCTTCAATAGCCTTGCTTAAACTGTCAAGAAACTTATCGCTTACTTTTGTGTCATCACCTTCAATGCGTGACAACACCTTCATGCTTGTAATCTCGTCCAGCGCACGAGCCACTACATATCCTTGTGACAGTTCTTCTTCGTTTTCTCCCTTACTGTAAGGCAAATTGTTAACAACGTAAAGCATGAACTCATTGCGTGTGCGATAGGCTACTTTGAATGGTGTACCTTCAAGCACAGTATTAACAGCATCAAGGTAAGTCAGCACAGTTTCACAAACATCCTTGTTTGCACCATATACATCCACACCTTCAACGGCATAGCCTATAAGTTCCGCCTTGCCGAGCTTGCCTATTTGCTCATTGCGTTCCGTCAAGCCGCCATGCAAATCCACTTCGTTCATCTCGATGGTCATGGCACGGTCAAGCACCTTGCGAGAGAATGAGAAGGTTGTTTCATCCATATTCACCGTACCCACAACTATGAGGTTTTGAGGGATGCAGATACCTTCCTCATTGAATTGTTTGCGAATGTCCTCGTTAGAAGTCAGCGATGCTGTCAAGTTGAAGTACCACTCTTCGTCAGCCTTTTCTAATATAGGGTCGGTTGTAACGATACCATCCTCATGACTCTTGCGAGATTCTATCACACTCAGATATTCGGCAAAATACTGCTCAACAGGTGCAAGGTTCATTTCGTCCAAACACAAGAAGTATGGAGTTTCGGTGTCTTCCCATGCTTTGGCAATGAATTTCAAAAACTCTCCTGCCACAAATTCAGTCTTTCCACTGACTCGGCTTACATATCCTATCAAGTCACTTGAGTCATGCCAATTAGGCTTCACCTGCACCATTTGGAAGTTCTTTGGCTTTTGTGCCCTATAGTCATCCGAGCCTTCATCCCAACAGGCTCTTGCCAACTCTCGAACAATTCGGCTTTTGCCTGTGCCAGAGATACCAGCAAGCAAAAGAAATGGTTTGGACTTGATTGCAGTGATGTAGGGACGATATTTGTATATCGCACTATTGTCAACCACCTTTTGATCCTTTTGTTTTGTATCAAAATTCTTAAAGAAAGCCTCCTTGTCATTCCTGTTAGGCATTTGTCTCATATAATCTTTATAATTTGTTTCTAATTTTGCATATCCATCCTTGACAACTATAACTTTAGAATAATTGTTAAGTGCATTTGTCATGATGTCCATATTCCCCATAGGGTCATGAAAAATATAAGTCAGCGCTTCCTTTAAATTTGCCGAAGAATTATGTTGCTCTAAATATTTTACAAGTTCTTCAACAACGAAAACTGGCTCAGACAAACCTTTTAGACTTTTGGTAAATGGATTTGGAGCATAATAACATTGTATCCAATGCTCCAAATATTCCCTGGCTTCATCTTCCGTAATAGAATGTGTAAACCGAGGAGTATATTTATCTTGGTCTTCAAGATATAATCCTAACTGACACGCCAATTGATAAGCGGTGCGGAAGAAATCATTCCCCATGCGAAGTCTGAAATCTTCTGCGCTCATTTGTTCGTGAGGTAGCTGCTGTACAAACTCACAAACTGTTTTTGGTGTGGCATTTCGCCACCTACATATTACATCAGCCATTATGTCCGTATTTTGTTATATCAATTTGCTTCATTAATGCCATTAGTACATCAACGATTATACTATTGCCTGCTTGTTTGTAAGTTTCTGTATCAGAACAAACAATTTTGAAAGTATCATCAAATCCCATAAGACGGAGACATTCACGTGGGGTTAGTTTGCGAAATCTACCATATTGACTATCTATCATGGAAGTGTCAACTTTTTCCATGATTTCGCAATCTTCTCCACATGGTCTTATTGCATATCTTTCAGAATGATTCGCTTTGAAATAGCTTTCTTCATAATCTTTCAATGCAAACAGATGCTCGTCTGTTTGAGGGGTATTGACATCATCTATCATTTTAGGATGAAAGACAAAATCGCCATGCCAATTAAACTGTTGATTTCTTTTTTGGCACAAGAGAATATCACCATTAATTTGGGTGTAACTTTTTTGATAATTTATACTTCTTGTTATAAAGTTTACTCCCTTTTGTCTAAGTAAATACTTTTTCTCGAATTGCTTCTGAAGATAATCATACACTGTTTTCACCAAAGGTATTGGTGCAGGATATTTGAAATCTGTCTCTCTTTTAAATCCAATACAATAGATGCGTTCACGACTTTGTGGTACACCATAATCTTTGCCATTTAAGACTTGATAGTATACATCATAATCGCAATCGTTCTCAAAAGTTTCTTTTATAATCTTCCATGTTTTACCCTTGTCATGACTAAGCATTCCTTTTACATTTTCAAAGATAAACACTTTAGGTTGGCACTCTATAACTATACGGGCAAATTCACGAAATAAGGTACCTCGTGTATCTTCAAACCCTCCATGCTTTCCACGTAACGAAAACGCTTGGCACGGGGCTCCACCCACAAATAAATCCACTTTGCCTTTGTATGGCTTTGCATCGAAATCGTGTACGTCGGTATGCCATTGTTCTTCAGATATTGGATAATTTGCGAAATATGCTTTTTTGCAATTTGCATCAATGTCTCCAGCAAACTGTATTTGACATTTAAGACCTAAGCGGTGCATGGAATGTTCTATGGCACCAATACCACTAAATGACGTAGCAAGCCTTATAGTTCTCTCGGGGTGAGAGAACTTCTGAAGCCGCCAATCCGTTTTTGAATCAATATTGGCATATGTATTTTGTATGTCAGAATATTTATTATTCATTTTCTATTCCATATTTCGTTATATCTATCTGTTTCAGTAAAGCAATTAGAACATCAACAACAATGCTATTCCCAGCTTCCATATATGCAGATGTATTACTTACAGCTATTTTGAAATCATCCTTGAACCCCATAAGACGTAGGCATTCTCTTGGAGTAAGTTTTCTCAAGCCATTAATACCTTTATCTTTATTATATGTAACATAGTTGTCAACTCCTGCACGATGCATTTTGTGCATAGACTGTAACAATGGACGAGCAATGTCTAAATCCGTCTTTATAGGTGTCTTAAAGTTTTTTGTACCAGGACACAATACATACTTCGCAACTTTCTCTGAAAGATAATATTTATCATCAATTTCCCTCACAGGAAAAATGAAATCATTAAATTTCTCTGATGCAGAACCATCAATTATAGCTTGACGATGTTCTTCATTTGAAGACAAAACTTTCACGCCTTTATTTTCCTCGAAATATTCGCTGTTTGTGTAATCCTCCAAGAAATCATACATCTTATACTTGAGAGGAATTGGAGCTGGGTATTTGAATTTTGTCTTTTTCTTAAAGCCGACACAATATAAACGTTCTCTTGTCTGCGGAATGCCATAGTCCCTTGCATTTAGAAGTTGGTAATGCACGTCATATCCGCAATAGTCCTTGAATGTATTGTATATTACCTCCCATGTGCGACCTTGGTCATGCTTAAACAACCCCTGCACATTTTCAAAGATGAAGACCTTAGGCTGACATTCTTTTACGACTCTTGCAAATTCCCTAAACAGCGTTCCTCTTGTATCTTCAAATCCTCGTTGCTCTCCGACAATAGAGAATGCTTGGCAAGGTGCTCCACCAACAAACAGGTCTATTTTGCCTTTGTATGATCTTGCATCTAAATTATGTATATCAGTGTGCCATTGTTCTTCCGAGATTTTATAATTTGCGAAATATGCCTTTTTGCAATTTGCATCAATATCCCCAGCAAAAATAATCTCGACATTCAGATTCAATCTTTTGAATGCATATTCTATTGCTCCTATACCACTAAAAGATGTTGCAAGGCGAATAGCCCTGTTTGGATAAGAAAACTCTCTATCCACCCACGACTCACCTTGCAAGTCTAAATTAGCTTGCGTATTCTGTATATTTTTATGTTCCGCCATTGTTATTTTTCAGCCCAATCTTTTAAATTATCTCTCACCACCGACAAAAAGTTGATTTCATCAGCGACATCCTCTTGCGAGAAGTTTTCCGAGAGGGTTGAAATAACCTCACTAATTTTATTTATCTGCTCAAAGAGCAATTCTTTCTTATTCTGTTCCATCATTTTTAAATTCTTCAAACCGCACTAAGTCGGTCAGTTCAACATTTAACACTTTTGCTGTCATCATCAGACTTGCCAAGTCTGGCTGACTTGAATTGGTACACCATTTTGATATGGTAGTTTGGTCTTTTCCAAGTTGTTCTGCCAACCAACGATTAGTCCGTTTTTTCTCTGCCAGCACAACTTTCAGTCTGTTCAATTCACGATTTGCCATATTTAATGTATTTCGATATGCAAAGGTACACATTTTATTCCAATTTCAATAAGTTTACCTCTAAAAGTTATGATATTTTAGCAAATAAATGAATATACTTCACTGTTTAAAATGGTAAAAGAATACAGAAATAGTATGCTATCTCAATTCTTAAAAAACTGCAAAAAGAAAGCAAACTTATAGTTTTTTCAGAAATTAGATTTATCTTTGCACTCGAAATCAAAGCGTTCTTTGTATATTGCAAAGTTGTGAAAGAAAAAGAATATAGCTCGTTTCTAAATCGTTAGCAGTTACATTCTTTACTATATTTAATTCGTTGATATTCAATCAATAAAAGATTTTGTTGTGACTCACGTAAGTATATGTCGCATCGGTAGTCGATGTTCTTGCCGTCATTGTCTTTTCCTCCTAACAATGGCACACCGATACCTCCGGTGAAGTAACAGCCATTGAATGTGCTCTGAACTATATCCATTGACACCTTGTCGATGGAGAAAGCCCATCCGCCAAACTTTCCTGTCACTGCATCGAAAGCATTGTCGATACCGCCCGAGAGGGTGACACCGCTCTTATCGAAGAACATATTCTTGATGCTTGCAGAAGTGCGCTTTTCGGAGTCTGCACTGCCGAATGTGAGCGACTTAGGAAACTGCACTCCCACCTCACTGATATATAGTCCCTGCCATGATTCCATCTTATTGGCAGTAAGCGACTTTGACTTGTCATAGGTAGCTGGGAACTTACCCATGATTTCATCATTCTTAGTGGATGAGTGGTCATAGACCATCTTGCCCGGTATGAAAGTCCAACCTGGCAGATCGTCAGCCTCAAAATTATCCATTGCGACCTTTGCAGTCCAGTCATTCCAGTCGCGTACGCCCCATTTCACATATACCTTAGGCAATTCTTCGGTGACTTTTCCATTGCTATCCACCTTCTTGAGATTAGGAACTGTCATCTCCACATCAAGCATGAATGCGGAAAGAGTGTCATTAGCCCAACTGATGTAACAGCCATCGTCCGGTGCCTTACCGTTGTTAGTGACGGTAATGTCGGAAGGTGACTTGAACGTGAAATCAAACTGCGAGTCCTGCTCGGTGAGAGTGAAGTCTGAAAGCAGGCATATAGCGCCGCCTTCTGGCAGTAATCTCTCCGGACTGATGCAGAGATGCGGTGCTCCGAGCACGAGAACCTCATTCTTGATGTGGCTGCTGTTAGGGAGCATAAAGGTGCCCATGAGGTCCATTGACGCCCATGTAGGAGCAAATGTCACATTGACAATCTGCAGATCCACCGGCACTTTACCTATCTTCTCAGGCAACTTGATAGGCAGGCAGAGATTGTCGAGCTTGCCTTCGCTGAGGAAGTCCTTGGCATCATGATACCATTTGTAATAGTTTCCGATACCCATACTCTTGGCAAACTCACGTCCTCGCTGTGAAGCCTCTTTCTGAAGTTTGTCTGCAAACGGCAGTCTGGTGTCGCCGATGAGATTGTCCAATCCCCATTCTGAGAACAGTCTATCGACCTGTTCACCATTGTGACTATAGTAATTATCATCCTTTCGTCCGCATACCATTCCGCTATAGACGATGTCATCGGTATTGATGCAGAGAGAATCAAACTCTACTGCTATCATCACCTTCAAGCCCAATGGACGCCATTCCACTCTGCCTCGACCCTTGAAGCCCTGCTTTGACTTGGAGATTTCATCTATCTTGAGCTGGTATTGACCTATGCCCACTACCTTTCCTTTGAAATCGGAAGCCGACTTTTTGGTAGGAATAGTATTGTCGATGGAAATCTGAGCGGAACACTGGAAGAACTTCTGACTGATACGGTCGCTGAGAGCGAAATCCACCACGTTGATAGTATCATTGACGAAAGCCACAGACTGCGTGTTGACAGACTTTGGCTTGACGCGCAGGATGAGGTAATCACCGATGTTTACGTCACCATTGATTGTCTCCCAAGGGATGCTATCTTTCAGTTCCTCTGTAGTGCGGCTGTAAATAGGCTCGCCCTTGAAGTTCTCTTCATTGCTCAATGCAGGGTCGCCACGGAAGATTTGCACGTCATAAGATAGCTTTACGCTGTCCTGACGTGTACCAATACCGCCGACATACCTTGCTCTTTTCCACTCTACAAGGATGTCATTGTTGACAAATATCTTGCGAGCGCCAGCTTCGGAATTGAATGAAGGCGAGAGGATTTCCGGGTTACAGAAATTATATATCGAGTCAGTCAAGGTTCCCTCCTTTGACCCGAAACCGAACTTCAGCTCCAGGTCACCTTTTGGATCCTTGTCCTTGGAATCATTATCCTTATCTTTTTCGCCAGTATCCTTATCCTTTCCGCCAGTATCTTTCGATGTATCATCAGCGGTATTCTTATCAGATTTGAGTTTGAAAATCATGAGATCACTGCGTCCTTCATTTGCGACGAGAGTGAATCCCATATTATTCATGCCCACTTGGTTACGCTGTTTAGCCGTAACACGTGCGGCATAGGTGCAGTTCTTGTCCATCATTCTGATGACATTCTGCGGAATGACAGCAGTGGCAGAGGTGAGGTTCTCCTTCTTATAGAGCACGTGTGTCTCATGAGTCCACGCATCTTCCGGGTCCTGTCCAGGGCCTACTTCCACCACTTTGAAGTCGTAATAGAAATACACCGGACGGGCACCAGTCAGCACAGTCTCTGTCCATGCAAACATAGGGTTTAATGGATTGAGCTCAGCCACATTATTTAATGCATCAAGCGACACACCCATAGGGCGTATCGGATTGACAAATTTAGGCGCATCGACCTTATAGCGCACCGTAAACTGGCATGAGTTTTTGCCATTAGTGGTAACGGCATTCACACCGGTGAGCAGTATGTCCGTATTGCCCTCTACGCTCCATTTATATACATTGAGCTGAATACGGTACTCGCCTTCCTCCAATAGTCCGAACTGACCGCTGGCGAATCCACTGGAATAATCATACTGAGTGATGATGTCGGACGCAGCAAGGTGATTAAACATCTGACGCATCTCTGTGAGATTCAGAAGTCTTGTCTCATTGGCAGCGAGAGCCACAGTCGGTGTTTTAGGCATGCGATTGCCTGGCACATATACCATCGGATCGGTGGTATTAGGCAGTTTGGAGAGCGTCATGCCGAAATAGAGGAATGCCTGCTTCGGTGTGGTGTTGGTCACAGTCACGTTGAAGTAGGCTCCCGGATTGCTGATGTACTGTCCTATTTGCGGTGGAAGCACAGGCTGCACGGGTGTGATGTTGACGATGATGTCGTCGGCCGCCATGCTCATGAGAGTGTTCACGAGCAACAATAGCGTGGTGAGGCAATATCGCAGTGTCTTCATATCATGTAATGTTTTGATTTCTATGAGAGTATATATAATAGATGGAAAGGGTCGGAGTTATTTCTTTTTCGACGCTTTCGCTGCCTTTTTCTTCAGTTCGAGCAATGTGAACGTATAGTTATAATTGAAACTGAGGCTAATATCGGTGGCGTTGAGGTTGTCGTGAGTCTTCGACGGATTGACGTCACCATATTTATACATTCCTGCAGTGAATGAGAACATGTGCTCATTGTTTATGGTATAACTTGCAGAGAAGTCCATTCCCATCGAGAGGCTCTTCGACATTTTCTCCACTTCATTGTAGCAAAGCGAGAGTGTAGCAGAGAGATTGAGGTTCTTTTCGCTGAGGAAAGACCTGCTCGTGGTGAATGAAGCCACATCGCTGGTGTATCTTGTTCCTGAGCCCTTAGTGTTCTGATGGCTGAGGGAAGTGATGAAATCCATGTCCCAACCTTTTACTCCGAGGTCGTAAGTGAGACCGAGAGCGAGGGATGTATAGTCTCCTGCTCCAGTAGAGAACTTATTGAGGTCTTTATTCTGCGACCAACTCGTAGAGAGTGAAACTGTATGTGCGAGGATTTCATTTTCTGTGGTATATGATGGTGTGAATGTTACAGAGTGCATAATGCGCTTTACCTTTGTGGTATCATTGACGCGCTCTGTGCCATCGCCTTGTGTGGTGAGGTAACCACTGTAGGATGCTGCCATATTGATATGCTCTCCGATGCGTGCAGAAGCATTGGTAGAATAGACATATCCACGAGTGGTGTAAATCTGACGGTTGGTCAGATTGTCTTCTTGTCCTGAGAATGTGGCTGAAAGGGAAATATTCTTAAAGAGATATGTGCCCATTGTCACGCCTATGCTGTGGTAATTGTTTGCTAAATAATTAGTTCCGAGGGTCATATAGTCTGGTTGCACCATGCGGTAGAACACAGAAGTATTGAATATCTGGGAATTAAAATTGAGGCTTACATCTCCTGCAAATCGTGCTAAAGAGGTGTAGCGTGTGTCGAATATCTTGTCGAAGCGCTTTGTCTCGTCAGTAGTCACTTTTTCTGCTCTTCTGTCGGTAGAGAATGCCGACATGGCGATATTGGTGGCAAAAGAGAAATAGCGCTTGAAGGAATAGCTACCTTTGAGTCCGAAGGAGAGGTTCTCCTGCGGTGCAATGCGCTCTCTCCAAGTTGCATCGATAGTGTTGAGACGGTCGTATGCACGTAGCATATAGAGGTCTATTGCTCCACGAGTAGTGTTGTAGCCCACATTAAATCCCCACCCTACTCGCTGATATTGCGGATTACGCGGTGCTGGGTCGTCGGGATTATCATTGATGGCATTACGGAAAATGCCGTAGAAGATACTGGTATGAAACTGACGTCCACGATATTCCAGTCCTACTCCATTGAATGACATATTCATGATGTAGGGGCTGAAATTGAGGGATGTACGTCCGATGTATCCGCGCCAGTTCTTGTATTGCGGATTGATCTTGAAGTTGATGTGTGGATAATTGAAATCCAGATTATTGTTGGAATAGTAGAACGAGAACGGCATGTTGAATCCATAGAGACTCACATTGAGGTTCAGGTAGAACATATTACTCATAGGAGAAGCGTAGCTATTGCCTGCCGATGAGTGGAAGTAGGTGTTACGCGTTCCTACTGAGCCTGTTATGATCAGGGGATCGCTCTTTGCAATCTCCGATATGGTCTGTGCCTTAGCCGCTTCATTACACAAGCAGAGGGCTGCCAGAGTCGTGATGAGGGTTATATGTAGGGGGCTTTTCATCGCTTCGCTTCTTTGAGTTTGTTAATAAATGGCTGATAGTCCGAAGGGGCTCAACCGTGAACTGGAGATAAAAACAGAGGAAGGGATTTATAGGGAGGCTGAGCCAAAGAGTCTGCCCCAACCTCCCATAAATACGTTATGTTACTATTTCGTAATCTTCTTGGTGATGGTCTTGCCGTCAGTGGTCCTTACCTTCACTATGTATGCACCTGATGGCAGGTGGCTGATATTGGTCTGATTGCGCAATACCACTGCTCCGGCAGGGTTGACCACAAGGATTGAAGCCACGTCAAGACCCTGGATAGAGATCTGTCCGTTGATTATTGCAATAGCAGAACGGTCGATGGTAGCCTCATCGATAGACGTTGTGGCGCCCAATGACATTCTTACTGGATGCTTGACAGAACCTGCCATTTCTGAGAAGGCAAGGCGCTCATTGACTGTGCGTACCTCGTCGGTCATGTCATCGTGCACGAGGAATGAGATAACCTCATCCTTGTCAGCATGAACAGTGATAAAGCACTTGCCATCCACCATTCTGCCTTCTCCGCGACATTCACCATCCACGAATGCGCCTACGGTGTAATTGCTTGTGGCATACTTGCTGCCGAGGTCGGCCACTATGGTCATGTTGTCAGCGAAAGGTGCGCTGTTGTATTTCCAAACCGTTGGCTTGACGAATGTAGCCTTAGCTCCTGCGCTCGCTGTACGCTGTTCGAATTGTCCATCACCTCTATAAGAGACAAGCTTTTTCTCGCTGGAAGCATTGTAGAACATATAGCCTTCGCCTGGACGCATTGCAGCAAGGGTGCCACCCCACTTGCCGTCATTGAACTCAGCGAAGCCTTCATCCTTGGAGACGATACGGTCGCCATTCTGGAATGCTCCGTCATCCATACGGAAGTATTCATTAGGAGAGAGAGCCAACTGGCTTTTATATGGTATCCAGTTCCACTTTGGATGATATTCCTTTTCGCCACCACCATTATTGACGGAAGTCACATCCACGATGAAATCTACAGATTTTCCATCCTTGATTCTTACCTTGTAACACTCTTCTGAGTAGAGCATATTAAGATCGCCGAAGTAACCATATTTCGGGTCATTATACATGAGTTGGTATTCACTACGGATTTCCTGCACTGCATCTCCAAACGCAGTCTGCATCGTGCCGCTTTCGAGCGTATTGAGGAATGTGCTCCACTTCCATCCTTCCTTCTGGATATAAGACTGACCGATGGTAAACTCACCTTGTCCCATATATTCATTGTTTCCATAGGATACATAGATGGTGCCATGTCCTAAAGCCAATGGATTGAGAGTCCAGGTGAGGTTGTCTTCGCTTGCAGAAGCTATGGTAGCGATCTCCCATGTATCGCCCGGCTTGTCAGAATACTGTGGATTCCATCCTACAGTGACCTTGATAAGGCTTGGGTCTATCTTTGCAGTGCTTGGCTCTGGAACGAGCTTCACCTCAACAGGTTTGCCGAGACCAGTTCTTACATCTTCTATAGTAAATCTCTGGAGACCTTGCACCACATTCACCTTGAATGAACCAGAGAGAGGGTTCGTGATATTCTTGAGGACTCCATCCTGGATAATGGTATGCGGCGCACTGTAATTTACATTGACATTTGCCGTACCAAGTATAACTGGGAGTGCCCTCTCATTAGGCTCATAGAAATTATAATTCAAGTCTAAGACATCCTGATTATCAGACATAATAGAGAATTCTGTCTCTTTATCTCCAGGCCACACCGGCCAGTTAGGAGAGAATACGATGTTTGCCTTTACTTCATCGAAATAATCGGCTTTATCGCCATCGCTCTCTGGCTTGATGAATGATAATTCATTCTTCTTGAATGTCAAAGAATTAACTTCAGGTCTAACGTAAACTACGAGATGTACTTCTCTTAGATTTGGATTGTCTTTAGATTTTACGATAATGTATGCCTCTCCAGGATTGACACCTACGATTTCGCCATTCTTTTCTTCAAGCACAGGCTTATTGTTATTTCCATTATCTATCTTGCATATCACGCTCTTGTCTGTAGCATCCTCTGGCATCACCTTATATGTCAATGGAAGAATATCCTTAAGGCTTTCTCCCACATTTATATATATAAAGTCACCAAATGTCTGAGTGATGTCTGTCACTTTCTTGTGTACGGTAACCTTCAGTTGGATGCTTGCATTCTCACCTTTGAGAGTCATGGTGAAGACACCAGGCTTCCTTGGCGTGAACTTTTCTTCCTGGATACCCTGAGAATTTGTTTCCATAGTAGATACCAGAGCATTCGGGTCACTGCTTGTCCATTTCAGTTCCTCATTGCAATTAGCAGGATTCACCGTATAGCACGTACGCAATGCAGTATTCAGGACAGCAGTATCACCTATTTCCACTGTTATTCCATTCTTGTATTCATCCTTAAGGGTGATAGAGGTGGCTGGCTGGATGACATTGACAAAGAAACAACCTTGACCATTACCATTGTATTTGACATTGACCATGTTAAGTCCAAGGTAGCCACCCTTAACTGGTGCCTTTCCTATGAGTTTGTTATCTTTCACCTCATAGTATTGTTTTGAGTTGGAGAAGTCCCAATTTATAATTGGTATATTGGCGTTCTCCGGTGTAAATTTGACATATTGAGTCAAATCCAGAGACTCGCCTACCTTTACAGACAAAAACTCTTGCGTTAGACTATAATAACGAGGAGCTTCGAAATTCAATTTGAAGAGACTGGACAGTGTTCCTGTCGTTGTCTCATTCTGATAGGTGATAGACTGTGGACCATTGAGTTTATACTCAGTTCCCCAAGGTTCCCTGATGCGGAAAGAAATTGCCTTGCCGTTGTCTGAAGCCGTGCCTTCGATTCGGATAGGGAAATAATAAATGTCATTACTGTGTGTCAATTCTACTTGACCGCGACATTTACCGTCAATAAATGCTCCGAGGTATGTGTCAAGATTCAGATTGACAGGGTTTCCTTTACTGTCAACCACACCGACATACACTACATGAGCAGAATGAGACTCATTGGCTACATATCCCCAGTTGGGTCCGTTTTCTTGTGCGGCTATCCCTAATGCATATAGCATAAAGGTTAGCAATAGGGTTATTTTTGTCTTCATAAAACCAAAAAATAAGAAGGTGAATAATAAATTATTGCATGGTACAAAGATAGTGTTTTTCTTCGGAGAAAGGTGTCCACTTCCCCCACTTAGGTGTCTACTTCCTACAAAAAAGGTGTCTACTTGGTGGGGGAAGTAGACACCTAAGGCGTGATTTTATTGTTTTTTTGCTCTCCAGACAGTTGGGGAGCAACCTTCTTTCTCTTTGAATATACGATAGAGATAGGAGCGTGAAGAGAAGCCACATTCGGCAGAAATGATATCGTTGCAGTAGTCGGGATAGTCGAGCATCATCTTCTTGGCAGCCTCGAAACGTACCTCGGCAAGCCAGATGCGGAAGGTAGAGTTAAGGCATGAAGTGAAGTAGAGTGACAACTCGTTCTTGGAGATGTTCAGCGAGCGTGACAGGGTGAACATGTTTACTGTGGTGTCTTTATACTCCAAATCGGCGCACCACTTGTCGAGCTTCTCCTTGATGGCTGCCTGACGCTCCGGAGAAATTGGCTGTAAGTTTTCTTTACTATCAGCAGACTCTGCATCCTGCCCATCGGAGCTTTCCAAAGATACCCCCCCCACTTTCTATTTCTTCTTCTGTGAGGGCTGCGCTTTCTTCAGCCTCCTTGTCCAAGAGTTCCTCGGTAGGAACGTAATTGTAACCCAAAGCCACGAAACTCAGGTTGAAGAAGAGGACAAAGAGCAGAGCCAACGGTCCTATTATATATAATAAGGTGGTGGAGAGGATGGCAAAAGGCATGACAAGGGCTGAGAAGAACAGGGAGAAGACACTGACTCGGGCATATCGCACGTAGGGCAGCATATCGTTTCCAGTCATCAGCTCTAACATTTTCTTGCGTTTCCGCATCTCAATCATAATCATATAGATGCAATACGCCACGTTTGCGCCGAACAATACGAGCATCACGAAGAGCCAGTTGCCGATGTTAAAACTTCCGCTGTTGCTGTAGCCAATGCAGAAAACTGCGATGATGGCGGCATAAAAGCAAGTGCAGACGATGTTCATCTTTAGGCGGTTGGCATGGGTCGCCTCAATGTTGTAGATGCCCATGTTGATAAATGTGAAACAAGGGGTGTAAAACAAGATGTTGAAAATGGCTCCCAAGTCATCGTCTTTCGCACGAAAGCCCAAGAGCATCTGCAAGAGATATTGTATAGCCAGTCCTAACATGCCTGCAAGTATCTGCCAGCGCGACCACTCGTAGCGTCGGTTGTTCCACTTCACGTGCAAGTGGGTGATGCCGAGGATAAGGGCATTGATGAGCATGAAGATGAAACATGCAAACTGAAAAAGAAATAATGAATCCATACGCTTCTTATCTTATGTTTACTTTCTTGTATTTTTGATTACTTGCTGTAGGATTATCTGGATTAGTCATCTGCAAATATCCTGCTGCAACAAGGGAGGTGATGTAACGCTCTCGGTTCTTGGTTTGATTGGATAAACCAAGACGTTCCATAATCTCTGCGGTGGTTCGAGGAACTGAACAGAAATTGACAATATCCCTTTGCTTATTAGACAATGACACTTTTTTAGTGTCAGAGGGTCTAAGTCGGGTGTCAGAGTCTTGGACTTGGTTACTTTTTCCCTCAACTTCGTTACCGACTTGGTTACTATTTCCCACGACTTGGTTACTTTTTGGTTCAACTTGGTTACTTTTTCCCTCGACTTCGTTACTTTCTTCTCTCCAAACTGTAATCACAAATTCCTGTGCCTTGTCATTATTCATAAACGTGACATTGATATCTTCGTCAAGTGCACGAGTGATGCCGCTACCTACACCAGTGTATGGCAGCAAGTATATGGCATTGTTAAAAAGGAACGTATTGCGAGGCATGGAAGTTCCAGCCTTGATGTCATCAATAGTGAGTCCGTTAGGCAATGCACCTGGACTGTGAATCTCCACACGATTGTCGAAAATGAAAATGCGAACAGGGGCTTTCATGTTCAACGAACGATGTACAAGGCTGTTTACCGTGAACTCAACCAAACTGGTGTAAGGTATTTCCAACTTACCCATGCTGTTGAATTCATCTCCCACCTGCACATTATGTAGGTTACGAGTGAAGAAATCCATGATAGTGTCATATTGGTGAAGCAGATTCCCCTCCATATCTGCATCATTCACCTTGTCACGGAACACCTTGCTGCCAACACTGTTGCCAGCAAAACAGATACACTTGGCTGTCATCATTGGCATCCAGCGTTGGGTGTATTTGCCAAACAGAAGCATGGCAGCAACGGTCAGTGTGCCATCGGGACGGATAAATCGCAGATTGCGAAGTATCTTCTCACAGTCATGTCCCTTAGCTATGGCAGAGCATATCATATCAAGTGATGCTTCATTAAAAGCGTCACCTGTCAAGC
>OIZO01000663.1_pt1 | contig 21631 bp, 14 predicted proteins | sample 1588551 | NCBI WGS metagenome assembly OIZO01 (sample SAMN03283271) | human gut metagenome | biome: human-associated habitat; material: feces | host: Homo sapiens | place: Peru | collected 2012 | reverse complement strand
CGCCTTTTGCTCCTTCCGTTGCCACTCGTTTCATAACCTTTTTTATTGTAGACTTATATTTCTTCCCCTTGGAGATAACCTGTTTCGTCTTGGATATAATCTTGCTTGCTCCGCTCTTTACTTTGGACAATCCACTTCTTGCTGCGTTAAGTATTTTGGAAGGATTTGGTAACTTACATTTGCCTTGTAAGCCAAATTTTGAACTCAGTTTCGTTCCTGCCACAGCACCAATCACACCACCAACCACTGCACATCCTGCAATAATTGCATATTTCTTCCAGCCTTTTGCATTTAACTTCTTCGCAACTCTTTTTCCAACAAAGTATCCACCTATTGCTCCGAGAGTACCGCCTATAACCTGAGCAACCGGAAAATGCCCACTCGGGTCTTCGTAATTAATTGGATTGTTTGCACAGTATGTATACAGATTCCAGGTGGATGGTCTTCCTGCACTTCCCCGATAGGTATCTCTGGTCAGGAACCGTCCGTCTTCCGGTTCATAATATCTCGCGCTTAAGTAATACAATCCTGTACTCTTATCATATATGGCTTCATTATAACAGATTTCATTATAAAAGTCAGTATCTCCACAAATAGTTGTTTCTCCGAAGTCTGTATACTGGTATGAGACCACACTCTTTCCGGATATATCCCGCAGATTTGTTACGCTTCCTTTCGGGTCTTTATGATAATAGTAATATTCTTCTCCTGCGCTTTCTTTTCTTGCCGTCGCTATGATATTTCCGGAGTTTCCCTGCAGATTCAGGCTGGTTCCCTTTCCATTTTCATCGGTAGTATATAAGACACTTCCCTTACTGTAGAAATAGTTCGTTGTATTTCCATTTTCTTTTTTCTGGATTCTGGTTCCCGAACCATTGTAGACATTTTCCTGTTTCAGGGTGGTTTTTCCATCCTGCTGAATGGTACATGTCTGAAGACGGCCTGCTGCATCATAAGTATTCAGCGTTTCTTTCCGTGTGACAGAATCCGTCTCTTTTATCTGATTTCCGTTTCCATCATAAGTGTAGGTTTTTGCACTCACTACTGTTCCGTCCGGAGTCTTCCTTTCACTGCCTGTCAACTGATTCAGGCTGTTATAAACATAAGTGGTTGTCTCTGCTCCTTCTCCACTTCGCTCCTGACTCAGACGGTTTCCCACTGCATCATAGGTATAGTTGAGGGTATACCTCTCACTTCCGCTTGCCTTATCTGTTACTTTGGTCTGCGTCAGATTGCCAAGTTTGTCATACTGATATGTTCTTACCTCATTCTGACGTTCTTCTTCTTTTTCCGGATACAGATTCTGAATAGTTTCTGAAACCAGTCGGCTGTTCGCATCATAGCTATACGCATATGCTTCTCTCACAACCTCTTCTGCTCCGCTGTCTCTATACGTCATCGTTATCGGTCTCTGGCAGGAATCATATGTATAACTGCATATGGTATAGGATGGGTTCTTTACCAGACATCCGTCCTCGGACAGAATACGATAGTCCTTAATTTCCGACACTTTTCCATAAGTATCGTAACCGTATTCCCTCAATACAGCTTCTGTTCCATCTGCCAGCACCGCGGTTACACTAATCAGCCATTTGTCGGAATTATAGTCATACTTCAGTCCTGATACTTTCCAGTCACTTTTCGGATACATCACGGATACCAGATTTCCGTCAATATCATAACTATATTTTGTTGTTCCCTTTGCCTTTTCTTCCTCTGTAAGCGTATTCACTGCTTTTTCCGTATTCAGCTCTATCAGAGTTGTAAGACGTTTCATCCTGTCATACGCATATCCGGTATAATGATACTGGACAGCGGTTCCACCACTTACCCGGTAATCTGTCATGGATGTTACCTGGTCCGCTTTGTCATAGGTATACGTGGTGCGCAGCGTTTCCTCTCCGGATTCTGCAAAATAATGTACCGCTGTTACCCTGTCTTTTCCGTCATAATCATAAACTTTTGCTGTTCCATTGCCTTCCTGCTGGCGTGATACCCTTCCTTTCTCATCATACGTTCTGGTCTGGGTAATCGGTGTAACACTTCCATCTCCCTTGTCTGTCATGCTGATTACCTGCTTTGACATGTTATAGGTTGTAACGGAAGTCCTTCCCATGGCATCGGTAACGGTATCTAATGTGTTCCCTTTCTTGCTTTCTAAATCGAACTTGTCATATTCATACTTTGCAAGATTCTGAACCTGTTCTTCACTGTCTCCCGTTGCCTTCTGTGTAACCACCCCTACTGATGTTATTCTTCCATATACATCATAGGTATACCGGAGCGTATTTCCAATACCATCCGTTGCAGATATTGCATTCCCTGAGCTGTCATAAACCTGACTTTGTTTTATGGACTCTTCCGTAATCCGGAAAACGCCTTCTTTCTCGTCATATTCCGGATTCAGAACCTGTCCACTGGCATTGCCGTTCTGATCATACAGATAGACCGTTACCGTTGGCTCCGGATTCGAAGGATCTGTTCCCGTCAGACAGCTTACCAGTACATGGTTCTCCCTGTCATAGGTGTAATCTACATAAACACCGTTCTTCTTCTGACGGATGGTTTTGCCATACACATCTGTATAGGTTTCTTCCAGTATCTTTCCTTTCTGATTTTTCTCTGTGGTAATAAAGACATGGTCTTCTTTCCGCATACTTCCTTTACCGGTATTAATATTGACCGTATCATAAGTATACTCTGTCATCCATTTTGTTATTTCATTGTCTTTCTCAATGCTTTCTTCCACAACACGGTTCATATTATCGTAAGCATAAGTATAGATGCTTCCATCTTCTTCCTGCTCCCATATCAGAGTTCCGTTTGCATCGTACTGTCTTTTTACCACATCTTCGATACCGCCCTGATTTACCGTGATTTTCTGAACGCGGCCAAATGGGTCATACTCTGTTTTTGTTTCCGTTCCCAGATTATCCTTGGAACTGATTTCCCGCCCCATCACATCGTAGAGTCTGGTAGTTGTCACTGTATACTGGCCTGCAATTTCTTTGATTGTTTCCTTTTTAATACCGCCCGTCTGATACTCATAGCTGGCATCTGTTGAACGCTGATTTGCCTGATCTGTAAGACGATATTCTCTCTGGGACTGGATTTCTCCCTTCACTTTACCTTCTTTTGGATTATCTTCCTCATAGTAAGTAGTTTCCACTACGTTTCCATCTACTTCATCATAAGTCCGAATCACATTTCCGTTGCCATCATAGGTATAGCTAATACTGGAAATGATATTTCCTTCCGCATTCTTCATGACACATCCTGTCGGATAATCTTTCAGATTCTTTGGCGCATTGTCATTGTATGTATATGTTGTCTTAATGCCATCTTCGTCTGTTTCTTCTGTCACATTTTTCCGTGAAGAATAAGTAGTTGTATCGGTTTTTGTTGTCTGCTTCTCAATGATTCTTCCTGTATTTTCTTCTATCTCCTGATACGTCATCGAGTAAATGGCTTTCGACCTTAAGTCATCTGTATATTCGTATGTGACCGAATTTCCATTACTGTCTGTCATATTGATACTGTTTCCGGAAGTCGGTTCAAAGATATTGGTTTCCAGAAGAACCTTTTCTGCTTTTTTCCCTTCACTTATTTCTTTGTATGTCTCTGTCCGGTTATTTTTTTCATCATAAACCAGTGAAATTCCTTCTCCATTTGGATAAGTGACTTTTTTCACTTTGTCACCGTCATAGTCGATGGTATACATATGCTCCATGGCATCTGATATTCCGACTAACTGTTTCTGTGCATTGTACTGTAACGTCCAGCTCAGCTTCGACTTCTGGTCTGTTCCCGTCTTTGTAACCTTGGTCAGCAGATAGTTCAAAACTTCCGCATCCTCTGTCTCCTTGGCATCCTTATCTTTCGGAACAGTAAATGCGTATTCATAAGAAATCTTACTGCCATCCGGAAGCAGTACTTCCTTGACGGTGAGTACATCTGCCGGTACATGATCCGCCACATAATCATCTTCCGTATAATACACGAATTCCATCTTCAGATTCTTACTGGTCGTAACCTTAGATAACATTCCCTTATCCGCATCATGTTCAAACAAAAGGAAGTTTCCATTCGGCTCTGCCATATAAATCAACTGTCCACCGGAATTAAAACGGTATTCCACGTTATCTTTTGTTGTCATGGTGAAGGAACTGATAACCTCAACTTTCCGGGTCTTATTCGCCACACCAATCTCGCTGCCATCCGGCAGTTCCACCGTATCGGTCTTATCTTCCTTTTTCAGGGTCATGTATTTTCCCATGGAAGAGGTATAGGTCCCATCCTGATTCCGGTCAAAGAAGAACAGCGTTCCCGTTCCGTCTTTCAACACAATATCTTTGAAATCCAATGTATCATTTCTACAGATATTCAGCAGCTCCATATCAAAGCTGTGCGTCCATCCTACCCCAAATGCAGTCTTGGCTGTAGACTGACTGTTATAAGCCCTTTCCAGACTTACCGCAAGCTGTTCATTTGGAATCTGGGCATCCACCTGCGTGTAGAACAGATTTCCTTTACTCTTTTCAACATACCCATTTCCTGACGGTGTAGTAAATTCCGCATACTCCCAGTATTCCTTCAGTCCCATGCGCTTGACATACTCATTCGCATCGACTACGGTACTTGCCACCTCATTGGAATAACTTCCTGCATCTGTGATTCGTCCGTACTTGTCTTTCCGCACTGCCCGGACACGGTAATAGAAAGTCCGTGAATAATTCACGTTCATTTCCGCCCAGTAATTCGCCTTGACATTGGATGCAATCATGTTGTTGGCAGAAGGGAGGAATCCCGGTTCCTGACCCCTGTAAATCTCATAGGAAATATCCTCCGGCCAGGTTCCCTGTACACCTTTCCACCGCAGATAGGTCTTATAATTTAATTTATCTTTGACTCCCAGCTCTGTAGGGTGATAATTTTCCATCTCCGAGAAAGTAAAGGTCTCGGAATCCACGGTATCTGCTTCCAGTATCCAGTTATCCTGGAATCTTCCTTCTTTTATGGCTAACACTTTGACCGAAGATATGGTTGCCTTTTCTCCATCAAAAGCCTTGACAGCGTAGATGGTTTCCCCATCCGAGATATCCATTACTTTGCCATCCACGGCCACCTCTACCTTTGTTTCGCTGTTTCCCGTATTCAGGCGGAATGAAACGCAGTTGTCTGGCATTTTCACCGGCATCTTCTTTTTTACCGGAAGGAGTGCCTGATTCTTTGTCAGGTTCTGGCTGTAGAAAAAACCATCCGAATTCTCGATAACCGCCAGAATCGAATAGGTTGCTTCTCTCAAAGCCGGGAAATTACTATCCCATTTTTCTCCGGTAGATACCTGTTTTCCATTGCAATACCATCTGACGGTTCCTTTCGGAACTGCGTCTGTCAGGGAAAGTGACTCCAGTGTCATACTGTTGCAGTCCATCGGAAATACAATATGATTGGAATCGTGTGCCGTATACCTTGGTCTTTTAATCACAAAAGAAGCACCTGTAATCTCTGCCGGGATTTCCTGCTCCTGTCTGGTAAAGATTTGTGTAGCTGTCTTTTCATTTCCCGCTTTGTCATATACCCTCAGGACAATTTCATAGGAAACTCCCATCTCCAGCTTCTGCAAATCCAGACAGCCGATTCTGCCCGCACTGACTGACCGTTTTCCTGTCTGTATCACTTCTTCTTTATCAGAGTCCGTCCGCCTGCAGGTAATCTTCCAGTGAGACAAGTTTGCATCCTGAATCGTTCCATATAACAATCCTCTGTCCACCTTATCTAAGATGGCCTGCGGGTCGGTTCTGTCCACGATACAGGAAACAAGGGTTTCTGCACCCCGTGTTCCACTCGCGTCCAGACCGCATACCCTGACCTGATAAACCCCTTCTTCTTCCGGCAGATTGATATCAAAAGTACCATTTACTCCCGATGCACCCTCTGCCTGTATCCAGTTGGTTTCTTCACCCGGAAGGGTATATGCGATTCCGCAAACTTCCGTTGCCGCATAAGGAAAGTTCCATGTAAGGCTTGTTGGCCCGCCTTTCGAATACACGGAGGAAATCACCGGAGCTGCAAGTACATTTTCCACCCGGATTGTTTTACTGATTTCCTTGCTTCGTCCTACTGAATCTTCTACATACAGCCGTAATTCATATTCCCCATTTTCCAGTTCCGGGGTGAATACCGTCTGTCCTTTTGAGATGGTCTGATTCGTATAGATGTCCTGTACAAACACCCCATCCTTATATAATTTCATATAGTTTTTCACAACCGGAGAACCTGTTCCATCCACTTCACCGATAATGGTAACCGTATCTTTGAGAACATCTGTTTCTTCCCCGGTTCCGCTTGCAATCACACGAATCGTGCCTGTCGGGTCTGCATTGTCTACTTTCAGCAGAACGCCTCTTTCCTCTCCGTCAGCTTCCTGGGTACTTACTCCTCTTACAAAGACTTTATAGGTCTTATAAGCTCCCTCGCCCACTTCCATATCCAGAGGAATCTCTCCTTCTCCACTGGAAAGTGTTCCTATCTTTGTGTCGGAAGAATAATCTTTCACCAGCGTGATTTCCTTATTCTCCTTCTCGTTATACTCTGCAATACGATACTGAATATCACTCAAGTCACCGGCAGTAATTCCTCCCCACTTTATCTTCACTGATTCTCCCGGTTTCGCATACTCCGGTGCTACAGACAGGGTTGTTGCTTTTGATGGCCGGCTGAAATACTCTACCGTAAGTTTGGGACGGTATTTCGCAGTTGCATGCCTGATGCCGAAGAACTTGGTAAAATAACTGTTGCTGCTTTCATTGTCATTCATCAGCGCAATTCCATAGTTCTCGTAAGCACCCTTTGCATACTTCTGCATGAAATTCGTGATATCTATCACATCGGTTGCATAGCTTCCTTTTGTGGTAACACTGCCTATCGGTTCTGTCTGATAACCCGGCTGCGTATTCCATGTGATTTCACCCGGCTCCCAGCCATTGGTAATCCGGTAAGCGGAAATTCTTTTCCCCGATTGCGAGTTACTGCATTCACATAATGATAATGTAGCACTTCTGATGTATTTCTTTGATAATTCACTTAAATCTCCAAAGTAAAGATACCCTCGTGATATTCCCTGCTTCCCCATTCCAAGATAAAAGGAACTGGCATCACCATCATAATAATTCAAAGTTGGATAATAACTCAGAACATACGTATCATCGAATTTCGAATCATCATTCCATATAAGAGTAGGGTCTACTGTAATCGGATACTGCCTGTTCTCATCGTCCAGATAGTCGGCATCCATGTGCAGAATCAGACCATATTTGCCAGCTTCTTCATCGATTGTCTCTAAGCTATAGGTAACCGCTTCACTGTAAGCCTCATCCGTGGCATCGTTCATATTCGGGGCCTGAATCCACGCAACAATCCTTTCCTCGTCATAGATAGTCAAGCCTTCACCTGACTGGTTCTTCCGTATGGAAAGTCCGGGAATCTCCAACTGGAAAGCCACTTCATCCGATGACGGTCTCTGTGACAGAAGGATTTCTTCTTTGACTCCGTTATCCAGAGAAGTATATTGATAACTGATTGTTTCATCCTTACCCGGATAAAGCATCTTCGTCGGTTCTGTTTTTTCTTCGTTATAAATAGTTGATACTGTTTCTGTCTGCAGTTCCCCTGCTTCTGTTTCTGCTCCGGAATCTTCTGCAGCATTTTCCGCCAGCTCTGCTGTTCCGTCTCCCATCGGAGTCAGGCGAATCTGATAAGAACCATACTCCATCAGAATCGGAGAATCTTCTGCCAGCTTTTCCGGCAGATACAGCTTCTTGTCACCGGCTGTATTCTCATAACTATAAGCCTCCAGCCCGTTTCCAAGCTCACTTGCCTCATCTTCTACTTCCGTCAGAGAGGCATCGTAATCCATCAGTTCTCCATTTTCATCGGTGAACCGGACTTTTTGTCCATAAAACTCTGTCACCCAGACTCCATCCCCGGCATTATATGTCGTGGAGTCCTCTGTTTTTTCTTCCTCAATGACATCTTCCAGCGATGGTACATATGCCTCATCCTGTTCCTCCGATTCAACGGACGGTTCTACTGAACTGTCCGGCTGGGTATCTGCCGCCAGCCCTTCCAGTGAAATTGATGTACCAAACATCGTTATTACCAGAAGTCCGGCAATGATTCGTTTCCATTTTTCTCTTTTGTGCACTCTCATGTTCCTCCTTTTTTTGCTTTATGAAACTAATCTACTTAGTTAACGCACGAGGAGCAAAAAACTGACGCAAAAAATTAAATTTTTTTACTTTTCTTGACATTCCGGCTCCAAACTGCTATATATAATCTCGCAATCTAAGTAAAGAGGACAGGAATTATGTGGCAGCGAACATTTCAATATAACATTACAGAATCGGATGCATACAACAATATCCATGAACTTCTAAAAGCTCATGGATATTCTTCTACGGTCATCCGACATTTAAAGGAAACAGAAAACGGTATCCAGAAGAATGGAGTCTGGGCGAGGGTCTATGAACCACTCACTTCAGGTGATAAAGTCACCATTCTGCTCACGGAAGAAGCTTCTTCGGAAAATATTGTACCGACACCCCTTCCTCTGAATATTGTCTATGAGGATGAGGACCTGCTTGTCATCAACAAAGCTTCCGGCATGCCAATCCACCCTTCCATGGGAAATTATGACAATACTCTGGCAAATGCCTGTGCTTATTATTTTCAGCAGAAGGACGAGCCTTTTACTTATCGGTGTATCAACCGACTGGATCGGGATACCACCGGACTTTTAATACTGGCAAGGCATGCATATAGTGCCTCTCTGCTTTCCGCTATGGTGGCAAAAAGAGCAATTCACCGTGAATATCTTGCCCTTGCTGCCGGACTTGTTCCTGATTCCGGTGTCATTGAAGCCCCCATTGCAAGAGTTGACGGCTCCACCATTGAACGGGAAGTGAATTTTGAAACCGGTGAATTTGCACGCACACATTACAGACGATTAGAATATAAAAATGGGTACTCCCTTGTATCGTTAAAGCTTGATACAGGGCGCACCCATCAGATACGTGTCCATATGAAATATATCGGTCACCCGCTTCCGGGCGATTTCTTATATAATCCGGATTATTCTGTGATTCGCAGACAGGCATTACATTCTTACCGTCTGACCTTCACACATCCAATCACCGGAAAAGAACTGCAATTTACAGCACCTTTCCCGGATGATATGAAACTAAATGCGAAACCAGATATACAAATCTAAATATCGAAGCAGCCGTCTCCTATGAATTCCCGAAGCAGGGAATTCGCAGGAATATCGGCATTTCCCATTCCCACAAAATAGTCTAGGAATTTAAGCAGACGTTTTGCTTCTACATATTCTTCGCAGTCTTTCTCGATTCCAAACAAAAGAGGCTCTACATATGGTTTCAGCACTGCAAGTTCATAAAGAAGCGCTGAGTTAAACATAACATCCGCTTCTTCCTGATATGGGAAAATATTTTTTTCCTCACCTCTGCGTACAGAATCCCACATAGCAATGGTCTGTTTTGCCGAAGCACCTCTAGTTCTTGCGTCTCTGACCATACGGCGCAGCAGTCTGCCGTCCGTGGAAGAAATACGGTTGTGCTCATCTACATTTAACTGGGTCAGCGCGCTAATATAGATTTTGAACTTATGCTCCCGTGGAAGTCCGTAAGTCAGACGATCATTCAGACAGTGGATTCCTTCCAGCAGGAGAATATCATTCTCTCCAAGCTCCATGAAATCACCTTTGTATTCCCGCTTTCCGGTCTTGAAATTGAATCTTGGAATTTCTACCCGCTTTCCTGCAAGCAACGCTTCCAAATCTTCATTTAACATCTTCATATCCACGCAGTCGATGCTCTCGAAATCTAATTTTCCATCTTCATCTCTCGGTGCAAGTGCTCTGTCCACAAAATAATTATCCACTGCCAGTGCATGCGGCACCAGTCCATTTACACGAAGCTGGATTGCCAGCCTGTGGGAAAATGTTGTCTTTCCCGAAGAGGACGGACCTGCTATAAGCACAAATTTCTTTTCCGGCTGACTTGCAATCTGATTAGCAATCTGCGCAATTTTCTTCTCCTGAAGGGCCTCCTGAACAAGAATCAGTTCCTGTGGGTCATGGTACACCACAACTCCATTCAAATCTGCCACGGTTTCAATTCCCATTCTTCCGCCTTCTGTGGTAGACTCTTTGAGTACCTGGAACAGCTTCTGGCTTGGCTTGAACTCCGGCACTTCTACCGGATTTTCCGGAACCGGCATCTGCACTACCAGACCCTCATCATACAGATACAATTTAAAATATTTCAAATAGCCGGTAGACGGTGCCATATATCCATAATAATAATCTTCAAATTCATTGATACTATATACGTTTACAGCAGAGACTCTACGATAATGAAACAATTTTTCTTTGTCATACATTCCATACTGCCGAAATTTCTGAATTGCCTCATCTGTGTGAATCTTCTGTTTCATAATCGGCAGATTCATTTCTGCCAGTTCATGCATACGGGCTTCTATTTTCTCAAGCAGTTCTTCATCCAGATTTACATTCCCTGCTATGGTAAAATAATACCCTCTGCTAACGGAAAATCGCGCCATGACTTTCTGAATTTTCTCGTGTCCGATAACATCATAAATTGCTTTCACTAACAGAAAACTGATTCCTCTTTTGTAAGTAAGATTTCCAATCTCTGTTCCTGTAGTCACGAATCTCAATTCACTGTCGTTCTTTAAACGCTTATGTAATTCCTGAAGTTTCCCATTTACAAATACAAGTATAATATCATGCGGATAAGCGCTCTGATTATCCTTCGCAATCTCCAGATAAGGAGTGCCTTTTGGATATTCCGTCACCTTTCCATCTATGATTACGCGAAGCATTTCATTCATATTCATATACCACCTTTTCACACATTAGATTTACAACACCTGAAATGGGTGTTTTACCGGCGCCGTCTTTATTTCGATTTGCGGAAAATGCTCTTGACAGAATTTACGCATATCTTCTACATAAATGTACTCTGTTCCGTAATGTCCTGCGTCAATCACGGTCAGTCCCTGTGCTACGGCATCAATTCCTTCATGATGGTCCACATCTCCGGTAACCAGTACATCCGCCTGTTTTGCAAGCGCACTGGAAATCACACTCTTTCCAGAGCCCGGGGAAACAGCAATCCGCTTCACCTTTGTTCCAAGATTACCAAACACTTTTACATTGGGAAGCACTAATTTTTCCTTCACAAGCTCACAACACTGGGCCAGTGTCATCTCACACTTCAGGCTTCCAACTCTGCCGATTCCCTCTTCTATTCCATTTTCCACACTGGTTACATCCAACACTTCCGTATCTTCCATATCAAGATATTCAGCGGCAAGTGCTGCCATTCCTTTGACATCATAGTTGGTGTGCATGGCATAATAGGAAAGGTCATTCTGAATCATTTTCATAAGTCTGCGTCCAATGAAATCCTGATCTGTCACCCGTTTCACCGGCTTAAAAATCATAGGATGATGGGTCAGAAGCATATCTGCGCCCCATGTTACTGCCTCATCTATGACCTCATCTGTGGCATCCAGTGCAATATAGATTTTCTTTACTTCCTCATCCATTCTCCCTGCGAGAAGTCCTACATTATCCCATTCCAAGGCATAACGTGTGGGATATCTCTCTTCTATCTTCTGAATGATATCACTACAAATCATTGTATCTTCCTCACTTCTTCTATCATCTACCATTTATACAATCTGCTATTTATGTAATCTGCCCTGTATAACCTGTCATTTCCATAATCTGCTATGCGAAATATGTTTCTAAAATATACTGCACATGCTGAATCTGTTCTTCCATTTCTCTCCGGCGTTTCTTTGCCCGTTCCGTGTCCTGTTTTGCTAAAGATTCCAGCACTCCATGACATATCTGGATTTCACGCTCCAGGAACTGCTTTAGTACAGGATGGGCCGTAGCAAGCAGGTATTTTCCATATTCCAGTTCTTCCGGTTTCCAGCTTTCCCCTGTCATCTCTCCCGGCTTTACCTTCATCATAGGATAATATTTTCCATCTTCGTAAACCATGTCCTCTGCCAAAACTCTATAACCATTTTCCAACAGATAAATTCTGAACTTTTCCAGTTCCGACTGAGGCTGAAGGACCAGTTCCTGTAACTGAAAAGCCGTCTCGCGGCCTTCTTCCAGAATCTTTATCATCAGGGCACCGCCCATTCCGGCTATCACTGCGCAGTCTGCCTCTCCTGCCTGTAATTTTGCCATGCCGTCTGACAGACGGGTCTGAATCTGATGTTCCAGTCCGTGTGCCTTAATATGTTCTTCGGCCCGTTCCAATGGTCCTTTATTAATATCCATTGCAATTGCCTGCGGAATTTTTTCATTTTCCATTAAATAAATTGGTATGTAGGCATGGTCTGTCCCAATATCAGCCAGTCTCATGCCCGGTGACACCAGATCTGCCACCGCCTGTAATCGTTTCGATAACTCTATCTTCATTATTCCAAATAGTCCTTTAACTTTCTGCTTCTGCTCGGATGGCGCAGTTTCCGGAGCGCTTTCGCCTCAATCTGACGGATTCGCTCTCTCGTCACATCAAATTCTTTTCCCACTTCTTCCAGTGTTCTTGCGCGTCCGTCATCCAGTCCGAACCGCAGGCGGAGCACCTTCTGTTCCCGATCAGTCAGTGTATCCATAGCCTCATCAAGCTGTTCTCTTAATAAGGTCTGGGTCGCTGCATCAACCGGCACCATCACATGATCATCCTGAATAAAATCGCCCAGATGGCTGTCATCTTCTTCCCCGATCGGGGTTTCCAGAGAAACTGGTTCCTGGGAAATCTTCATAATCTCCCGTACACGTTCTACCGGCATTTTCATTTCTTTGGCAATTTCTTCCGGCTGTGGTTCTCTGCCAAGTTCCTGAAGAAGCTGACGGGATGTACGGCTCACTTTATTAATCGTCTCTACCATATGAACCGGAATACGGATGGTTCTTGCCTGGTCTGCCAGCGCACGGGTAATTGCCTGACGGATCCACCATGTGGCATAGGTGCTGAACTTAAAGCCTTTTTCATAGTCGAACTTTTCTACTGCCTTAATCAGTCCCAGATTTCCTTCCTGAATCAAATCCAGGAACTGCATGCCGCGTCCCACATAACGCTTTGCAATGCTGACCACAAGACGCAAATTGGCTTCTGTCAGACGCTTCTTTGCTTCTTCGTCTCCATCTGCCATCCGTCTTGCCAGTTCTATTTCTTCATCCGAAGTAAGGAGTGGAACTTTCCCGATTTCCTTCAGATACATGCGCACCGGGTCCTCTGTACTGATTCCTTCTGGTACAGACAAGTCTATTTTCTCTAAATCAATTTCTTCTTCCTCAGATAAATCGATGTCTATATCATCCTCTTCCACTTCTTCCAACGTGTCTCCGGTCTGTAACACATCAATTCCTTTCTGCTCCAGATAGTCATATACTTTTTCCATCATCTCAGGCGAAAGTTCCATATCTTTAAGAAAACTTTCCACTTCCTGCAGTTCTAAAATATTTTTCTTTGTTTTCGCAAGCGCTTCTAATTCTTTTAACTTTTCTTCCAATGTTACTACCTTTGTTGCTTCCATGTAGTATCCTTTCTCTCATTGCTTGTTTATATTTTGTCCCTAATCAATGGAAATATGCAGTTTCTGCAAGTCCTGTAACGCTTTCTTTGCTTCCATCAGCCTTTGCAGTCCCTGAATATCAGTCGGTGACAAGTTACGTGTTGCCTCATCAATGCTATATGTTTTTACACGGATAATCGTTTCTTTGATGGCTTTCTCCTCTTCTTGCTTTGTAGTCAGTTCCCGAATCCGGGTATGGAATAAGGATGCTGCCTCTCGGTGTTCTTCCTCCTCCGTAAAATAATTCATAATCTGGGCCGGATTCACCTCACCTTTCTCATACTGTTCGAATAACAGTTCTGCTACTTTCTTATATAAATCCTTTGTAAAATCTTCCGGTGTAATGTATTTACAAATCTGTCCAAACAATTCTTCATGGTCTATCAGCCATGTGAGCAGAATCTTCTGGGAAGTAATGTTTCCGTCCTCTTTATGATTCTCTCTTGAAGTCGCTGTACTCGGTCGGGATGCGGGCGTTGCCATTCCTGCCTGCACTGCCGTTTTCACCACCAGCTTTCGAAGCTCCTCTGCACTGATCCGATAAGTTCTCGCCACTGCCTCTATATAGTTCGTCCGTTCAATCTCTTCTTCAAACTCTGTAAGCCATCTTGCAGCCACCTTCAGGAAATCGGTCTTTCCCTCCGGTGAATTCATATCGTAGTCCTTCTCCAGCATTTCCAGACGGAACATGAATCCATTTCTTGCCTTGGCAATTCGCTCTTCAAAAGCCTCTGCTCCAAGATTTTTGATAAATTCATCCGGGTCTTTATACGGCTCCATCCGAATGACCTTTGCTGTAATTCCCGCTTCCTTCAAAATCGGAACCGCCCTGAGTGCGGCTTTGGTTCCTGCCTCATCACTGTCATATGTCAGATATACTTCATTTACATAGCGTTTAATCAAAGATGCATGTCCTGAAGTAAGTGCAGTTCCAAGAGAAGCTACTGCATTGGTAAATCCCGCCTGATGCAGAGAAATCACATCCATATATCCTTCGCAAATCAGAAAATAGGATTTTCGTGAAGTCCGCGCCCTGTGCAGTCCATACAGATTCCGACTCTTATCAAAAATCAATGTCTCCGGTGAGTTCAGGTATTTCGGTTTTCCATCCCCCATCACACGACCGCCAAAGCCGATGACACGGTTATTGGCATCCATAATCGGAAACATGACACGATTCCAGAATTTATCGTAAATTCCATGCTTCTCGTCCACATTTGCGAGACCGGCTTTTACAATCAGCTCGTCCGAATATCCTTTGGTCTTTAGATATTTATACAAATCATCACTGTATTTATTCGAATATCCAAGCCCAAACGCAGTGATTGTCTCCTCGCTGAGCTGTCGTTTCTGCAAATATTCATATCCCACCTTGCCGCCCGGTGACTTGAGCTGTGCATAAAAATATTTTGCAGCCAGCTTATTCATCTCCAACAAGGTTGCCCGTAAATCTGCCCGTTCCTTTGCCTCTTTGGAATACTCTTCTTCCGGAAGTTCGATTCCCGCCCGGTCTGCAAGAAACCGTAATGCCTCAAGAAATGTATAGTTTTCATATTCCATGATAAATGTAAACACATTTCCTCCTGCACCGCAGCCAAAGCAATAATACATCTGTTTATCCCGGCTCACGGAAAAAGAAGGAGATTTTTCATTGTGAAACGGGCAAAGTCCAAAATAGGAACTGCCCTTTTTCTGCAATCTCACATACTGGGAAATCACATCCACAATATCATTTCTGCTTCTTACTTCTTCTATGATTTCATCTGAATAATACATTCTTTTCTACGCCTTCCTGACTCTCTGACAGCTTTCTGTCAGTTCTTCCCTATTCGATTATACTACTTTATTTTCATCAAAATTTCCATGCTTTTGGCACAAAAATATCTTCAAATTTTTTCACTGCATATGTATCGGTCATCCCTGCAATATAATCACACACTGCCTGTTCTTCGGAATCCCCCAGCTCAATTCGTTTGCGGTTGTGCTCCGGCAGCAATTCAATCCGGTCCTCATAGTATAAATATAATTTTTCTACCATCTGCACTGCCTTGCTTTCTTCCCCTTTTGCCTGTGGATTCTGATATACATTGACAAACATATATTTTCGCAAATCCGCCATTGCCTGACCGATTTCATCCGACATACGGATAGACGGCTGGTTCATACTGTTCGTAATCACATCGTGAATCAGACGGTTTAATCTTTCCCGGACATTCTTTCCAAGGGTATTACGCAATTCCTTCGGGATATCTTCTTCTGAAATAATCCCGCCACGGATTGCATCATCAATATCATGATTAATATACGCAATCTTATCTGACAGCCTGACAATCTGTCCTTCCAGAGTCGATGGATGGCCTGCTGTCTGGTGGTTCAGAATTCCATCCCGCACTTCCCATGTCAAATTTAAGCCCCTGCCATCCTTCTCCAGAAATTGTACTACACGCACGCTCTGCTCATTATGACGGAATCCACCCGGGCACACATCATTCAGTGCCCGCTCTCCCGCATGTCCAAATGGCGTATGCCCCAAATCATGCCCAAGACTGATGGCCTCTGCCAAATCTTCATTTAAACGCAATGCCTTGGCTATGGTCCGGGCATTCTGTGATACCTCCAGCGTATGGGTAAGGCGAGTCCGGTAATGGTCTCCTTTCGGCAGCAGAAATACCTGTGTTTTCTGTTTCAGCCTTCGGAACGCTTTGCAATGCAGAATCCTGTCCCTGTCGCGCTGAAAAACCGGACGAATATCACATTGCTCCTCCGGGGTCTCTCTGCCCCTCGTATTGATACTCAGAGTCGCATACGGACTCAGGCACTCTTTCTCACGCTGTTCCATCTGTTCCCTTATTGTCATATGAGCCTCCTTCTGTGACCGGCAAAACTGTATGCATACATTTGCAAACCCGCACGATAAATGGTATTTTTGAAATATTCTATCTATTTTCTGTTTTTTTAATAATATTGCGAATATATATTTTTTTTACTTTTTTGTTGACTTTCATTGCCCTATAGTGTATTATAACACTTGTCAAGCGGGTGAGCAAATCATTCGTAAGCGGAAGTGTCGGAACTGGCAGACGAGCAAGACTAAGGATCTTGTGACTATTGCAGTCGTGTGGGTTCAAGTCCCATCTTCCGCATTTTAAGGGTTCAACCAAAAGGTTGGACCTTTTTTATTGCGGAAGGACCCTGGAAGCCAGGGTTCAAGGACTCACATAATTTAGAATCTGTTCCATCTCTTTGCCGCCTTTTCCCCGTTTTATACAAACCGATATTACTATAATATATGCATGAAAGATGGTTTGTTTCATAAAATGTATTCTTAGATAAAAAAGAGAGTCGTAATAAGGAATCTCTTTATTACGACTCTCTATAAAACAATCGAATTCTTATCCTCTACTCATCAAATTCTACGACTACATAATGCCCTTTATCCGTCTTTCTAATCTCTTTCACCACACCGCTCGTGTTCTTAATCCGTTCATTCACTTTATAACATCCGCTCATTGCCACGGCCGGCTTAATGATATAATAATAATTGGCACTTAAATATTCGCTAATTTCCACCGTCTGTCCTACTTCTACCTGTCCCGGACGTTCCATTTTAAATTCAACTTCCCGCATCTTTTTCTCCTCCTCATTCATCAATCACTATTTCATCATTATTTTCTTTTTCGACTTTCTTCCAATACACATCCGATTTCGTAAAAAATAAGTGTTCCTAAAATTGTTGCCCACATAATTTATCCTCCTGTCAAAACTTTTTACTCCGTTTTCGATAGGTAAATTATGCACGACATGGTGTCCTATAAAAATTCCAGCCATTTATTTCAATCAAATTGATTTTTATTAATAATTCTTTTCTAACTGACTCATTTATAGAAACCTGAAGAAACGAAAAGAGCGATATTACTCGCCCTTTTCTGCCTGTTCTTCTTTATTTTTGTCTGCATTCTGTTTATTTTTCCAAAACAGTAATAATGCACCTGCCACAATGACAAAGGAAATCCACTGGGATGTTGAAAAGATTCCAAAGCCTCCACGGTCATCTGAGCGTAAAAATTCAATCAGAAAACGGCCAATTCCATAAAGAAGCATATAAAGTGCACCTACATTTCCTGTCACTTTATTTCGCTTATAATACCATAACAGGATTCCTGTAATCAGGAAATCACCTGCCGATGAGAAAAGCTGTGTCGGAAGTAATTTCACACCCGCCGGAGCAAAACATCCTTCTGGAAATGTAACTCCTAAGAAAGAAGTGGTTTCTCTCCCATAACAACAGCCCGCCAGAAAGCAGCCGATTCTTCCAAATCCCTGTGCTAACGCAATTGATGGTGCGCAGAGGTCAAAGTACTCCAGAAATTTGTAATTTTTCCATTTGCAGTAAATGATTGCTGCCAGAACTCCGAAAATGATTCCACCATATACCACAAAGCCTTCGCTTCCCAACAAGCCTAATGGATTTTTCAGGAAATCTTTAAACTCTACAATAACAAACAGCAGCTTTGCACCGATAAACCCGACTACCAGACCATAAATGGCAATATCCATCACTGCCTCTTCTTTTAAGTTATTTTTCTTTGCCCTGCTCACTGCAAGTGCAATACAGGCAAGCACTCCGATAGCTATCATCATTCCATAGCCATGTATAGTGAACTTCCCAATCGAAATAATATCCATTTTCATTTTGCATTTCCTCGATTCCATTCATCTTATCCAAACCAATGGCAATACACACATCTGAACTTAAGTCATTGCACTGCCAATGTCATTATCGCCCATTATAGCATGATTCCTCTGGCATTTCAAACGAAAGTCTACGGAAAAGAATCGTTGAAAAGAATAGTTCCAAAAGAATGGTTCTAAAGCAATAGTTTTACGGAACACAAAAGGCTCCATGAAATGATTCATGAAGCCTCCCTCTACTCTCAACGAAATTTGAGTAAATATCTTATTTAAGTAACTGATTATGCAAGTGCTTTCTTAGCAACTTCTGCTACTGCAGCAAATCCTGCAGCATCATTAACTGCCATTTCAGCAAGCATCTTTCTGTTCATATCAACACCAGCAACTTTTAATCCATGCATTAATTTGCTGTATGATAATCCGTTCATTCTTGCAGCAGCATTGATACGTGCAATCCATAACTGACGCATCTGACGTTTTTTCTGCTTTCTTCCTGCATATGCAGATGTAAGAGCTCTCATTACAGACTGTTTTGCAACTCTGTACTGTTTAGAACGTGCTCCTCTGTATCCTTTTGCTAACTTTAATGTTCTATTGTGTTTCTTCTTAGCGTTCATTCCGCCTTTAATTCTTGCCATTTCCTAAATCCTCCTTCTATCTGAATCATATCTTAGAGATATGGTAATACCTTCTTCATGTTCTTTACATTTGTAGCATCTGTGATAGTTGACTGTCTGAGATTTCTTTTTCTCTTAGTAGACTTCTTTGTTAAGATATGGCTCTTATAAGCTTTATTTCTTTTTAATAAACCTGTTGCTGTTTTTTTGAAGCGCTTTGCAGCTGCTCTATTTGTTTTAATTTTTGGCATGATAATTTCCTCCTTAAAATAAATATGTGTATTTTTAACGTTTTTCAGTTAAAACCATGCTCAGGCTTCTGCCTTCCAGTTTTGCCGGCTTTTCCACAACAGCTACATCTTTTAACATATCTGCAAAATCATCCAGAATATGTTTGCTCTGCTGCATATGAGCCATTTCTCTTCCTCTGAATCGAAGGGAAACTTTTACTTTGTTTCCTTTTGTGATAAACTTCTTCGCATTGTTCATCTTCGTATTCAAGTCATTTGTATCAATGTTTGGTGACAAACGTACTTCTTTAACTTCAACGGTCTTCTGTTTCTTCTTTGCTTCTTTCTCTTTACGTGCCTGCTCGTAGCGGAACTTTCCATAATCTACAATCTTACATACAGGCGGCTTTGCAGTCGGAGCAATCTTCACAAGATCCAGTTCCGCTTCCTGTGCCAGTTTCATAGCATCTCTGGCCGACATAATTCCTAATTGTTCCCCGTTCTCACTAACCACACGCACTTCTTTGTCGCGGATTTGTTCGTTGATCATTAATTCGCTAATAGTTGTACACCTCCATAATAAAATAAGTGAATAGTCAAAGACTATCCACTTGAATAACATAAAATATTGAAATACTCCCAACATTCTTTCATTATCAAACCCAAGTCGCCCAATTGCGCTAAGGTGAGAGTGGATACTCTTCTTTCTTTTTTAACACCTGATATAGAATATCACATCTCCCTCTCTCTGTCAACCATTTATTTAAGAATATTTTCCAGTTCGCTTATCGCTTCCTGATTCTTTGCAAGGTCATCTGCTTTATCTGCAGAATAAGATTTGCTGAATACGATATCCCATGCCAGATAATCTGCAATACATGCAAACTGCTTCTGAATCAATTCATACTGCACACCCGTAACTGCATCTGCTCCGATAATAATCGTACCTACTTTTTTATTTTTTAATAATGCACCTTTGCAGTAACATTTGTCAATCACCATTTTCAGCTGTGCTGTAATTCCCCACCAGTAGACCGGAGAAGCAAATACAATCATATCTGCATTTTCAATCTTATCTACAATCATATTCGTATCATCTTTATCAATACAGCCATTCTGACATTGACAGACTCCACAAGCCTTACATGGTGCAATATGAAGTTTATAGGTATCTACTACTTCTACTGTGTTCTCCTGTGATACTCCTTTTGTAAATGCCTGAATCGCGGTATATGTATTTCCTTTTCTTGGACTTCCGTTTAAAACTAAAATATTCATATCGTACGCCTCCTGAGATTTATTTTCAATAAGATTATAACATACTGCAAATACAAATGACTATATGACATTTTCAACATCCTTCTTTTTTCATTGTCATTCTCATTGATTTTCTTCCTATATTTTGCTATGATAGCTGAGGATTATATAAATTCATGATATGGATGAATGTTTCTACTGACTGCCGCAAATAGTTATCTATAATCTTTCTTTTAGATACGCTGACTTTTGCGGTATCTTTATGTCAAAAAATAATAATTCAGGAGGATGTTGCATGAAGCATTATGACGTTATTGTAATCGGTGCCGGTCCTGGTGGCATTTTCGCCACCTACGAACTGGCAAAAGAACACTCGGAGCTTTCTGTCGGAGTATTTGAAGCCGGCCATGAATTAGCCAGAAGAAAATGTCCAATTGACGGAGAGAAAGTGAAAACCTGTATTCACTGTAAAAGCTGTTCTATTATGAGCGGTTTCGGTGGAGCCGGTGCTTTCTCAGATGGAAAATACAATATTACAAATGATTTTGGCGGTACCCTTTACGAACACATCGGTAAAAAGCAGGCCATTGATTTGATGAAATATGTAGATACCATCAACATGGCATATGGCGGAGAGGGTACAAAGCTCTACTCAACTGCAGGGACAAAATTCAAAAAAATCTGCATGCAGAATAAACTGAAGCTTCTGGATGCATCTGTCCGTCATCTTGGTACAGATATCAACTACGTCGTCCTTGAAAATATATATGCTGATTTAAAAGAAAAGGCAGATTTCTATTTTGATACTCCTGTCCTTTCTGTGACACACTCTGGCGATACTTATTATATTCATACGGAAAATGGTGACTTCAGCTGCACAAATTGTATCATATCAGTTGGCCGGAGTGGAAGCAAATGGATGGAGCAGGTCTGCCGCGAACTGGACATTCCAACCAAATCAAATCGTGTAGATATTGGTGTTCGCGTAGAACTTCCTGCCGTGATTTTCTCACATCTTACGGATGAATTATATGAGAGCAAAATTGTTTACCGTACCCAGCAGTTCGAAGACAACGTCCGTACCTTCTGTATGAACCCACATGGTATTGTGGTAAATGAAAACACCAACGG
>OIZO01000661.1_pt1 | contig 21641 bp, 15 predicted proteins | sample 1588551 | NCBI WGS metagenome assembly OIZO01 (sample SAMN03283271) | human gut metagenome | biome: human-associated habitat; material: feces | host: Homo sapiens | place: Peru | collected 2012 | reverse complement strand
TGCCGTCGCTCATTTTCACGATGTTTATTCCGTGTTGCAGAGAGTTCACTTTTGTGCCGTTTAGCGTATAGATGGCTTTCACGGTAGCTTTGCCGACACTCTCTATTGGCTTCACCGATGCCAATATGCCAGATTCTGGCACGTTCCCCTCTATCTGGTAGAAGTTTTCGGCAGGAATTAAATTCCAATAGCTCTCCGTCGTCTTGTAGGTGTCGAGCAATGCTTTTGGAACGTACACCTTAGAATTGAACTCCTTTATAAAATAAGTGTTTCCCGGTATCATTGTTGGTGTCACTGGCAATTCCAGTCGCAGTACTGGTGCTCATTTGCACCTTACATGCAAAAAGGATGGCAAGAGTGTTAATCCTACCATCCTTTTCTCAACTACAACCTAAGCGAGCAGCCCCTATATAGCCTCCCCCTTACAGGGGGATAAGAGGGGGGCTTTGGTCTTTGGTCTGTGCTTCTTTACTTCACCACCTTAACAACCTTATCACCAATCTTAACGATATTGACGCCACGCTGCATCTTATCGAGGCGCTTGCCCTGCAAGTCGAAATACTGTGGCTTCTCGTTTTCGGAGTCTATCAGTGGCTTGATGCTTGTGAATTCCTTATATGTGAAGTAACCATCTGTGTAGTTCGCACATTCTTTCTCTATCTTGTTCTTGTCAAATTTTATGGCTCCTTCCAAGGCTTCGCACCATTCAAACATACCCCTGCTGTCCGTTACATTTGTGGTAACAAACTTATCGCTCGCATAAATAGTTTTGAGATTATCACATAAAGAAAACATAGATTGCATCTCCTCCACTTTCTCTGTATCGAAAGAAGAAAGGTCAAGCGAGGTAAGTGCTCTACAACGATTAAACATTGTTGCCATAGTTGTCACATTAGGTGTCTTAAAAGAAGATACATCTAATGAAGCCAATGCGCTACACTCGTTGAACATACCATTCATCTTCGTTACATTAAATGTATTGAAATTAGAGAGGTCAAGGGAGGTGAGTTTCCAACAACGGGCAAACATCTCGGTCATATTTGTCACATTTGATGTATTGAAGTTAGAGACATCAAGAGAGGTGAGTTCTCTACATAGATCGAACATATTACTCATATTAGTTGCTTTCTCTGTATTGAATGAAGATACATCAATAGAGGTGAAAGAGCAGTTATTGAACATACTCTCAAAAGTAGTAACCTTCTCTGTATTAAACTTTGACACATCGAGTTTTATTAGAGAAGTACAGTTACTGAACATATAATCCATCGTAGTTACTTCCGAAGTGTTCAAATATTCTATTCCTTCAATTTCTTTTACACGACATTCACTAAACCAACGTCTGCATTGGGTAGGTCTCGCATCTGCAAAAGAAGGTTCTATCACAATCTTAGTGATTTTGTCTGCACTAAAGTACCAACCTGGATAATAGCCATAGTTTATAATGTCATAAGCACCTTCAGGCTTTGCAGCATCACACTTGAAGGTGAGTGTGCCAGTAGCCTCATCTAAGACTGCGTATGCTTCCTTTGTCTGTGCTTGTACTGCAGTGCTCCACACTGGGAGACACATCAAGGTGATCAACATAAGCTTTATAGCTTGTGCAAGATTTAGATGTAAAGTTCTTTTCATAATGATAATGGTTTTAATTAATTAGGGTCTGCTGAATTATTATCTGTTCACAGGCAGAGGGTAGCAGACGTAGCCCCTCATAGCGACGACAATGATGAAAAATCGCCAGATAAATTATTCAGTAAATACTAAATAGTTTTCATACACTTTAGTTTTTTGTTGGCAGCCCCCGATGCCATTTGTTACTTGAATGTTTATGTCGCTGCATAGCCAGAAGTGATACGGAGGCACATCGTCCTGAACTTGCACCGATTGTTTTCGGCAAATATAGTGTTTTTCATCCAAAAAAGGTGTCGCATTCCCCTGTTCAGGTGTCGCATTCCTACCAAAAAGGTGTTGCATTCCTATGAATGCAACACCTTTTTGTCGTTTTGTAAGACTCTCCACTCCGTTGGTGAACAGCCTTCTTTGTTCTTGAAGATGCGATAAAGATGAGTGCGACAAGAGAATCCACACTCAGCAGAAATGATGTCGTTGCTATAATCTGGATAGTCCTGCATCATCTTCTTTGCTGCATTGAAACGTATCTCGCTGAGCCATATTCGAAAGTTAGTGTGTAAGCATTTGTCAAAAAACTGGCTCAATTCGTTCTTTGATATACAAAGCGTACGGGAAAGCGTCAACATGTTCACATTACAATCCTTATAGCCTAAATCCACACACCATTGGTCAAGACTGTTTTGGATAAAGATTCTGCGTTCCTCTGAAATATGTTGTAAGGATTCTGTACCTACATCAGAAGCCTTATTTTTATTGCAAGAACCAGACGATCCCCCCACTTCTCATATATTTTGCGCTCGCAGAGCCGTTGTTTTCTTCTTCTTTATCCAGGAGTTCTTCTGTAGGGATATAATTGCTGCCAAGGGCGATAAACGTAAGATTGAAGAACAGCAGGGCAAACAATACGACTGGACCTACTATATATAACAAGGTAGTAGAAAAGATGGCAACCGGCATAGCGAGAACTGCGAGCCAGAGAATAATGACACTGGCTCGGGAATATCTCACGTAAGGCAACATATCCGTTGCAGCCATTGTCTCCAACATGTTCCTGCGTCTGATCATCTCCCGGAGAATCATGGATATGCAATAGATGACACTTGCGCAGAACATAGCCAGCATCAGATAAAGCCCTTCTCTGATATACAGGCTATGATGGAGACTGATACCCACGCAAAAGACCACAATGATGGCAGCATAAATACCACTGCACATCAGAATCATCTTCCTGAGGTTGGCACGGGTAGTCTCTATGTTGTAGATTCCTATAGAGATAAGTGAAAAACAGGGCGTATAAATGAGGATGTTGATGACCGCCCCTAAATGATCGTGCATAGCACGGAATCCGAAAGTCATCTGTATCACATATTGTATCGCCAATCCAATCAGGGCAATCACGATTATCCATCGAGAACGCTCATACCGCTTATTCTCCCATCTTACATGCAGATGAGAGAGTGCCACGATGAAGGCATTGACGAGCATGAATATGAAACATGCGAACTGGAGTAGAAATAATGAATTCATAGGCTTCTTTGCAACTTAAAGATGCAAATCATTACGCTTTCAACTTAAACGAGTTTTCTATACTCATTATTTCATCGCTGAAAGTAGCATCGATTTTCAATCGCTCCTCCACTTTTGAGCAACTGTGAATCACAGTACTATGATCTCTGTTTCCTACAAGTTTACCGATGCGTGAAGCAGGCATTTTGGTATATTTCTGTGCCAGATACATCGTCACCTGTCTTGCCACCACATAATCACGCTTACGACTCTTACTGTTCACGGCAGCTGTAGTCACATTATAATGAGTACAAACCTTCTCTACGATATCATCTATCGTCAAAGGCTTGTCATCCACCTTCACGGCTCTCTTGATAACGCGTTCAGCCAAGCGGATATCAATATTGCTGTTATACACAATGCTATAAGCCAGCAAACCATTGATGGCACCCTGCAAATCACGCACACTACCATTACAGGTTTGAGCAATGAAACTAACAACCTCCTTGGATATTTTCAAACCATCACGACGTATTTTATTGCTCAAGATATCCACACAGAGCTGCTCGTTCGGTTTTTCCAATTCACATACCAAACCACAAGAGAAACGCGTCAGAAGGCGATCTGGCACATCTTTCAAATCTACCGGAGGACGGTCACTTGCCAATATGATGCGCTTACCATTACGGAAGAGATGATTGAAGATATGGAAAAACGTATTCAATGTCTTTGCCTTGCCTGCCCAATCCTGAATATCATCAACAATCAGCATATCAATAGACTGATAGAAATTGATGAAGTCATTGCTTGAATTGTGCAGAATGGCATCTGTATATTGCGTCTGAAAGAGACGGGCACTCACATAGAGCACGCGTTTTTGCGGATACATTTGCTTAGCCTTTACACCAATGGCATTGACCAAATGTGTCTTACCGCTACCAGACGGACCATAGATAAACATCGGATTAAACTGACTTGTATTAGGATGTTCTGCAATAGACAATCCCACAGAACGTGGAAGCTTATTACTTTCACCCTCCATGTAGTTATTGAAAGTCAACTTAGGATCAAGTTGGGTATCAATATCATCCATTTGAGATTCTCCAGCTGCAGCAGTCTCGCTTCCAGCCTGAGCCTGATGACTCTTAGGACTCAAGACATTAGCATCATCAGGATCTAAAGGCAAAGGGGTAGTACCACCAGGAGCATCCTTGACTACCACAACACGATAAGTCAGACGAATACCTTCACCAAAATTCTGATGCAATACCTTGCTCAGTAAGTCCACGAAGTTTGCTTCCAAATACTCATAGAAGAAAGTACTCGGAACTCTAACCAGCAAAGTTTTCGTAGCCGGCTTATACGACTCGAAAACAATGGGTTTAAACCACGTATTGAAATGTTGCTCAGAGACATGCTCACGGATAAGCGTAAGACAATTGTCCCAAAGAGCTTTAGGACTTGCTAACATTATATCGATAATTGCTTTAAATTATTGCTCAAATTAGTGAAAGGCATCCCAAAAACGCCAAACTCACTGCAAAATTATAAAATAAAACGCAGACCACCAAATCTAATAATTTAAATTATTTTAATATAGTCTTATAACCTCTTAATTATCAGATACTTAATTAAGTTATCCACAATTTTCAGTCCTTTGACTCGTTTTTAGACTTAACTCTCTGAAACAGAATAGCTTAGAAGCTTTTTAAAGAAAAGAATAGAAAAAGAGTGAAACAAAATCGTAACACCCTCGAAATAACTCACAAACAATTAGTTCGAAAGTTATTTCGAGGGCGTGAAACATTGTATCCGCTTATTTAGACTATTTTTATTTAAGCACAGGCGGCTTTTTAAAGACATTCGCCTCTATTACTTGTCTTTTTTACCAAAAACAGAGAAGTGAACATAGCGCTTAGGATGCTGTTTCAAATCGATAACTAAAGAATCCGCATGGCGCATGGTCGAATTCATATTATCATAAAGTTGGGTATCATTCATCAGCAAGCCGAGCGTACCCTTGTTGCTGTTCAACTTTTCAGTAAATGCCTGTGTATTCTCCAATGTCTTGTTGACACGATCCAGCGTACCCTGTACATCCAAAGATGCCAGATTGGAAGTCAACTTGTTCGTATTATCCAAAACACCATTGGCACGATTGATCATACCAGGAACCTGCTTGTTGAGACCTGCCATCAAGGTATTCAACTCACGGGTAGAAACCGTAAGATTGCCCGTAATAGTTTGCACATTATGCAAAGAAGCAGCCAATGCAGGGTCTGCCAAGAGCGCATTCAAGCTACCCAAGATAGAATCCAGTTTAGGGAGCATCTTCTCGATAGTAGGAACCATAGCCGAAACCTTGCCCAAAGCACCCTCATTGACAGCTCCAGGTATAATACCACCAGCCTCAATACGTTCACGAGGATTATTAGCCAACAAGATATTCACTTGCAAATTACCCATCAGGTCTTTCACAATTTCAGCCTGACTTCCCTTTGGAATGCGCAGATTTTTATCAATATCAGCCTTCACCTTGATAGGACCAGACTGAGTATAGTCAAAATCCACAGCATCAACAGTTCCTACCTTATAACCATCAGCATAAATTGGCGTTGAAGCACCCAGTCCCTGGATGTCGGAAAACGTCATATAATAATAGTTATTGGAAGAAAACAGATTGATTCCCTTCAGAAAATTAATTCCGAAGTACATAATCAAAATACCTACAATAGCCACAAGAGCTATTCTTATTTCCTTGGTAATTTTCATTCTCCTTTATTTTTTATTCTGTTTAAATTCTCGAATTGCCTGATTCACGTCGTACTTCTGTCCATCCTTAAAGGCGATGATAAATGCCTCAGGAAACTTATCCAACAAGGATTTACGAAGTCGGAAGATCTCATTATAATTAGCAGAAGAGCCCATCGTGTATTTCACCATACCTCCCTCCTGATAACTTGCATAACCTGTTTCTCCTTTGAAATGCGCATCACCTGCTCGAAGCACACGGTTGCTCACAAAAATCTGCACTTTGAAGATTGGGGCATGAGCGTCTTTCTCTCCAACGGAAGTATCCCTTGCCTGCGACTGTCGCTTGGTTTCCTCACGCTGATAAGTATCTGGCACAATCTTTGGCATTTCACTGTCGTCTGCAGATGATGCCGCACGATAAGGCACAGAAACTCTTCTATCATACTTGTTCTTATACTGTTCAAAACCGTGGAAGATAGCCTTAGCCACATCATCCACGCGCGATTCATTGTTGAGCAGTTCCTCCTCATCAGGGGTGGTGATAAAGCCTAACTCTATCAAACAGCTTGGCATAGAGGTCTCGCGAAGAACCAGGAATCCAGCTTGGTGAACTCCTTTATTCGGGCGGTTGGCCTCGTTGCAAACACACTTTTGAATAGAGCGGGCAATCTCTACACTGCGCTCCATATTCTTACCTTGAATGAATTCAAAGATAATATAGCTTTCAGAAGACTTCGGGTCAAATCCCTGATAAGTCTGCTGATATCCCTTCTCCATGGAGATGACAGCGTTCTCTCGCATAGCCACATCCAGATTATCCTTGGCACGGTGCATACCCAAGGAATAGGTTTCAAAGCCTCTGGCTATCTTACCACCAGGCAAGGCATTGGTGTGTACTGAAATAAACAGGTCAGCACCAGCCTTATTGGCAATATTTGCTCTTTCCATCAACGGAATGAACACATCAGTCTTTCGGGTATAAATGACACGCACATCTGGCATACTACGTTCTACATACTTACCAAAAGCCAATGCCACCCGCAGGTTTATATCTTTTTCTTTGGATCTGGCACCCATAGCACCCGCATCATGACCACCATGACCAGGGTCAATAACAAGCGTAAATCTATCATTGGCAGCAAAAGAATATGCCACCAACAAAAAGGACGCAACCAGCAAAAGAACTATCTTCTTCAACATACTATTTATTATGATTGTGCAAAATTAAGCATTTAATGGCAGAAAACCAAAAGATGCAACAAAGTTTTATTATTTATTAAGTGAACGCTCAAACAGAAACTCCACACCAGCTCCTTCACAATCGGCACCCATAGGTGGATTCTGCTTGATGATTTTCAGATGAATTTCTTCTATAGTTGGGAAACGGCGAAAAAGACGATCACCGATTCTGCCTCCTACTCTCTCTATCAATTGAGAAGGAACAGACATCTCCTGGGATACCAACTGATAAACCTCTGCATAATTCAAGGTATCATTGACATCATCACTCGTCAATGCATCCGTAACATCATATTTGATACGTAAACTTACAAGATAATCATTCCCCGTTTTTCTTTCCTGTGGCAAAACACCATGAAAGGCATGGAACTTCAAGTCTTGCAAAAGGATATAGCTCTGACGTAAATTCATCATTGTTCTCCTCCATCAGGCTGTTCATCACTACAAGAAGTTAGCAGTTCATCATCCTTCAAGTAATTTTTCAAGGCACGTTCTACACCCACCTTCCAGGTATTGATACTCTCAGAAGTGAGCTGCAACTGACTAACCAGTTTGATAACATGCTTGATAGGCATACGATAGCGCAACACACCGGAAATCAACTTGGCATAATTCCAATACTCCGGATTAAACTTCTCGCTCAATCCCTCCACGGTGATCTTATAACCACGCTTGTTGACAAACTGGAAATCATATCTCTTGCCCCCCTCACTGAGAACGGTCTTCACGATTTTACCTTTGGTAACAGATTTTGGCAACATGATGCCTTCCTCATCATCTTGCAAACCTGTGAATATCTCGTAAGGATGACCATTGAGCAAGCCCACCAATGCCACCCATTTCTCCTTGTTATTCTGGAAACGGACAACATCACATTCCAATTCTCTTGGTCGCACCTCAACCACATCCGGTTGCATATTCTGAACATTGACAGAATCTCCGACTACCTTATGCAAACTGGCTTGCAGCTTACCCCAATCAACTTGCTGGTCAGCAAAACGGTTGCGCAGGTTCTCCAAACTGCTCTTCAAATCATCGACGAGTGCAAGTCGAGCCTCTTCAAAAGTCATATTTTCTGTATCAATCATATTAAACGTTTAATAATTTGGTGCAAAATTAAACTTTTTATTCTAAATGATGAAACGTTTTAGGAGATATTTCTTAAAAAGATAGCAGTATATGCCACTTTTTAGAAAACTTTATTTACCTTTGCAATAGAATAAGGAGGAAAACGATATCAAGAAACATCAAAAATAAAGAATATGGAATCAATTAAAAACAGAACAACCATTCGCAAATATTCCAACCGTGAAGTAAGCGATGAATTACTGAATCGGCTGATAGAAGAAGCAGAACGTACCCCTACGATGGGCAATCTCCAGCTCTACAGTGTCGTTGTTACCAGAAGTGAAGAAGGTAAGAAAGCACTTGCTCCAGCACATTTCAACCAACCTATGGTGACAGATGCATCTGTTGTACTTACCATCTGCGCTGATTACCGACGTACAACCATCTGGGCAGAGAACCGCAAGGGCACCCCTGGTTATGACAACATCCTGTCATTCATGAATGCGGCTACAGATGCCCTGCTCTTCACGCAGACATTCACCAACCTGGCAGAAGAGGCTGGCTTGGGAACCTGCTTCTTAGGCACCACGGTGTATATGCCTAAGATGATTATCGACACCTTGAAATTACCAAAGCTCGTGATGCCTGTTGCCACCCTCACCATAGGATGGCCTGACGAGCAACCAGCCAAGAGCGATAGACTCCCATTACGCAGTATCATCCATCAGGAAGCATACAGTGATTATACCCCAGAGAAGATAGATGATTTCTATGCAGAAAAGGAATTCTTGGAAGAAAACAAGGAATTTGTAAGAATCAACAACGTAGAAACTTTGGCACAGGTTTTCACAGACATCCGTTATACGAAAAAAGATTGTGAGGCCATGAGCATTGGTTTTATGGATGCACTCAAGCAGCAAGGATTTATTTAAAGGTAAAAAAGTAAAAAGGTAAAAAAGTAAAAAGATAAAAAGGTAAAAGGGTAAAAGGGCAAAAGGGCAAAAAGCCCCTCTCCCTCTTTGCGCCCCCGTTCCCTGCGATTCCATCGCAGGTCCCCCGTAATGTTAAAAGCCCCTGATGTAATAACACACCAGGGGCTTTATAATTTTACGAGGGAATGGGGTTATAAAGGGTTAAGGCTTTTTTACCTTTTTACTTTTTTACTTTTTTACCTTTATTCAACCACGATTGGCTTGTACTTAGGAACCAATGCCTTCATAATGCACCAACCAACGAGATAAGCCACTGCACAGATGCAGAAGATAATCATATAACCAGCTGGCTTGCCATCAAAGCCCATGAAAGTAAAGGCAGCACCCTGACCCTCAGCATAGGTAAAGAGCATACCAGAACCCTTATTGATGAGGAAAGAACCTACACCACCTGCCATAGCACCAATACCAGTGATAGTTGCAACGGTAGATTTTGGGAACATATCACCAATGGTTGAATAAAGGTTGGCAGACCATGCCTGATGACCAGCACCTAAAAGACCGATAATGATAGCAGGCCACCATGCACTATACTCACCCATAGGCTGTGCTATCAGACCCAACAATGGGAAACATGCAAAGATCAACATCGCACGCATACGGCCGATATAAGGATTCATACCCTTCTTATCAACAAAGTAAGTTGGCAGATAACCACCACCGATACTCAAGATGGTAACAATCGCATAAAGGGTGAAAATCAAAGCAATACCCATGCTTGAGTCAGAAGAATAACCATACTGATCTGAGAAATAAGCTGGAGCCCAGAAAAGGAAGAACCACCATACACCATCAGTCAAGAACTTACCTGTGATAAAAGACCAAGTCTGACGGAAGGTAAAGCACTTCAAGAAACCGATAGTCTTCTCTTCTTCCTCATCACCTGCTGTCTTTTCAGCCTCAACCTGCTCAGCTTCCTCATCCTGATTGATATAAGTAAGCTCAGAGTTATTAACATACTTGCTCTTGGCTGGTTTGTCATAGAGCCATACCCAAAGGCCCATCCAGATATAACCGAGCACACCGATAATGATGAAAGCCCACTCCCAACCCATGGCGCGAGCCAAGAGAGGAATAGTAGCAGGAGCTGCCAATGCACCTACAGAAGCACCACTATTGAAAATGGCTGTAGAGAAAGCACGGTCCTTCTTTGGGAAATACTCTGCTGTTACCTTGATAGCTGCAGGGAAGTTACCAGCCTCACCAACGGCAAGAATCAAACGGCAGGAAAGGAAAAGCCATACACTGATAGTGGCAATAGCAACTGCTGCATCACTACCAGCCTGAACCAGGCGCAAAGCTTCAATTGAATCATAGCCTTCTACCTGCATAGCTACCCAACCGCAACCAGCATGCATCACAGCACCAGTTGACCATACGAAGATGGCGATGAGGTAACCTTTCTTAGTACCCATCCAATCCACAAACTTACCTGCAAAGAGGTTTGCTATGGCATAGAAAATGGAGAAGAGACCGGTAATCGTACCGTAGTCATCATCAGTCCAGTGGAACTCTGGAGCGATAAAATCTTTCCATGTTAATGACAAAACCTGACGGTCCATGTAATTCACGGTGGTTGCCAAGAAGAGCAACGCGCAGATGACCCAACGGAAGTTGGACATCTTACTTGTTTTAATAGCGTTCATACTTACTATCTATAGAGTCTGTTTAAAATTAGCGTTTAAATGAGAACGAAAAATCTCTTGTGGACAAATGATGCCCACAAGAGGATTATTTTCATATTATTTCATCTCTGGAATTTTAACTACCTGCATATCATTATAGATCAGGTTCTCACCAGCCATACCCCAGATAAAGGTATAGTTGCTTGTACCAGCAGCGCAATGGATAGACCACTCTGGAGCAATCACAGCCTGCTCGTTGTTCAACCAGATAGGACGAGTCTCCTGTGGTTCACCCATTACATGGAGAATCTTCTGACCCTCTGGCACATTGTAATAGAGATATGTCTCCATACGACGGAGGTGAGTATGAGCTGGCATGGTGTTCCATACTGAACCCTCCTTCAACTCTGTGACACCCATCTGCAACTGGCAGGTACGTACACCAGCAACACCATCGATAATCAACTGATGGATAACGCGGTCGTTACTTTCCTTCAAGCTACCAGCCTTGATGTTGTTAGCATCCTTCAATGTTACCTTCTTGGTAGGGAAGGTCTGATGTGCACAAGCACTGTTCATATAGAACTTAGCTGGCTTATTGGCATCCTTGCTGGCTACTTCAATATTCTTGGCACCACGACCTACATAGAGAGCCTCCTGGAAACCGAGCGTATATTTCTTGCCATCTACAGTAACAGTACCTTCGCCACCGATATTGATGATACCCAACTCACGATTATCGAGCAGGTTTTTCTGATCGTTTGGCTTGTCTGTATAAAGAGGAGCGATAGAAGTCAACTTCAAAGGAGCAGTTGTAGGCTGCGCACCACCAATCAGGAAACGGTCAAACATCGTGTAAGTCCAGTTTACCTCACCTGGAGCAAAAACCTTCTCGATGGCATACTCACCACGAAGACGGTCTGTTGTGTAATGCTTAGCATCCATTGGGTTGCTTGCATAACGAACATTGTAATTAGTGTAGGCATTTTCTGCCTTCACCTCATAAGCGCTCTTGCAGCACTGTGCAAAACCAGCACCAGCAACGAGCAACATTGCAAATGATAATAATACCTTCTTCATTACTAAAATCTTTATATTATTTTTTATTTTTCAGAATTATTTCTATCTTTCTGTTTATTTCTGCAAATCCTCAGCAGCCTTCTTCTCTTCTTTCACGATGCGCTGACGATTGATAATCATCAAAGCTACAGTGATGACTGTGAGCACACCCATACCGATGTATGAAAGTTTCACACCTCTATAGATAATCCAGCCGAAGAGTGATGAAGCAAAGTCGAGAGCACCACCAGAGAAACCATCTGGAATATGAGCAGCCTTATCAGCTGTTGCAGCATATACCTGATTAGCTGCCAAGGTAAAGTCTGGAGCCATATCGGTTACAAAGTAAAGACCGATTACCAATGCAAAGAGACCGATAATAAGGGTCTTTACAACATTACCTTTGGTAAATGGCAATATCATTGGGAAGAGGTAGAACATACCTGCCAAAGATGCCAATGGCAAGAACTGGTTGCCTGGCAAGAATACTGCAATAGCCAAGATAACAGGAATCAAGATGACAGATACTACCAATGTTGTAGGATGACCAATGACAAGAGCAGGACTCATACCGATATGTACCTTCTTGCCATTGAACTTAGACTTCACCAACTCCTGAGTCTTCTCTGAGATAGGTTTCAAACCTTCAATAAACAAAGAAGTGATACGTGGAATCAGTTCCATCACCGCTCCCATGGTAACACCTAAGAACAATACCTTCTTAATATCAAGCTGTGCAGCCCAACCGATCAAGGCACCAACGATGACACCAAGAACCAATGGTTCGCCTAATACACCAAACTTCTTCTTCAAACCCTCTGCATCGATATCCAACTTAGAGAATCCAGGAATCATATCCAGAAGTTTGTTGAAACCGATAGCCAAAGGCATAAAGCTCTGGCAGAAAGGCTGAGGAATAGAGATACCATCCAAATCATAATATTTCTGGAATTTCTCTGCTGTCAAGTCAGCACAGATCAGAGTAATGATGTAGCAAACGACCGCAGCGAAATAACCCCACAACAAACTTTGACCCATCACAAAGTAAGCTACCGCACCGATGAAAGCAAAGTGCCAGTAGTTCCAGAGGTCAATATTGACCGTACGGGTTGTCTTGGTAATCAACATCAGGAAATTGACACCCAGACAGATTGGGATAATCAAGGCACCCACCGCAGTATTATAGGCAACTGCTGCAGCAGCAGGCCAACCCATATCGAATACATTTAACTGCAGATGATAAAGGTCGGAGATTGCTTTCAATGGGTCATTGAAGTTAGTTGTCAACAAAGCAGTAACAACACCCAAGCCTACGAAACCCACGCCTACGAAGAGTCCCGACTTCAGTGCCTTACCGAATTTCATGCCAATACACAAGCCGATGACGGTAAAGATGATTGGCATCATCACACTCGCACCTAACCTAATGATATAGCTAAATACCTGTTCCATTTTAATTTTTAATGAATGTTAGTTAATAATTTTGGGCACCCATATAAAGTGCAACATTGATTTGTTTCAAGTTTTATGGGCACAAAGATACACTTTTTTCTTTAAATTCAATACGTTTTCATTAAAAATATTACTTAAAAAAGAATCCCACCCGATATTTTCGGATGGGATTGATATGATTTTGTACATTTTCAACAGATTTTCGCCTCTGCTTAATCCTGATAATACACTCTCTTTACTCGATTACTGATAGTAGTCAGCACCTCATAAGGTATCGTGTCGAGAATATCGCTGAGCGTCTGTACTGGCAATTGCTCTCCAAAAATTTCCACACTGTCGCCTTCCTTGCAATCAATGTCTGTCACATCGATCATGGCTACGTCCATACAGATGTTACCTACATACTCTGCTTTCTGACCATTCACCAGACAATAAGCATGACGGTTGCCGAGATGACGGTTCAAACCATCAGCATAACCGATTGGAATGGCTGCTATCACGCTGTCCTTATCCAGGATAGTACGACGGCTGTAACCGATACTCTCCCCTGCCTTGATGTGATGCATCTGCAGGATAGTCGTCTTCAGGGTACTTACACAGTTGATGGTCTTGTTGTTGCGGGAATTGATACCATAAAGTCCCAATCCCAAGCGACACATATCCAACTGTCTGTCAGGGAAATGCTCTATACCTGCAGAATTGCAGATATGGCGCAATATCTTATGATCGAAGGCAGCCTGCAACTGCTTGCTACCCTTATCAAACAATGCAAACTGCTGGGCAGAGAACGCATCGAAGGAATCATCATCACTACCTACAAAATGCGAGAACACACTTCGTGGTATGATGGCATTCTGATGTTTCAGTCGTGCTATCAATTCTTCCATATCATTTTCCGGATCAAAGCCCAGACGGTGCATACCTGTATCCAACTTGATATGTACAGGGAAACCTGTAACACCCTCTTTTTCTGCAGCCTTGATCAGTGCGTCCAGAATACGGAAAGAATAAACCTCTGGTTCCAAATCATAGTCGAACATGGTCTTGAAGGCTGTCATCTCCGGATTCATAATCATGATATTGCTTGTAATACCATTCTTGCGAAGCGTAACACCCTCATCGGCTACTGCTACGGCAAGATAATCTACACGATGATCCTGCAATGTCTTGGCGATTTCTACCGCTCCTGCTCCATAACCATCCGCCTTGATCATACATACCAACTTGGTCTCTGGTTTCATGAACGAACGGTAATAGTTCAGATTAGCCACTACTGCATTCAGATTTACCTCCAATGTGGTTTCATGCACTTTCTTCACGAGCAACTCTGTGAGTTGGTCAAAGCCAAACTGACGGGCACCCTTCAGCAGGATAACCTCATCGCGCAAGGAGGCAAACACCTCACTCTTGATAAAGTCCTCAATATTACGGAAGAAGAATTTCTCTGAAATCTGAATCTCATCACTCTGTTCATACAACTGCGGACCGACACCGATGAATTTGACCACACCACGCTTACGGCATAAGTCAGAGACCTCTTTGTACAAGTCCTTAGGATTCTCACCGCTCTGGAAGATATCACTGAGTATCAACGTATGACGGCGCCCCTTATGATCAGGACGGCGACTCATAAAGTCGAGAGCGATATCGAGTGAATTGATGTCTGAGTTGTAACTGTCATTGATCAAAGTGCAACCATGCTGTCCTTCCTTGACTTCCAATCGCATAGCAACCGGTTCAAGAAGTGACATACGCTTATCTACTTCCTCTGCAGTCAGCCCCAACTTACGGGAAACAACTGCCGCTATAATAGAATTGGTGACAGAAGCCTCATCAATAAAAGGTAGAGAATAGCTATCCTCTTCACCTTTATATATATAGGTAATAATAGACAGATTACCCTTCTTCTCTATATTCTTCACATAGAAAGGAGCCGTAGAATCCTTCAAGGACCAATACAGTTTTTCACCCTTGTAATCATGATATTCACCTACCACCTTGGCAACGATTTCGTCATCACCATTATAGACGATGGTTTCTGCATCATGGAAAAGAATGATCTTCTCACGGCACTTAGCCTCCAAAGACTCGAAATTCTCCTGATGCGCAGAGCCTAAATAAGTAAGCACGGCTATCGTTGGCTGAATGATGTCACGAAGAGCAAGCATCTCGCCAGGTTGACTGATACCAGCTTCAAAGACACCAACCTCGGTCTGCTCGTTCATCAACCATACAGACAAAGGCACACCTATCTGAGAATTGTAGCTGCGCGGACTGCGGGTGACAAACATATTTGGAGAAAGCAACTGATGAAGCCATTCCTTGACCATAGTCTTACCATTGGAACCGGTAATACCTACAATAGGAATATTAAATTCATCACGATGGCGCTCTGCCAGACGCTGGAGAGCTTCCAGCGTATTAACCACCTTCAGGAAATTAGCTTCCGGATAGTCAGAAGCATACCCTTTAGGCACATTAGTAACTACGAAATTTCTAACACCACGACGGTACAACTCAGGAATGTAGTTGTGACCATCATTACGCTCTGACTTCAAGGCGAAGAACAGAGTTTCCTCTGGGAAACAGAGTGAACGGCTATCGGTCAAGATGAAACCGATATTCGTATCCTTGTCTCCATAGCGACGCGCACCTATCAGTGTGGTTACCTTTTCGATAGTATAAGTCATTATCTTACTTTTTAAAATATTCTATATGAGATCATCATGTCATTTCCCCAACTGGTACTTTTCCATGAATTTCCGTTCTTTTTCCTGTGCATTGGCAAGAAAGGTCTTGTATTCCTCACTCTCCGGATTGAAAGGTCGGTGTCCAAGGGCTTCCCGGATAGGTTTCCATTCCTCTAAAAAGCCCTCGGCAGTCTTGCCAAAGTAAGCCATTCGGAACTTCTGCCAGATATATTCCACTGCCAGTTCGCTCGGATGAAGCATATCTTCCTTGTAAAAGCGATAATCTCTCAGTTCGTCACAGAGGATTTCGTAGGCAGGGAAATAGCGCACCACTTCTGGAAAGCGCTGACAAAGTATATCTGCCGCTAAAAGAAGCGTAGCCTTGGAAAGTTGACTGCCATGGAATCCATATTTCTGGTAACGGATAGGACTCACCGTCACGATGATGTGTCTGACTCCTTGACCGAGCAATGCCAACACCGCCTTGGAAAGTTCTACCACGCATTCACCCACTGTCAGTTCCTTTTCCTCAAACAGGCGTTGCGGACGCTTCTGGCAGTTATCCACCACTTCACCCGTCTCCTTCAGGATATACACATGATTGGTTCCGAGCGTAAAGACAGCCACATCCACCTTTCGATCTTGGTTCTGGTATTCTGCGCCTGCCTTCAAACCTGCGGTACAAGGTTCCCCCTTGAGATATCGGTCCACGGAGTGATATACGCTCGTAGGATTGTACATGACTCCGTATGGATTGACCATGGCACGGAAGCGATTCTCGACAAAACGATTGCCGAGATGATCCGCAAAACAACTGCCCACGAAAAGCAGTCTGTCAGAAGGCTGTATCTCAAAGTCAGCCTTTTCTATGTTCACTTCCGTTCTAAAGTCCATATTGCTTATTTTTCTGTTACTTTATTTTTCTTCCATTCAAAGAACAAACCTGCGAGCAAGAGAATCAACAGTACGCCGTAGCCTACATAAGCAATGGTCTCTGTTGTCTTCAGGGATGCTGGGTGGAAATCAAGTACCACCTTGTGAGTTCCCGGTTTTACATTCAGGGCACGCAAGATATAATCCACTCTGCCCAATTCTGCTGGCTGTCCGTCTATCGTAGCGGTCCAACCAGGATAATATATTTCAGAGAACACGATGACACCACCCTTGTTGGAAGTGACCTCATAAGTCAGATTATTTGGCTTATATTGAGTCATCTTCACAATAGAAGTATCATCCTGAGGCACACTTTCACCGAGTTGCTGCTTGAACTTCGCATCAGCCACAGCTTCATGTCGCAAGTTGATCTTTCCTACCTTATCAATCTCCTCATTAGCATTTTCTGCATAGCTTACCTTATCAACAAACCAAGCATTGCCATAGGCATAAAGATTCTGTACAGGAACCGTCTGCCCACCCTGCAAAGGCATGATGAAGTACTTCGTGTTGAGCATATTGAGCACAGGGAAGATGCTGTCGCCATTTACCTTCGTCATATCACCACCAGCCTCAGCTACGGCCTTCATCGCCTTCTGCATCTCTGGAGAAATATAAGCTTCTATCATCTCCGCATAACGACGGAGTTTGGCTGGATGATAACCACCAACGCTCTTATGGTAATATGAAGTTTCGTTCTCATTGAAGGTATTGGATGCCATATTGAGCACACGATAATCAAGCGACTTGTCTCTGCAGATCATCTTATCGGTCTCAGTCATTTGCTGTGGAGTATCGCGCACGCTCTTCTCTACAAACATATCATCATAGAGGTAACGCTTGTTGACCATCCACATATCTACCAGACAGAGCATAGCAATACCAGCAATCATAAACTCCTTGCCCAACTTCTTCATCTTATAAAGGAAGAGGAAGGCCGAGCCAATGACGATTACCCAGAAAGAACGCCAGCAATCGGAAGTAAAGATTCCCTTTCTGATTTCAGTCAGATTGCTGATGATTGGTCCCTGATATTCTGCAGGAAGCTGCTGCAAAGCCTGAAGTTCCTGAGCAGACACGAAATCTGGGAAGAACAGACCTGGTGCCAAGGCAAAGAGAAGACAGAAACCTGCTGTCAGTCCGAAACTTGCATAAACGAGTTTGGCCTTGGTAGTCAATATTTCCGGTTCATCCACAATCTTCTTGAGTGCCATCATCGCCAAAAGTGGAATGGTAAACTCAGCTATCACAAGGATGGAAGCCACCGTCCTGAATTTGGCATACATCGGAACGTAATCCAAGAAGAAATCTGTAAATGGCATGAAGTTTCTACCCCATGAGAGAAGTACACTGAGGATGGTCGCCGCCAACAAAGCCCACTTCATCGGCCCCTTCACAATGAATAAGCCCAAGATGAAGAGCATACAGACGAAAGCGCCTACATATACTGGACCACTTGTACCTGGCTGATTGCCCCAATACTGTCCGAGTTGCTGATAAATCTGCACAAAGTTAGGATCTGCTTTTTCCATTGCCTTTGTATTCTGTGCCAAAGGAACAGAAGCGCCACCCTTTGCATCCGGAATCATGAGCGTCCAAGTCTCGTCTATACCATAACTCCACTGGGTAATATAGTCTCTATCCAAACCACTATTGGTCTGGTTAGCAGCATTTTTCTTCACCAGTTCACTCTTTCCACGCATAGACTCCTGACCGTACTGCCAAGTATGATACAGGTTGGAAAGGTTGAGCGATATACCGATGGCGGCACCCACGATACAAGCAGCAGTAGCCTTACCGAAGCGAGCCATTTCCTTCTTCTTATAGGCATCCCACAAGAATGCGAGAAGCATAAAGAAGATGATAAAGAGGTAATAATAAGTCATCTGCACGTGGTTGGCATTGACTTCAAAGGCTGCAAAGATAGCAGTAACGAGCAATCCCCACAAATATTTACCACGATAAGCCAATACGACACCTGCAATCATAGGAGGCAAATAAGCCAAAGCCATCACCTTCCAGATATGTCCGGCAGCAATAATGATGAAGAAATAGGACGAAAAAGCCCAGATGATAGAGCCCAATGCTGCTAATGACTGACGGAAATTAAAGGCTCTCAACAGGATATAGAATCCTAAGAGGTATGCAAAAACATACCATACATAATCAGGCAACCAAAGATGATAGGCATTGACAGCCTGCTGCAAAACAGTGCCACTTTCATAAGATGGTGACATCTGATAAGTTGGCATTCCGCCAAAAACAGAATTTGTCCAACGGGTCACCTCGCCAGTCTGTTGCTGGAAAAGTTCCTTTTCATGTCCCAGTCCCTTGCCTGCTGCAGCATCATGACGGAACAGGATGCGCCCGTCCATGTCAGCTGGCATGAAATACACAAAGGAGACAACTGCAAATACGATTACTACCAGAATATCCAGTAGATACTTCTTCAAAAATTTCATTATTCTTATAAACGTTTATATTTTGAGTGCAAAGATAGTGCAAAATGCAGACAATACAAAATAAAAAAGGTAGTTTTTGCTATTTTTAGGTTTAAGAAATTACTTAAAAAGCAACCAGACTTGCCAGAAAAGAATCAGCAGAAGATGGTTTTATCCATCTTTTATAGGGAAATCCCCTTTTCTTTTAGGGATTCTCTAATTGCAATATGAGAAAAGATACGTACTTTTGCAACATCAGAAAAAGAGTTCCACATCATACAAAGAGCTCTTTATATATAAAAGGTATAATTAATATAAGGTATAACTAATAATAGATGAAAAATATGAAAAAGATTACATTTCTCCTGATGGCTCTCTTGCTCATCGCAATGCCATCCTCAGCTCAGCACTACACTCAGAGCAGATATTACAACAAGCAAACGGGTCATCTCGACTACAGCCGCCACTATAATGAATTCCCTGACTCCTACTTCGGATTCAGGATTGGTCCTTCTTTCTCTTATGTCAATTCGGATGATAGCAAACTGGATGGTGGAAATTGGCAGACGGGTCTCAATGTGGGTGTTGTGGCAGGTGTCGCACTTTCAAATGCCCAGCCACTTTATCTGGAAGGAGGCTTGTTCTATACAGAGAAAGGCGGCAAGAAAGATTTGGCAAATGGCAAGAAGATGACCTACGACCTCAACTACATCGAAATTCCACTTGTACTGAAATATAAGTACAATATCGATCCTCACTTCTCGCTCCAACCATTTTTTGGAGGATATTTCGCTTTAGGAGTTGGTGGAAAGATCAAGAACTTCGAACAGAGAGAAGCTCAAAACTCATTTAATGACGATAACTTCCGCCGGGCAGATGGAGGACTCCGTCTGGGTTGTGGCGTACAATACGATATGTTCTATGCCGACCTTACCTACGATATCGGCCTGGCTAACATCTGTCATGATACCTTCGACACATCCCATAATGGAGGACTGCAACTCAACTTTGGTGTTAACTTCTAAGGTTTTATCAGATATTTTTCGTAACTTTGCAGCCGATTTTAATATCGGCAAATTCTCAATCGGAAAAGTTACAATAAATATATGAAAATAGGAATTATCGTTGCGATGGACAAGGAGTTCACGCAACTCAAGACATTATTGACAGAATCACAGACAGAGCGAAAGAACCACAAGGATTTCGTAATTGGTAAGATTGGCAACAATGAAGTAGTCATGCAACAGTGCGGCATCGGCAAGGTAAACAGTACCATCGGTGCCGTAGAAATGATAGACAATTACCATCCAGACCTGGTAATCTCATCCGGTGTTGCGGGTGGAGCAGATATCAACCTTAATGTCACCGAGGTCGTAGTGGCTACAGAATGTGTATATCATGACGCTTATTGCGGCGATGAATGTGAATTTGGACAGATTTTAGGAATGCCTGCCACCTTTAAAACTCCCAAGGAGTATGTTGAGAAGGCACTTGCCATCAATCATCTTCCAGACAACATCCATCCTAAGATACATGCAGGACAGATTGTCAGTGGAGAGTGGTTTGTAGATAGTAAGGAGAAGATGCGCTCTATCTTGGAGCATTTCCCTCACGCGATGGCCGTCGATATGGAGAGTTGTTCTATTGCTCAGACCTGCCACATCTACAATACTCCTTTCATCTCCTTCCGTATTATCAGTGATGTGCCACTCAAGGACACCAAGGCGCAGCAGTATTTCGATTTCTGGGCTAAGATGGCAGAAGGTTCTTTCAATGTAACCAAAGCATTCTTGGAGAAATTATAAATGAGAAATGACAAATTAGAAATTATGAACAAGATACCAAGTTTTACTATCAATCATAACAAGTTGCTCCGCGGTATATACGTTAGCCGTAAGGACGAAATTGGAAGCGAAGTTGTCACTACTTTCGATATCCGCATGAAGGTACCTAATCAGGAGCCTTGCCTCCACAACGGCGCCATCCATACCATCGAACATCTGGCTGCCACCTACCTGCGCAATGACGAAGAGTGGAAAGACCGCATCGTATATTGGGGTCCGATGGGTTGTCTCACAGGTAATTACCTCCTTATCAAAGGAGACCTGGAAAGTAAGGATATCGTTGAGTTGATGAAGCGCACCTTCAAGTTTATCGCAGACTTCGAAGGCGAGATTCCTGGACAGGCTGCCAAAGATTGCGGCAACTATCTGCTCCACGACCTGCCTATGGCTAAGTACGAATCGAAGA
>OIZO01000656.1_pt1 | contig 21785 bp, 22 predicted proteins | sample 1588551 | NCBI WGS metagenome assembly OIZO01 (sample SAMN03283271) | human gut metagenome | biome: human-associated habitat; material: feces | host: Homo sapiens | place: Peru | collected 2012 | reverse complement strand
CAAAAAATATTAGTGTTAAGGTAAAATGCATATAATATTAAGATTAGTATCAAAAAGAGTAAAGATATAAATTGCTTATGGAAAGGCAGGAATAATTTTGAATATTAATGAAGTCTATTATGTTTTTAGAGATAATGGATATTTGGTGATGCCAACAAATCTGCCATATATAAATTTCTTTGCTAAGAAGAATGAGGATGCGGGAATAATGAATATTATTGGCTGTATAGATGAAAAAGTTATTGATAAATTTAATATTGATGACTTAGATAATATATCATTTCAGATAGAAAGAAAATTTTTGTTTTCAGGAATGAAAGATGTAAATATAATTTTCTAGGTAATAGGTTTAATAAAGTATTTAATACATAATCATTATCTGAAAAACTAATGTCTGATAAATATTTTGTATTTAGATTGCTTTTATCTAGTTCAATAATATTTAGATTTTCATCTAGTAATAATATTCCTAAGTTTGAAGAAACCAAATGGATAATAGGAGTTATAGGTAATTGAGAATTAACATATAATTTTAATAATGAAATGAATTCTAAATATTCTCTTTCAATTATATATTCTTCAACAGAAAAATCTACTAACTCATTTAATAAAGTTCTATATGCTGTCAATCTAAAATTTATGAATCCAGTTAAAATAATAGTTTTATTTTGAGATATATAATCAAAAAAAGCATCAAATAGTAACATTTCTCTACTTTGAAAAGAGAATTCATAATCATCACAAATATTTTCTCCACATAATTTTAAGATTTTTTCGATTTCGTAATTATCAAAGTAAAAATAATTAGAAATTAAAATTGTTTTTATGATGGAATTTTCAAAATATTCAATTACAAGGTAACTTAGAATTGTTGCAAGTTTTGTGTAAAAAAGTTCAGTATCAGTTCCTTTGTAATGAATTATTACATTTTTATAATTTTTGAATTCATTAGAAGAAAATGATACATTTAACATATTAAAATCTTTGAATTCGTTTTGTAGGTATTTTAAAATCTCATCATTATTAGTTTTTATGCATAATGAACTCATCACACAATCCTTTCTCATTTTTTCTTTGTATATTATTTACGAAAAAATAAATTTTATACAATAACTAAGATATAATATTCAAAAAAATAAAAAATGAAGCTTGGACTTTGTATAGTTAGTTGAGAAAATTGAAAAATAGAGAATGAAAAAAACATAGAGTATAAACTCTATGTTTTAGAACTAATTTAATTTTGTATAAATATGATAATCAATATCAGGAAATACACAATCTTTTTTCTCAATATCTTTTAAAAATATTTTATCAATTTTATTATTTTTTATTTGATTGTATAATTTTGTAAAACGTCCAATATGATCATTAATTCTTTTTTTTGCATAATCAACCATAGTACCATTTGTTATAATAAATAGCCAATCACTACTTTGAGCAAGTAATAATTCTCTAGCAGCTTGATTTAATGCGGCTTTTTGAATTCCAGTAGCATTAGGATATGAAGTTGCAAGTTCAACCATTCTATTTCCTGCTTTATGAAGATGTCGATGTGCATAATCATTTGTAGGGTTTAGCCATACACCACTATATCCATTAGCACCCCAACTTGAACGACATGGTGTACATACTTGTATGTTTGGATATTTGTCAATATATTCAGATGGTGTGATTAATTCAAAATTACATTCATCATAATAAATCTTTTTAAATAAAATATATAACCAATATGGACCTTCATACCACCAATGACCATACAATTCTGCATCATAAGGACATAAAATAATAGGGGGAACATTCATATATTTTGATGCATTTTCAATTTGTTCTGTACGAGAATTTAAGAAATGCCCTGCTTGTCTTTCAGCAGAATCTTTAGCCCATTGAATATCATAAATATCTTTTTGTTCAGTTTTTCCTGTAATTCTATAATAACGAATTCCTGTATGAACACGTACACCATTATGTGCAATATATGGTTTTATATAATCATAATCAGCTTCATAACCAATATCTCTATAAAATTCTCTATAATTGAAATCACCAGGATATCCATCAATTGAACTCCATACTTGTTGAGATGATGTCATGTCACGTCCAAAACAAGTTAATCCTCCTGGAGATGTGATAGGGGCACAAGTACCATAAACTGGTGTTGGATCAGCATATAAAATACCATGTGATTCTACTATTGCATATTCAATTCCAAATTCTCTTAAATATTTGTCTGCTTCTGGAACATATCCACATTCAGGAAGCCAAATTCCACGAGGCTTTCTTCCAAAATATCTTTCATATGTTTGAACACCAACTGCAATTTGAGCCCTGACAGTTTCTTCAGTAACATATAATATAGGAAAATAACCATGTGTTGCGCCACATGTGATTATTTCTAAAACTCCAATATCTTGGAAATATTTAAATTTTTCAATTAAATTACAATTACATTCATCTTTGAAGAAATGTAAATCAGATGTGTATCTATCATAATAATAATGTGATAATCTATTAACTCTTTCATTTCCTTCAGTTCTTTTTATTTCTTTTTCAGATAATTCAATTAACTGTTCTAGGTAATGAATATATTTTTTTTGAAGCAATTTATTATCAAGCATAGAAAGTAGAGGAGGGGTCATAGACATTGTGATTCTAAATTTAACCCCTTCGTCAACTAATTTCTGAAAATTATGTAATAATGGTATATATGTTTCTGAAATTGCTTCATATAACCAAGATTCTTCTAGATAATCATCACTTTCTGGATGATGTATAAATGGAAGATGTGCATGTAAAACAAAGCTTACATATCCTTTTTTTTGCATTTTTTTACTCCTTAATATTTATTTTGGTTTTTATTCAATAAATAAGTCGTAGGGAAGACCTACGACATTTTAACTATGTGGCATACTGCTTGAAGATGGATTACCAGAAGAAGGGTTATTAATATTTTCAAAAAATGATGTATCTTCATTTTTGTAAATAGCAGAATATAAACCTTCTAAAATTTCTTTGCTTACTAATGGTATTTCAGAACCTTCTGCAACTGGTAAATTTTTAATTATGTCATATAATGGTATGTTTTGTTCTTGTTTTGTTTTAACATTTCTAAATTTTATAGTATTATTTTCATTTGTTTTAAATAATACATGGTCATTAGGTAATTCTATTAAATTTGATGTTGATATATATATATAATTTGTATCAATTGTTTTTGGGGTTTTTGCTTTTTCATCTTCTAATTCTGATATAGGCTCTTTAATATTTGAAACTTGTGCTTGTAATTGAGGGACGTAATTTGGTTTTCTTCCAAGTTCAACTCTATAATTACATTTACTATCATTTACTCTTAAATACCAACTATTAGCAAAATCATTTATTGGAATTTCGAAACTATAATTATATGTATCATTATGGACTATTAGAATAGGGTGTGTAACTTCAAAAAAGTTTTCGCCATATTGCTCAATAAATTTTTTTCTATCTTTATCTGAAATGTCCCAATATACAAATAATGTATTTGGTGTTTGATAAAGTATTTTAACAATAGTTTCATTATATCTATATGGTAATTCATAATGTTCGATTATAGAGACTGGAGCTGTTTGTGTAATTTTTTTTGAAGACTTCCTTGTTCTTGAGGTTTTTGATTTGCTTTTTTCTATTTTTGATGATTTGCTAGAAATTTTCTTTGAATCACTTTCTAATTTTTTTATATTTTTTTCAGCAGTTTTTATTATTGTTTTTACACTTGCTGGTATTTTTTGTGTTTCAGATTTTTTTTGAATTTTTTTTGAATCAATTTTATTTTTTGAAGATTTATCTAAATCATTAGTTTTTCTTGTCATTTTTTCCTCCTAGGTATTTATTCTCAATATTTGTCACTATAATATAACAAATATAAAATAAATTCAAGTGAAATAATGTAATTAATTAAAAAAATTTATAGTAGAAATTAAAAAAATGTATTGTGTTGATAGTTTTTTCCATAGCAAAAAGCCCCTCCTTTCGAAGGGGCTTTCTGCATGAGTTGCTGATTAATTGTTTTCCTCCTTGAAATCATCCTTGAGATCATAGATCCACAATGCAATGCAATTCGAGTCGTTCTTGGTTTTGTCGATGATGACTCGGAATTCATCTCCCTCCAAAAATTCAATATCGTTGTGGAACTTAATGAACTGCCACAAGAATTTTTCGTGCTCCTGATAGCTGGAGATGGGGGCGATCTGGTGAACATAGACTTCTCCTTTATTGGTAATGACCAACGAAGCAATACGCTTCAAGAGAGTCAAAGCGATAGGGTCTTTGTAAAAGACCAAGTCGCACCGATCGTAATCGGGCTGCTTCTCGATAGGATTCCAATAAACAATCTTGGAACCGATAAGTTCCCACAGAACCTGCAAACCTTCGCCACAATTGTTCTCCTTCATTTTCTTGGAAATCTCTTCGTTCAGAAAACGCTTAACAGTTTCGTTACCCATAATTTTCCTCCTTGTGTAAATCAACACATTTCCTGGGGTGAATAAAGCGAATAGATGTCAAGAGTATAAACTATTTTCATCTAAATATATTATACCATTTTTATCTAAATTATGTCAAGTAGAGTTGCGATAAAAAATATTTTTAAAAGTACTTGACAAATGTCTATTACTGGTTGTATAATATTTATTGTTACAAGAAGAAGTTTCCACTTCTCACCTTAACTCATAGGGAAAAGGTTAGAAATTTAGATTTATTATTATATTGAAAAAATATATCTATATTTATGTGGAATTGACTTGTATCAAAGTCAATTTTTTTATTATATAAAGAAAATTGCAAAACATTAGGAGGTGTTTTATATAAAACAAGAATTACCAATAAATGGTCAGATAAAAGCCAAAGAAGTTCAATTAATTAGTGATAATGGAGAAAAATTAGGAATGCTACCAATTGCAAGAGCATTAGAGATAGCAGAAGAAAAGAAACTAGATTTAGTATTAGTTTCACCAAATGCACAAGTTCCAGTATGTAAAATAATGAATTATGGAAAATACAAATTTGAACAAGCTAAAAAGGAAAAAGAGGCAAAGAAAAAACAAAAAATTCAAGAAACAAAGGAACTAAGAATAACTCCAAACATAGAAGAACATGACTTTGGATTTAAAGCAAAAAATGCCAAGAAATTTATTGAAGATGGAAACAAAGTAAAAATTACTGTTAGATTTAGAGGAAGAGAATTAAATAATGTAAAAATGGGAGAAAACGTATTAAACGATTTTGCAAAAGAACTTGAAGATGTAGCAGTAGTTGAAAAAGCCCCAAAATTAGAGGGAAAAAATATGTTTATTATACTTGCTAAAAAAGCTAATTAAAGCTTATAATATAAAAACAATTGAAAGGAGCAATTACAATGCCAAAATTAAAAACAAACAAAGCTGCAAAGAAAAGATATTCTTTAACAGCAACAGGTAAAGTAAAAAGAACAACAGCTAATAGAAGACACTTATTAGCAAACAAAACAAAAAGACAAAAATTATCAAGCAGACGCCCAGGTGCTTATGCAGATAAAACATGTGAAAATACAATAAAAAAATTATTACCATATGGTAACTAAAATAGGGAGGGAATAATAAATGGCAAGAGTAAAATCAGCAATGACAACAAGAGCTAGACATAAAAAAGTATTAAAACAAGCAAAAGGATATTATGGTGCAAAACACTATAGATTTAGAAATGCAAATCAAGCAGTATTAAAATCATTATCATATGCATATGTTGGAAGAAAAGACAAAAAGAGTGATTTCAGAAAACTATGGATAGCAAGAATAAATGCTGCTGCAAGAATGAATGGAACAACATATAGCAAATTAATAGCTGGATTAAAGAAAGCTAATGTAACAGTAAACAGAAAAATGTTATCAGAAATTGCTATAAATGATCCAAAAGCATTTACAGAAATTGCTACAATAGCAAAAAATGCTTAATTAAGAAAAGTAAAGGGGCTTTATCTTGAAATATTAGATATTAAGCACCTTTTTTATTTAATAGAAAATTATAGACGTATTACATAATAGGTATTTATTAAATAAAAATTAACAAGGAGATACATATGAATATAGGAATAGATATAGATGGAGTTTTAACTGATTTAGAGAGAATGGCATTAGATTATGGAACAAAAATGTGTGTTGAAGAAGATATTCCAATTAATTTAAATATTGAACAGTATTGGGAGATTGATAAATATAATTGGACTAAAGAACAAGAAGAATTATTTTGGAATAAAAATCTTGTACCATATGTAGTAGAGAGTAATCCAAGAAAATTTGCACCTGAAATTTTGGAAGAACTTCAAAGAGAAGGAAATAAGATTTTTATAATTACTGCCAGAAATGAAAGTGGAATGCCATTAGAATATGAAGGAAAAATGCAGGAATTAACAAAAAAATGGCTAGCAGATAATAATATAAGATATGAAAAAATAATATTTACAGATGATTCAAATAAATTGAATAAATGTATTGAAAATAATATTGATGTTATGATAGAAGATAATCCTATAAATATAAAAAATATATCACAAAAAATAAAAGTTATAAAATTCGATTGTCAATACAATAAAGATATAATTGGAGAAAATATAATAACGACATATAGCTGGTATCATATATATGACATAATAAAAAAGCTTAATACAAAATAGTATTAAGCTATTCTTTTTTTATTTTTGGTTTTGATATTAAAGAAGCGATATATCCGAAAAATACAGCAGCTGCTATTCCACCAGCAGAAGCGGTAACACCACCTGTAAAAGCACCAATTAAGCCATATTCTTTGACACCTTTAATAGCGCCTTTTGCTAGATTATATCCAAAACCTGTAAGAGGAACAGTAGCACCAGCTCCCGCAAAATCAACTAAATACTGATAAATACCAAGACCGCCTAAAATACAACCTATAGTTACAAATGCTACTAAAATACGAGCAGGTGTAAGTTTTGTTTTATCAATTAGTATTTGACCAATAACGCAGATAATTCCACCAGTACAAAAACATTTTAATAATTGTAACCAATCCATATTTTGTAACCATTCCATAAAATCACAATCCTTTCTTCTTATAATTCAATACTAACTGCATGTGCAATTCCTGGAATAGATTCACCTTGTTGAGATGAAGTTGAATTTGTTAAAGCACCAGTAGCAATTAATAATAATTTTTTAATTTTTTGTTCTTTTAATTGTTTATAAAAATAGCCTGAAAATACACTTGCACAACATCCACAACCACTTCCTCCAGAATGTGTATCTTGTTTTTCTTTGTCAAAAATTAGTACACCACAATCATTATAATTATTTTTTATGTTATAACCTTTATCAGCAGATAATTCTAATAAAATATCTTTTCCAATGTGACCTAAATCACCTGTTATAATTGCATCATAATAATTTGGTGAACGACCTGTATCATTAAAATGGCATATTAATGTATCTAATGCGGCAGGAGCCATAGCTGCTCCCATATTATTAGCATCTTTAATTCCCATATCAACAATTTTTCCACTTGTAATATGAGTTATATAAGGCCCATTTCCTGTTTTTGATAATACTGCCGAACCAGCACCTGTAACTGTCCATTGAGATGTTGGTGGTCTTTGGTTTCCTAATTCAAGTGGAAATCTAAATTGTTTTTCAGCACTACAAAAATGGCTTGAAGCGGCACAGATGACATTTTTTGCACAGCTTTCTGTGAAAACAGCTCCAAGGCTTAAGCCTTCAACAAAAGTTGAACAAGCGCCAAAAATTCCTATAAAAGGAATATTTAATTCTCTTAATCCAAAACTAGAAGAAATACATTGATTAAGTAAATCACCAGCAAAACAATATTCAATATCTGATGAGGCAATTCCTGATTTTGAAATAGCCATATTTACTGTTTCTTTTATAATTTTACTTTCAGACTTTTCCCAAGTTTTTTCACCCCAAAATTCATCTTCTAAACATTGATCAAAATATTGTGCCAAAGGGCCATTAGCTTCTTTAGGACCAACAATTGAAGCAACACTTGTAATAGATGGTGGAGTATCAAATTTTATAGTTTGTTTTCCTAATTTTTGCATATAAAATCAAATCCTTTCAATAAAAATTAAACAAGAGTAATTGCTTGTGTATTAAAAATTAGATATATAATTCCTACAAGAATAGATGTTGAAATACCAAAAACTAATACTGGACCTGCTACAGTAAACATTTTTCCACCAACACCCATAACATAGCCTTCGGATTTATATTCCATTGCAGGTGAAACAATTGAATTAGCAAAACCTGTGATAGGAATTAAAGAGCCAGCACCAGCGAATTTACCAATTTTATTAAATATATTTAATCCTGTTAAAAATGCACTAATACCAATTAATATAATTGAAACAATTGTACCAGATATTTCTTGCGAAAGACCTCGAGATTTGCAAATATTTAAGATAATTTGTCCAATTGAGCAGATCAATCCACCAACCCAAAAAGCATTAAAACAATTTTTTAGTATTGGTGAATTAGGTGATTTTTTATCAACATAATTCTGATATTCTTTTTTTGAATCTAATGGTTTCATAAATACCTCCAATAAAAATCTAATTAATTTATGAATATTATTACCAAATTTAAAAATAAATATTCAGCAAAAATGTTACAAATATTACAAAAATATTACAAAAAAATTACAAAAAAATTACAAATAAAACAACTATATTACAGTTTATCGAAAAATATTGACTTTTATCATAAAAAGGGTAAAATAAATGTAAGTGTAAAAATAAAAAGGAGGACACAATGGCTAGTTGTTTGGGATTATATGTAGAAAATAATCTAATAAAATATGCCAAGGTTTCAAAAGAAAAAGATGGTTTGAAAATTGATTCGTTTGGTATCAAATTTTATTCTAATATAGATGAAGCAATAGATCAAATTGTGCAAGAAACCAATAGTACTAAGACATTGATAAATGTTAATTTAATAAATGAAGATTATCAGTATTTTAGTATGTTTGCACAACTTAATAAAAAAGATTTAGAAAAAGCCATAAGAATGGAATTTGAATCATATTGCACAGAAAAAGGATATAATGCAAATACAATTGAGACAAGATATTTGTGTGCAGATGATACAGATAATCCGGAGAGAATAAAAGTAATAAATATTAGTGAAAATGTAGTTGAACTAAATAAAGTTAAACAACCTTTTGATGGCAAGAAAATAGGAATGATTTTACCATTACCAATTTCTATAACTAATATAGCAGAATTAAATGGTAAAGAAAATGTAATGATTATTAATCTTGAAGAAAAAACAACAATAACTACAATAAAAGGAAAATATATTTCAGATGTTATAACTATTGATGATGGAAGTGGCGAAATACTAAATAAAATAGCTCAAAAAGAAAATTCATATGCAAAAGCATATGATGCAATAAGAAATACAACTATTTATACAAGTGAAACATTTGAAAACTATGAAGCAGATAATGAACAAGCAAAATATTTAGAAGATATATTGCCTGTTATATATAATATTATAAGTAATGTGCAAGTAAAAATGAGTGAAAGTGTAGAAAAGATAGATAGAATTTATCTAACAGGAACATTATCAAGTATAAATAATATTGATTTATATTTCCAAGAATATCTTGCAAATGTAAGATGCGAAATATTAAGACCAACGGCAATTAGTGTAAACAGGGATACTAATATAAAAGAATACATAGAAGTGAATTCAGCTATTGCACTAGCATTACATGGATTAGGTTTTGGAATAGAGGGAGTAAGTTTTAAACAGGACATTGCTAAAATGGATGTTAAAGACTTATTTAAAATTAAAGATATAAAAATAAAAAAGAAAGAAAAAAACAAGGACTTTTTTAAATTTGATGCAAAAGTCACAAAAACAGAAACATGGCTTGTTAGATTAAGCATATCATTTATAATATTTATATTTGCATATATAACATTTTCAAAAATATTAATAGGACAAATCCAAGAGAAAAAGACTGAAACTCAAAATGTTATTGCATCAATAAAGAGTGAAATTTCGAAAATGGATTCAGATACTAGAAAGCTAAACAATAAAGCAACTGAATATACAACATTAATTGACCAATTAAACACAATTAACGAAAAAATAAGCGAAGTTACGGAAAATAAATATTTAATACCTAATTTATTGACACAAATAGCTAGATGTATAGATCAGAATGTTCAGATAGTATCAATTTCAAATCCATATGATAAACATATTATAATAGAAGCAAAATCTCCAAAATATGGAGGGTTAGGTTTCTTTAAAACAAGTTTGTCAATCAATAATATATTGACAAATGTTGTAGCAGGAGGAGGAATAAAACAAGGAGATGAAATTACAGTAACGATAGAAGGTGATTTACCATGAGAAAACTATTATTATATTTATTAGTTATAATATTACTTGTTTTTTCTGTAGTAATAGTAGTAAGAGGAGTTCAAACCTCAAGTTTTTCAATAGAAAGTTATTCTGCGATTTCTCAGAAAAATGATGAATTAGATAGCCTAATAAAAGAAGCAAATAATCAAAAAGAAATTAATTTTAATAAACAAAAATTATCATTAGAATCTGCATATAAACTTGTACAATCAGAAAAAGAAAGTTATCAACAACTACTTAATATTGGAGTTGATAAAAATGGTATACCACTTAGTAAAATTCAAGAATATGAAATTGAAAAAATATGGATAACATTAGGTGAATATGCAGAAAAAGAAGGAGTAGACTTAAAACTTGACATATCAGTAAATAATTCAGTTGCAAAGACTTACAATTTGAATTTTACAGTAAATGGTACATACAGTAGTATTGAAGATTTTTTAAGAGATATACAAGGAGATAAAACTTTAGTTTTTAAAATTGATGAATTCAAACTTGTATCAGGTGGAAGTTTACCAGCTGGTGTTGGAACGTCAGAAAGTGAAAGTACAACATCTGATGATATATTGACTGCAACATTTGTTTGTAAAGACATAAAACTTAATATTGTTGAAAATACTGAAACTAATAATTCAACAGAAAACACAAAGTCAACAACAGGCTCAACAACAAGTAGCACATCTACATCTACACAAATGAATAATACAACAGCATCAACAAGTACAACAACATCAAAATAGATGCATTATAATGAAAAGGAGTGAATTTTATGTCAATAATTAAAGAAGTTATAGTTTCTTTATTAGTTTGTTTAATTGTTTTGATTGCTTTGAGTTTAGGATTTTACAAATTTATTCCTAATAACAAAGTTATTCCAGAAACAGTAACATATCAAGCAAGTGAGGATATACAAAAAGAAATGAATGTAGATGTAAATAACAATTCTGATAATATTGTTAAAACATATGAAATAACAGCTAGTGATTTAGACAAATATCAAACATCAAAAGAATATGTTCCAGGAAAGAAGAATCCATTTGCACCAGTTCAAACTGAAGTTGATTCAGATTCTTCAGGTGAAAATAGTGGTTCTACTTCGACAGATAATAGCAGTAGTAATAATACAGGTTCATTATTTGAAAAACCAGGAACAAAATAAAAATCTATTTTTAGATTTTATTAAAATAGTTATTAAAATTATTTATATATAAAAATAGAAGGGAGGATATTTGAGTGAAGAAAACAAAAGGTATTTCATTTAAGGCAGCCTTATTGATAGTAGTTATAGTAATTGTTGCTATAATGTTGATTGTTTTTAGTTTTTTGAAAAAACCACAATCTGAAACAAAGAAACCAAGCTCAAGTTTATCAAATGTATCTTCTAAAGAAGATGAAGTAATTCAAAATATAAGAAATGCTTTTGATGCTGTTAGGGAAGAATTTGTTGTTAATCAGGCTACAATAGATGGATATCAACCAAGTTCTTTCGAGTCTAATTCTGATGGAGTTGGAGAGGGAACATCACTTGAGCTAAAAGATTTTGTTATTTCAAAATTAGGTGATAATGTAATTGATGAAACTGAAAAAACTCTTGTTGAATTGAACCTTGATATGTTTCAAAAATCAGAAGGTGAACAAATAGAACTTATTAATGGATATCATGTATATCTAAGCAGTGGTGAAGATGAAAATGAAAAATTTATAACAATTGTGTATAAAGATGATGTATTCTGTCATGGAATGGCATATTATAACACAGAAAATAATCTTGTAATAGATAAATCAAATAATCTTTATCCAGTATTAGTTGCTCAAATAAGATTAAGCCAAGATGACTTAAGTTATTATTTAGAGCCAGTAAAAAGTGTAAAATAAAATTTAAAATTTGAAAGGAAGAAAAAAATTATGAAAAAGAATCAAAATGGTGTAACACTAATTGCTTTAGCTGTTACAATTATAGTAATGTTAATATTAGCAGGAGTAACAATGGCTACTCTAACAGGAGAAAATGGAATTATAACACAATCAAGAAGAGCTGCTGCAGCAAGTACTGAAGCAAAAGTAAAAGAAAATATGTTAGCAGCATATAATTCAGTTTTATTAGCTGTACAAATGGATAGATCTGGAAATGAAGCTTATAATGCACAAGATCATATAAGTGATTATATAAATATAATAAAAAATCAAATTGGAACTTCAAACACAAATACACCAGGAGAGCAAACTGCAGCTTTAGCTTATGATTCTACTGTTTTAACTTCAGCAGATGCTAAAGCAAAATATACTGTTTACGTAGTAAAAGCAACTCCGACAGCAGTACCAAGTGAAATATATATAGATTATGTAGATACAACATTTAAATTAGACTTAGCAAATACTGCAACTGCAAATAATAAAAATGAATATCCATTCTTAAGAATGAAATTAACATTTGATACAAATACAGTAACATCTGAAGGACCAACAACACATGCTATATCAGGAAACTAATAATTAATTTAAGCACCAGGCATATACAATTTGTATATGCCTGTACTAATATAAAATAAATTTTTAACATATTAGAAAGGGGCAAGTTAGTTAAAACTAGCAAAGAGAGAAATGAACATATTTTTATATGTAATAATTTTTATGTGTGGTACAATGTTTGGAAGTTTTTATACATTAGCAGTATATAGAATACCAAAAAATATAGATATAGTAAAAAAACATTCATATTGTCCAAACTGTAACCATAAATTAGGAATTTTTGATTTAATACCAATATTAAGTTATATATTTTTAGGTGGAAAGTGTAGATATTGTAAACAAAAAATAAGACCGAGATATTTAATTTTAGAAATTTTAAGTGGTGTATCATTTGTTTTATTAGCATATACATTAAAAATTAATATATATACAATAACATTAAAATCAATAATACCACTAATCTTTATGATTTTATATTTTACAGCAATTATATTAATATCAGCAATCGACAAAGAATATAGAAATATTAATAAAAAAGTTCTTGCATATGGAATAATTATATCTCTTGCATATATGATATATCTATATGTAATAGAACCAACTAGTATATATAGATATGCAATATATTTAATAATATATGTATCATTATTAATAATAAGTACAATTATATTAAGAAAATTTGCTAAAGACAGCTATTATTTAGATTTATTATTATATTATATGATTATGGTAATGTTTATGGAGTGGACAATCTCTATAATAACAGTATTAATATTTATATTAGAAATATTATTGTATAAAATATTCAAATTAAGAAAGAGCAATATACAAGAAAAAGAAAAACCAATACCTTTAGGATTTTTCTTAGGTATAGGAAATATAATTACTATTTTTGGAATGTGTATAGTAAACATATTTGTATAGTTAAGGAGGAAATAATGAAATCTGAAAAAGGTATATCATTAATATCTCTTATTATATATTTAATTGCATTTACAACTGCTGTTGCAATTGTTGCAAATGTATCAAATTATTTTTATAAAAATTTGACACAATCAGGTAACAGTTTAAAAACAAATGAACAATTTTTAAAATTAAATTCATATTTAACAAAAGAAATAAATATAAGAGGAAATGTAATTGAATCAATAGGGGAAGAACAAGTATCATCAACTCAAAAAATGAATTATATAATTTTTGCAAGTACGCAAAATCAATATAGTTTTATTAATGGAGAGATATATTTTAATAAAACAAAAATATGCTCAGACATAAATACTTGTAATTTTGAGTATAACAATGATGTACTTACAGTAAGTATAACAGTAAATGGAAATAATACTTTCGTAAATTCTTATAAAATTTTAACTAATTAAAACTTTTAAAGAAAGGAGAAAATGTTAGTAAAGTTACTAACATGTACAAAAGCAAAATGGCATTTGGAAGACGTCAACCAATTGGTGTAGAACTTGTAAAAAGGGGAATAGTTACAGAAGAAGATGTACAAAGAGCATTAATAGAACAAAAGAAATATCCAACTAAAAAAATTGGAGAAATAATAAAAGAAATGAATGTATGTGATCCTCGTGCATTAATACAAGCTATTGGAGATATTGTAGGGGCAAAAGGTGTAATATTAACAAAAGAGTCAGTTCAATTAAATATACTTGATTATATATCTATAGAAATGGCAAAGAGATATCATGTTGTGCCATTTAGTGTAGAAAATAGCAAAATAAAGGTATGTTTCTCAGATATAACAAATAAAAGAAATTATGAAGCTATAAAAATGTTAATGTTAAATAGAGGCTTAGTAATAGAACCATATGTTTCATATATTTCAGCAATAGATGACATTTTAAATGATTTAGGTGGAACATATACAGATAATATGAGAACTATAGGTGAAGAGTCAAATATCACAGAGCTAGTGGATTCAATAATAAAAACAGGAATGAAGAAAAGAGCAAGTGATATTCACATTGAACCTCAAAATGATGATGTAAGGGTAAGATATAGAATTGACGGAGAATTATTTATTGCAACAACAATTTCAAAAGATAAATTTCCACAAATAGTTGGTAGATTAAAAGCAATATCAAATATGCATCAAGAAATTCAAGAATCACAAGATGGTAGAATTTTATTATATGATGATTATAATATCCGTGTATCTTCACAAAGAAATGTATATGGAGAAAAATTCGTATTAAGATTATTAAAGAAAAATAATTCAATTCAAAGTATATTTGATTTAGGATATCCAGGAACACCAGAAGATCTAGATAAAAGTATTAACAAAAGAAACAGTATAACATTAATTGCGGCACCTACTGGTGAAGGTAAAACAACATCATTATATAGTATTTTAGATTATTTGAATAAACCAAATATAAATGTTACAACAATTGAAGACCCAGTAGAAATTCGTATTCCAGGATTAAACCAAATTGAAGTTGATCCAAAATCAACATTCTCAGATAACTTAAGAACAATATTAAGACAAGATCCTGATATCATATTAGTAGGAGAAATAAGAGATAAAGAAACAGCAGAAATAGCAATGCAAGCAGGACAAACAGGTCATTATGTATTGTCAACAATACATACAATAGATGCAATTGAAGTTATAACAAGATTAAGAAAAATAGGAATTTCAGATTATGATATTTCAAGTACATTGGCTACATCAATATCACAGAGATTAGTAAGAAGAATTTGTCCAGATTGTAGAAAAGAAAGACCATTTAATGAAGCTGAGAAAAGAGCTATAAGAGCAATAGGGGAAAAATATGGAATAGAGTATGACTTAGAAAATGCAATAACTTATGATGCTGTTGGTTGTGCCAAATGTAATCATTCTGGATATGTAGGAAGAATTGCATGTTTTGAAATTCTTAATTTAGATGAAGATACAAAAGAATTAATAATGAATGGAGCATCTAGTATAGAAATAAGAAAATGTGCATTAAAGGGAACATATAAACCTTTAGTTGTAGATGGAATTAATAAAGTTGTAAAAGGAATAACGACTTTAGAAGAATTGAATAGAAAATTAAAGGTAATGTAACAGCATTAAATAGGAGGAGAATTATGATAGATGTAGATAAAATTATAAGAGCAGCCATTAAGAAGGGAGCATCAGATATTCACTTAGTTACAGGGCAACAACCAATGTTTAGAATCTCAAAAGCATTAATACCATATGAAGATGTTGAAAAACTAAAAGATGATGAAATGTTTGAAATAAGTGATTTCATAATAAATGGAAATGTAGACAAAGCTAAGATGTATGAAGAAACAAGGAAACTTGATACATCTTATGTATGTGATGGAATACGTTTGAGGGTTAATGCTTCATATGCTAATGAAATTCCAGTATTCACAATGAGAATTATAAAAAATGAATTGCCTAGATATGAAGACTTAGGAGTACCAGATATAGTAAGAAGAATGACATATCAACCACAAGGTTTAATATTAGTAACTGGTAAAACAAACTCTGGTAAATCTACAACATTAAGTGCATTAATTGCTCATATTAATGAAACACAGAATAAAAAGATATTAACACTAGAAAGCCCTATAGAATATATGCATACTTCAAAAAATTCTTTAATAATTCAAAAAGAAGTTGGAAGTGGAAGAGATTGTTTAACATATCATGATGGTGTAAAAAATGCATTAAGAGAAGACTGTGATATTCTAGTAATAGGAGAGATTAGAGACAAAATAACAATGGAAGCAGCTATAGAGATGGCAGAATCTGGTCACTTAGTAATAGGAACATTACATACAAAGTCTTGTGCTGAAACAATAGACAGAATGATAAATTTTTATGAAGTCCGTGATCAAGCTCAAATTAAATATTTATTATCATCATTATTAAAATTGGTTGTATCACAAAGATTATTACCAGGGAAAGATGATAAAATGGTATTAGTTCCAGAAGTTATGGTTGTTGATAATATTGTATCAGGTGTTATAAGAAGAGAAAAAATAAGTGTTTCTGAAATTGAAGATGCAATACAAAGTGGTACTGAAAAAGGTAGTGTAAGTTTAATATCATCATTATCACAATTATTTATTGATGATAAATTAACTTTAGAACAAGCAAAAGGACAAATTGAAGAAAAAAATATAGAAGTTTTAAATAGAACAATAATGCAATTAAGAATTAAACAAGGAAAAAATAACATGATGTATATGAACAACAATAGAAAATAAAGGAGGTTAAAATGCCATTATATAGATATAGAGGAATGACTGACAAAGGACAAATTGTTAGCAATAGATTAGATGCTGAAAATAAACAAGTTATAGTACAACAATTAAAAGAAAATGGAATAACTCCAATAGAAATAACTTCAATTGGTTTAAAAACAAGAAGAAAGACTCAAAGAAGAAATATGGCACAAGCAAAAGATATTTTTAAAGAAGTTAATATGGCAAAAATAAAGACTGTTAAAGAGTCAAAAGAAAGACCGAAATCATTTGATAAAATAAAAAGTTATATGGAGTTAAGTAAAAAAATTACTACTAGAGATATAGTAATTTTTACCCAAGATTTTTATTTATTGAAAAAAGCTAATTTTAATAATATTCATGCTATGGCAACAATTATTAATAGTACAGAAAGTTTAGCTTTAAAAGCAATTTTGGAGGATATTTTAGCAGGACTTGAAGCAGGAGAATATATGTATTCAACTATGGAATACTATTCTGATGTATTTCCATACATATATACTAATATGATAAAAGTTGGAGAGCTTTCTGGCTCATTATCCAATTCATTAGAACAAGCTGTAAGATATCTGGAAGAATCAACAGAATTGACAAAAAAAATAAAGAAAATATTAATTCCCAATATTTTACAATTTTTTGGTATATTAGTAATGCTTGTTGTTGGTACTTTAGTTGCAGTACCACAAATTGAAAAATTATTTGATGAAATGGGCTCAACAGCTAAATTGCCAGCACTTACACTATGGTTTAGAGACTTTTTAAATGATGTAATGAAATATTGGCCAATTCCAACAGCTATTATAGGAATAGTAGTTGGTGTGATAATGTTTTATATAAATACTCCAAGAGGTAGATATAACTTTCATTACTTTAAGTATACAATGCCTATATTCGGAAATTTGATATTTTTATTAGATTTCTCGAGATTAATTCAAGCACTTGAATTAAATATTTCAAATGGTATGAGAATTCAAGATGCATTAGATGTTAGTAAAAATATTACAAATAATCAAGTAATGTTGGCAATTATAGAAACATCTATGAATAATATGTTAACTGGTAATTCTTGGATTCAGCCATTTGAAGATTCAGGATTATGTTCATCAATGCATATAGAGATGTTAAAAATAGGTATGCAAACAGATCTACCAGAAATGTTAAAAAAATTAAAAGAATATATGACAATGGATATAAAAAATACAATTGACAAAGTAACAGCAATAATGCCACAAGTAGTTTACTCAATTGTTGGTGTTGTATTAATATTCTTTGTATGTGTAGTTTTAGTACCAGTAATTCAAGTATATATGGGTGGATTTATGTTTGAAGGAACAGGTGTATAAAGTAATAGCTATAAAACAGTAGAAAAAAAGGAGGAAATAAAATTGGCAAGAAAAAAGAAAAGAGAGGGAATTAGTTTAATTGCATTACTTATAACAATAGTAGTATTGATAATTCTTGCAGGAGTATCAATATCAGCCATAAAAAATAATAATGGGATTATAAATCAAACATCACATGCACAAGAAAAGAAAAATGCAAGTGAAGAAAAAGAGGCAATAGAGTGGGCAGCAGCACAAATGGTAGGAAATGCTAATAATTTAACAGGGCAAATTGCAGATAAGCAAACAGAAGAAGAAATAACAAATGAAAAAAATGATTTTGAAGCACAAATAAAAAAATACATAGGTACGAAAGCAGAGGCTGGGAATGACTTTGAATTTCAAATATATGCCCCTGGAAGTGTATATTTAACACAATCAAATCAAGAAATGACAGTAACATCAGATTTATATATTGTAAAATTTATAAAATCAGGTAATATTTATACTGTTGATGGAAATGGAAATGTGCATTACCAAGAAGAACAATCAACAATTTCAACAGAAGACAGAGATGGTGTAAGAATTAGTCCAGCAGAAATTTCAATAAATAATGGTACAACTCAAGAATTATCAATTATAACAAATGCACAAATTGCAAATGTTAAAATTTCTAGTTCAGATGAAAATATAATAGAATTAGTAAGAGAAAATAATAATGTAAAAGTTGAAAACGGTAAATTTTATGTAATAGCCAAAAAATTAGGAAAAGCTAAAGTCACAGTAGAGTTAACAAATGGAAAAAAAGCAGTTACATATATATATGTACATCAAGAACCAACTAAAATTACACTTACAAAAAAGAAAGATATAATAGATATGTCTTCAGCTATAACTACAGTTCAATTAAGCTATGAAATAGAACCAGATACAGCTAACTATAAAACTGGAGTAACATGGACAAGTGATAATCCAGAAGTAGCAACAGTAGATTCAAATGGATTAGTAACAGGAAAATCAAATGGAACAGCTATTATAACTGTTGAAACAGAGAATGGAAAAACAGATACATGTGAAATTGTTGTAGAGACAACACCAGTATCATTAGAGTTAGATAAAAATCAAATAAAATTAGATATAAGTACAAAAAAATCTGAACAATTAATTGCTAGTATATATCCAACTACATCAAATGCTAATAATGTTGTAAATTGGTCAAGTGATAAACCAGAAATAGCAACAGTAGATGCTAATGGTTATGTAACAGGGGTATCAAATGGAAATGCAAAAATTACTGCTGAAACAACAAATGGAAAATCTGCAACATGTAATGTACTTGTACAAACAACACCTATAAGTGTAACATTGAATAAAACAAATGTAACATTAGATATGAGTGGAGAAAAGACATTGCAATTAGAGGCAACAATAAATCCTACTTCAGCTAATATAAATACAGGAATAACATGGTCAAGTACTAATTCAGCTGTAGCAACAGTAGATTCAAATGGATTAGTAACAGCAATGGCAAATGGATCTGCAACAATAACAGTAAAAACAGGAAATGGAAAAACAGCATCTTGTACTGTAACAGTAAAAACAACACCTGTAAGTATTGAATTAGATAAAACAAAGGCAGTAATAGATTTAGGAGTATCTAAAACATTACAATTAAGTTCAAAAATAAATCCTAATACAACAAATGCAGAAAATGGATTAGACTGGTCAAGTAATAATGAAAAGGTAGCAACAGTAAATTCAAGTGGAGTAGTAACAGGAGTTTCAAATGGAAGTGCAACAATAACAGTAACAACTAAAAACGGAAAATCTGCATCAAGTATTATAACAGTACAAACAAGCCCAATAAGTATAAGCTTAAATAAAACAACTGAAACGTTAGATTTAACTGGAACAAATACTACACAATTATCAGTAACATATAATCCAACAAGCTCAAATGTAAACACAGGAATAACATGGTCAAGTAATAATACAGGAGTTGCAACAGTAGATGATAAAGGATTAGTAACAGCAAAAGCAAATGGAAGTGTAACAATAACAGCAAGAACAGAAAATGGAAAAACAGCAACATGTACTATAAGAGTACAAACAACACCAATTGGTATAACATTAAATAAAGATAAGGCAACTATAGATTTGAGTGCAACAGATAAAACAACACAATTATCTGTAACATATAATCCAAAAACTTCAGATACAAAAACAAAAATAACATGGACAAGTAGTAATCCCAATATTGCATCAGTAAGTACAAGTGGATTGGTAACAGGAAAAGCAATAGGTTCAACTGTGATAACAGCAGAAACAGAAAATGGAAAAAAAGCAACATGTACAGTGGCAGTTATAAAAAATATAACATCATTAACAGTTTCTGCACCAAGTACAACATTAGAAACTGGTGCAACAATGAAATTAACTGCAAATGTACAGCCAACAGATACAACAGAGAGTATAACATGGTCAAGTAAAAATACTGGTGTAGCAACAGTAAATGCTTCAACAGGACAAGTAACAGGAAAATCAAATGGAACAGTAGAAATAGTGGCAAAAAGTTCAACAACTGGAAAAACAGCATCTGTAACAATAAAAGTACAAACAAGTCCACAAGGAATAAGTTTGAATAAAACAAGTGAAACATTAGATATGAGTGGAACAAAAACATTACAATTATCTGTAACAGCATATAATCCAACAACTTCAAATGTAAATACAGGAATAACATGGTCAAGTAGTAATTCAAATATTGCATCTGTAAGTACAAGTGGATTAGTAACAGCAAAATCAAATGGAAATGCAACAATAACAGCAAGAACAACAAATGGAAAAACAGCAACTTGTACAATACTTGTACAAACAGCACCTGCAAGTGTAACAGTAAATAGAACAAGTGTGACATTAGATATGAGTGGAACAACAACAGTACAATTAACAGCAACAATAAATCCAGGTTCTGCTAATATTAATGCTGGAAAAACATGGTCAAGCAATAATCCAGGTGTTGCAACAGTAAATTCATCAACAGGATTAGTAACAGCAAAAGCAAATGGAACAGCAATAATAACAGTAAGAACAGGAAATGGAAAAACGGCATCTTGTACTGTAACAGTACAAACAAGCCCAAAAGGAATAAGTTTAAATAGATCAAATGCATCTTTAGATATGAATGGAACAAGAACGGTACAGTTATCAGTATCATCATATAATCCATCAAGTTCAAATGTAAATAAAACAATAACATGGTCAAGCAATAATTCAAATATTGCATCAGTAAATTCAAATGGATTAGTAACAGGAA
>OIZO01000646.1_pt1 | contig 21936 bp, 23 predicted proteins | sample 1588551 | NCBI WGS metagenome assembly OIZO01 (sample SAMN03283271) | human gut metagenome | biome: human-associated habitat; material: feces | host: Homo sapiens | place: Peru | collected 2012 | reverse complement strand
GGCGTGTACGCGGACGGGCAAAACGCAGTTTTGTACGGCAGCGTACGACACTTGCGGGCGAGTTCCGGCTATGTCATTGCTGAATTACGACAAAACGCAACAACAGAGCTGTGTAACCGCGGCATAACTGATTTACAGACGATACGAAGAACGTAATGAATGAACTAGTGAACTGCGACACAACCGAAAAAGCGAACAGTTATAAACCCAAAAAACGCATTGAAACAGGCGAGATGTTTTAAATCTCAGCCCACAAATCGAGAACAGTAGCGTCCCGACGAACCGTGGCAAAATAGTCGCAGTAGTCATAGGCATCATCGGGACTGCGCATCACGGCAACAAGATCTCCGTTGTGCGCATCAACAACTGCATGTCGAAACCCCATCGTCTGACGCATCATCCGGTTGCGCTGCCGCTCGATCTCGATCGCATCCAGCAGGAGGTGGCCATCTGTATGGCCATGAAGGGCGAGCTCCATATTCTTCGGGCGACAGTCGTTAATCGCGATATGGATCAGCTCGCGCAGATTGTTTTTGTAACTGTAAGAAGAAGAGCAAGAAGAAGCACTAGGGCCGAGCGCCACTGCGAAGGGAATCTCATCCCGCTTCAGCGTAGGATGAGGCTCCCCCAACAGGACCTTCGAGTTACTTCACTTCAAACCTTAAGAGCCTTCTCTCTGGCAGATCGGTCATCTTCATCGTATAAGTCCCAGGAAAAGCCTTCTCAAAACGGACGGTCTCGTAACCTTCAAAATAGTCGTTGGTGTTTTGCATCATGAATGGGACGAGCAACTCGTTCTCCGCCCCAACCTGTACAGCAAACGCAGCAGAACCGCCCAGAGCCGGCATTGCCTGCGTTATCAGATCGGTATTGACCACAAAGTCATAGTTTGGCGCAGACTCCGGCACCAAATGCCAAACATACGTTTTGATTCCGCCTTCGACATTGTCCTTATTCCTGACACGCATCTTTACGGCGATAACACACGTGATGTCGGCGTCCTTCAATTTCGTTTTCGTATCCACGATGCCATATTTTGAATAATCATCATGCGCACGCTTGAGATACTCGCGCGGCGTGAGCAGCTCTGCCCCGTCTATGCAAAACGAATACCCGTCAGTCGCCACATCCTTCGACCCCAGAAACGCCCCATCCATCGAGAGCCATTCGCCCTCCGCATAATATTTCTCAGGAATGACCGTCCGGTTCCCGTTAACGACGCTCACCCTCATGCCCGCAATGCCGGTAGCAGCGCAGCCGAAAAGAGCAAGCACCGCCCTTCTTGTCCACAGGGTCTTCTTCATCGCGCTCACGACCTTTCCCGAACTTTCACAACGGCACCGTCGCGCATACAGTAAACCCGATCGGCCAGCTCCTCGAGCACCTCTCCGTCATGGCTGGACAGAATAACCTCGCGACCCGTTGATGCCGCCATCGCCACAACGCGCTTGAGCATTTCCACGCCCGCTTCGTCGAGGGCATTTGTTGGCTCATCGAGAACAAGTAGCTTCGGCTTTTCCATAATTGCCGCAGCTATCCCCAGACGTTGCTTCATCCCAAGCGAGTATGCTCGGAACTTCTTTTTTTCGTCTGCATCGAGCCCCACGAGCCGCAGGGCAGAGCGAATGTCCTCGGGGGTGGCAACGCCCTTGATCTGAGCGATGAGCTCCAAATTATCGTAGCCAGACAGATATCCCAAAAAGGAAGGCGCCTCGATCAACATCCCCAGACTCGGCGGGAACGAGATGTCCACCCCAAGCCTTTGGCCATCGATAGAGATTTCGCCTTCGGTAGGCTTGATCAATCCGCAGACCGCTCGCATAAGCATGGTCTTACCCGAACCGTTTATCCCCTGAAGCCCAACCACAGTCCCAGGGTCAACCTCGATGGACACGTTGCGCAGAACATCGTTTTTGCCCATGCGCTTCGATACGTCCCTAACGATCACGCTCATATCTTGTCCCCCTTTTCTATAAGGTCGGCCCTTCGAAACCACAGTCCACCCAACGATAGGCATAACGACATAATCACAATTGAAAACAAGACGCTCGAGCCCGTCGCGATTCCCTCTTTGACAATTCCGCCCCAGCGCAACAGCATTAGGGCGTTGCCTAACAGCACCCAATGCCGCGCAAATGCCGAACAGATCAGGTAGCTCATTAAAACCACAAACGAGACCGACGGCCCAAGTACAAAGCCAATCACTGCCTGCGCAAACGCAAGCGCCTCGAAAGCAAAAAAGAGACCTGTGAAAAACGGCAGCGCATCCGCCTCGCCAGCTTTGAGAAACCACGGCGCCAAATTAGCCAGCTGAAGCGACTCACCATGAATGACCGCGCTGAACGAGGCGCTCACCATCAAGCTCCAAATCACAACAGAGCAAACCACCACGAGCAGCGAAAATGCCGTTACCGCCGCCACCAAGATAAAACGCGAGACCCACCAAAGGGTTCTTGACCGGCATCGAACAAGCGCTTGCAAACCAAACCCGTGCAACGATTCGGTCGGATAATCGAGTGTTGTATAGAGAATAAGCAGAATGACAAATAGCCATCCTAACGGAGGCACAAACATGAGCCCGGGCCTAGGCTCAAACGGAGCGGATCCGGCAAACACGAGCGCGAGATTATCAGCAAACCCCAAGGCATTCGTCCGAACCCCATACACAGAAGACAAGCCGTAGGCGTACACCAAGTTCGCAACGGTCACTGCCGCAATCGCAATAAAAGTAAGGATGTTCTTCTTCAAAACGGTCCTCAGGTCCGCGGCAACCAGCCTAAACAGCATCAGACCACCTCGCGTCTTTTTAAGAATCTCGCGGAAATCAAAGAAAAGACGAACAGCAAAATGATTTCTGCAAACCCTGCTCGAATGTCGGGCCAGTTATTTAGTGATTCCGACCTGATGCTGTTAAGAATGTTGCAGTTAAAGCCGACGCATGAAAGGACGCTAAAAATCCAATCGTTAACAAAGTGCCATGCAACCATAATCAGATATGGAACGACCATCGCCTTGATTCTGCTGCGAAACACAACCGACAGACCAGTCACGGCCATGGATAGAGCCCCCAGCGTCACCGCATCGAACAGTGTATAAACCAGCGCATATAACAGAGGCCGGGAATAAAACAGACCAGAAAAATAGCTATGCAGATAGAGCCCGACGTAAGTCGATTCATCGACCCGGGGGAGATACGCGGGAAACAGCATTGAGACAATCAGGAAGTTCACGAGTAGCGGAATAGCCGTGACCGCAAACGCAGAGAGAAAAGCAGACAGCATCTTCACGTTCACGTATGCATTTCTAGAAACACGTGTGCAGATCTGCGCCTCGTAACCGCTCAAACGCTCGGACAGGCATGACCACGACCCGGCCAGCATGGCAAGCAACGGCAGCGCATAAAAAAACACTGATGCCGATAGCGGTGCATTTGCACTCACAACGATCCAGTTACCAAAGCTACTTTCACGCGTTTGGCCGAGGTATGCCTGGACTTGCAAACCAACGCCATAGCCAAGCGATAACAGCTGCTTGCGCTCAGTCTCGAGCGTCCACCATGCCTCAATGGCAGCCGCCATCGAAATTGCAGTTGCAACCATAAGGGTCAACGCAAATATAGGATTGCCAAATATCTTGGACAGCTCGTGCCGTATTAGATTTCTATTCAAGCGACATCGCCCTCCCTTCGGCCGGGCCGAGCAGCAACACTCGGCCCGGCCCTAATCACAACAAGAAGCTGCGGATTGGCTAGGAGGGAAGTTTGTTAAAATGGCCTAAGCAATCGGGGCTCCACTTTCCATAGACCGTGCCGTATCCGGACTCGGCCCATGCAGTCAGACGAGCATGACTGCGTTTATTCTCACGGACGAGGTTGTACATCTCCCATTCATCCGCATGGTTGGAGCGATACACGCCTTGCGTGCAATTCATGTTGCCCGTTCCTTTATTGTCATAGGCACCGTCCACGTACAGGCGCAATGGCTTTCCCGAATAGCCTTGAATCCAAATGTAGACTGAAGATGAATCTTCTTTCTGGCGATAGCCGGTTGCGCTCGTGCCAGAACATTGAAAAGCGAAATCTTTATCTACGTTGTTCTTGCATGTGGCAATTCCGGCATCCGCGCTCTGCGAAATGCTAGAAACCTGGGAAGTGTCAAACTCCTCTTGAGCAAATGATGCGGCAGGTGCACCCATCGACAAGCCCGCAACAATCGCCAAGCCGACTCCGATTCGAGCAATAGCGCTCCTTGGCTTAATCATGGCCTTCTCCAATCAAAAGCGGTTAACAATGCGTCGACGCACGGCAACCTTTGCATGAATGGAGAAAGATGTCTGTAAACACTCGCTATTGAGTTGATAATCCAGGCGTTTACACGTTATCTACCTGCGATAACAATGAAATAAGCCCTGCTTTGTTCTTGATCCTCAACTGGCGGTAAGAAGCAGACCGCAGTGCTTGCACCGTAGATGCAGCGTAACCGACATCCTCCGCAATGGTCTTTGTCGTTGCGCCCTCTGCCGTCATCAGCAAAATTTGCGACTGAACATCGGAAAGGGAGCGCGACGTAAGCAGGGCCAGCTGGCGCACGCGAGCTGTTTCGGTGGACCCGTTCGCGCGGTACTCCAAGACGGCTTTCTCGTCCTCAACCGAGCGGGCGAGCGCGATGTGCGTGACGAATATGGGCACAGACCAGCAGACGATCACCGTTGCCACGACGACATTGAGAGCCGAACTTTGCCCCAACAACGACGCGAGGAACAACGGCTCGAAAACCGTCAGATCCTGCACCATATTGAGCAAGACAACCCAAGCAGGAACCGTCGCCCCAAAGCAGAGCATCCATACCCCGAGCATTTTGCGCTGCGGACAGCTTCGCAGCACTATATACGTGAGCAGCATCCCCGTCAGTACCGCAAGTCCATGAATTCGCCCCCTAGTTGCTGCATAGATTAAAGCAGCCACACCTATCGAAACTAATGGCGCGATAGCCCGAGTATGGGCATGAACCTTAAACGGGCACAGCTTAACGGCGAGCGAAGCCATAGACGCTATGCCGCAAAACAGGACCGGCACAGCCATCAACGGATCGCGTACGCACCTCCATGCCGCGATATAGACAAAAGACCATTCCACGGCAGACAGTATCGCCCACACACACGGGCTTCCGAGCCCGATCGCCCCATCCGCTCCATCCAGATCGTCCCCGCGCTTCGGTTTTCCACCCGCGCTGCACAGCGACAGAAGCAGCCCGAGACCCAATGTATAGCTTGCAAGAGAAAAAGCGATTGCATGCGTAACGCCGGAACTCCAATCGCTATCCGCCATTACCAAGGGACCCGCCGCAAGAAGAATAAAAAATGATGTGAGCAGGTATCGAAACAGCCGGCGCGTCCGAGCTGATACCAGCAGATCGTCAGCATGCCGCTGCAGCGGCTCAGGCCCTACAGCATCACCCTCACCTGCAAACAACGCCACGAGCTCGCCTGAGCCCGCAACCGACGCCTTCCCGTATGCTCGGTGAAGCGTTGTTCGCACCGTCGATGGCTTCGTATCCGTCTCCCTGGCAATCTCCGCCGGCGTTTTCCCTTTGAGCAGCAGCCGAACAAACTGCTCTTCTCGAGGCGACAGGGCAGGGGAAAACACCCCCGCATCGAATGGGTCGGACGTGCGAGGGGTATCCGAATTGTTGTCCCGTTTCTCCCTTAGCAATGTGTATACGAAGGCGGCAACAGCAATAGCGGACCCCATCGACAGTGATGCAATGACCGTGGCATCACTTGCAAAGTATGCCACCTCGACAGCCGGAACAAGGCCAATGGGAACTGCTACGAGCACAGAACGGGCAGACACGTCGCCCTGCCCCCGACCAAAGGCGCGGGGACAGCAAAGCAGCGGGACCGCAGCCAATACGAGGTAGACCAGAGGAATTAAAAGCACGATGCCAATTGATGCGGCCGTTACAGAGGGCATCCCCCATGGCTCGGGAACGACTCTCCATGAAACTCGACAGCAAAACAGCAGGCAAGACATGACGGCTATTGTTTCTGTAAAAATCGCGTCCTGCGGATGACGAGTTTCTCTTTCGTCAGCCCGCGTCGCCCCCTGCGTCAAAGGAGAGCCCGCCGTATCCCAAATTACATATGAGAGGAGCAACGACCCAGCAAAGCACGAGGCACATGAAACGCCGCGCAACAGCCAGATAGGCGCAAACACGAATGGAATAGAATCTCCGCGAGCATAGAAGGCCAAGTCAGCCCACTCGGGAACCGCCGCAATAGCAGCAAGGAAAACACCGAAGACGCCAAGGCGACCCGGCCGTCTTATTTCTCTCCCCTTGCGGAGCGCAACACCATGACCAAACGCCGCGAGGCATGCGCCAAGGATAACGAGCCAGGTCATTGCACCTGATGCCAAGCCAATTGAAGATGAAAACCGGTGATAAGGGGTAACCGCCATTACGATAAGCACAATGGCGCAGGCAGATGTGGCAGAACGGCGGGAAAAGAGCATATGGCCTCCATAGCATGTCATTATATCGCTCGATCCACTCATCTATCTCCATGCCCACACCGGCCAATTTTTCCGCAGCCCCCGCTCCAAAGCGGGATACGGTTTCCTTTTGAGCGCCGGTTCGGAAAATGCATCCAGTTTTAGGCCGAAAACTGGGACGCGCGGGCAGGAGCTATGCAAAGATAGCGGCTGTTGGCCTTGCGATCGGTCTTGCAATGGCGCTGTGCGCATCATTCGCGAAGTATAAGTACGAGCTGACTGCTTTCTGTTTAATGACTGTCAATCTCTTCTGCTATCTCCTTTCACTTTTACTCAGTAGTTATAGCTGAACGTTCTCAGATATATAAAATCATTCCTTCCATTTTCCGAAAGCCGTTTTATGAAATATCAGAAGTAGCTAAACGAGTAATTGCACTCACTTCTGAATCTGATCCAATTGCGCTCCGACTTAAAGATTTCTGTTGTCAGGTTCATCTGCCAGATAATCATGTGGAACATAATCGACGTGATAACGCTTTTCAAGTTCCTCGATGAACCGGTCGACCTTTCGAGCATTTTGATAAACCTTTTCAAGCGTTCGGAAAACAGCTTTCTCGTTGTACGCGGGAAGCCCCTGGGTGTTCACAAAATACATCAGCTGATTGAGGTTTGTTCCTTCCTTCAATAACTCATGATGGAGTTTTTCAACTTCCGCGATGTCAAAATTGAATGATTCGATCTTTCCATAGATCGCACCGCGGCGAACCAACTCGCTTACAGAGATGCCAAGCACTGCCGCCCGCTGTTCGATCGCCTTTTTTTCTGGAGCGGTCAGCATCACATGAAACGAAACGTCACGTTTCTCGGCGTTCTCGGCGATGGCTTCACCGCACTCGCCAGATTTTTTTGGAGCGTGTTTGCGCTTGCGGTTGTGCAGCGCTTTATTTTTCTCGTGCTCGATTTTCTTTCCAGTCTCAAGATCGTCGAGAGAAATCGAACGGCTAATCAAAACGGAGCGGATTAGTTCAGCTTCCGTGCAACCAGCTTCGTCACAGAGGCGCTGAAGAATTTCCTTTTCTCCAGCGGTCAACGTCGCTTCGACTTTCTCGCTTCGTCTCATTTTTATCCCTTCAGTTTCGGAGTGGCCTCCGAAACAAGATTTGGAAAAGTCCGCTGAATTTTTCTCGAAGGCGAAACCGCTTCGCGCACAAAGCGGAACTCAGCTTTGCATGTCTTCTTTTCCCGTGTGAGGGAAAAGCAAGATCGTAAATGGCCATAGTTCATGTTTACATGTAATTATGGCCATTTACGTACATCTTGCAATCTCCGGAACGGTGATTGGGCGAAACGCAGTGTAGACGTGGAATGAGAGGCCTCATTCCAAGCGAGAGGCCTCGCGGCGTTGTAACTGCGTGAAGACCGTGAGCGGAAGCGAATTTTTAACGCGAAGGATGCTGAGTGTTAGAAATTCGCTGTAGCGAGAGCGGAGCGGTAATGCGAATGCGAGGGATGCCGAGTGTTTGCATTGCCGCGAAGCGGGTTTGCGGCGCCCGCGCCGCAAACATTCGCCTTTATCGAATCGTTTTTCGATACGCTTACGAAAAAGTTGAGGCACCTTTCGACAATTTCAATGGCGCGGAGAGTCATTAGCGTGACTCGCAGCGCTGTTGGATTTGTCGAAAGGTGACGCGGATCGCATTGCGAATCGAATGGCGAGTTGATTTTCATGCGGCGGTCAAGCCGCCTATGATCGCGACCAGAGGTCGCTATCGATTTTCAAAACTCGCGTTTTGTTTTGAATCGATTTGAAATCCGAAATGAAAAACGAGGCGAAAAAACGAAACGCCCGCGCGAGTCGCTTTGACTTTTGCGCGGGCGCGATTCGAATCAAACGAAGAACCAGACGATGAGATTTTGAGTTTCGCGTTTTAGATCTCAGAAACCAGATCTAAAAACTGCAGCGTTAATTTCACTTCGCCAACAGCATTACGGCGCGAGCACATCCAACGGAACAACTTGGACGCCGCGGTCGGTAACATAGGCTTGTGAACCAAATCCAATGATTGCAACTTTCGAAACCGGCGGGTTGTTTCCGGCGGCAACCATACGTTCCTCGACAGCAACAAGATTGTCAGATGCCTCTTCGATTTGAGCAGAGCTGAGCTTAACTTCAACCGGGATCCAGGTCCCGCCAGGAGCCGCAATGACTGCATCGACCTCTAGATCGCGAGAATCGTGATAGTGGTAGAGGCTCATTCCGTTTGCTCGTGCATAAACCCACAAATCATGGAGCGCCAGCGATTCAAAAAGTAGTCCAAGCGTCTTGAAATCTAGCAGCAAGGTCTCCGGAGTCGCCCCGAGCGCAGCGGCCGCCAGTGACGGGTCAGCAAGATGATGCTTCTTTGATTCTCTTAAGTGCACAGGAGATCTCATTGCTGGATTCCATGCGGGAATATCGCGAACGAAGCTGACCCGTGCGAGAAGAGATATATACGATGCCGCCGTTTGTCTCGACACATCTCCACCAAGGTCGGCCACAAGCGTCTTGAGTGTCGCCAGAGTGGATTCATTACGCGCAAGCGATTCGATGACAGCTTTGACCTTTTCGGGATCGCGTCGAGAGCCATCAACACGAGACAAATCTTCTTCGGCGACTATGCCGATATAACGTTTTGCCATCGCCGACGCAGCCAGCACATCGCGCCCGACCGCCGCGGGCCATCCGCCGCGAACAACGCACTCGGCAATCGAGGCAGAATCCAACGATCCGAAAGCGCCATTGAACTTTTCGCCAGAAATAATGCTCGACAGCTTAACCGCACCGCTAGATTTCCCAAGTTCGAAAAGCGTCATGGTATCCATGCGCAATTTAGCGAACCTTCCAGCACCACTGTGCATCGGCCGCTCATTGTCTCGCGGTGTCGCCGACCCCGTAAATATGAACTGGCCAGGCTCACCGCCGCGGTTGTCGCACTCAAACCGCGCCGCGTCCCAAAGTTTCGGGACCTCCTGCCATTCGTCAATCAGCCGCGGCACCTCGCCGGAAACGGCAAGCGCCGGATCCGTCTCGGCACGTAAGCGATTCTCGAAGTTGCGCGACGGGTCCATGAGAAGGAGCCTGGACGCCGCACGGGTTCCAGCTGTGGTTGTCTTTCCACACCATTTCGGTCCTTCGATGAGAACGGCACCGAATATCCCCAGCATCTGGTCGAGCTCATTTTCGATAATTCTAGTGTAGTACTTTTTTGGCATAATTTTCACCATTGCTCAGCAGCGCGTTTAACCAAATTCACTGTTTCCATTTAACCAAATTTTGCTTTTTCGATTAACCAGATTTACGCGTTTCAGTTAACGAAACAGATTAAACACGAGGTGAAAATCATCTCTCATCTACTCAACACCGCGCATGAGCTCCGAAATGGTGATGTGAAAGCCGTCGGCAATCTTCTTGAGATTTGAAAGGCTGACATTGCGCCGCCCGACCTCAATGCTCGCGTAGTAGGAACGATCCATCTCAATCAAATTGGCGAACTGCTCCTGGCTGCACCCGAGTCCAGCGCGGAGTTCTTTACATCTCAAGCCGAATGATTTCTGAAGCGTCTTCGTATCCATGACAAGAAGAGTCATGGATTGTTGTATTTATGCCAACGGACTATATACAACAATCCCAGTTGAGGAGCATAATTACCTTTATTGGAAAGAGCTCTGATGCCTAGTCGGATATGGCACAGAAAAGGAATGGAATAGCAATGACTCAGGGAAAGCACTTCGCTGCCGGTGGCGATCACTTCGCCGCACTGCCAAACAAAAAGATTCACACTCCGAAGGGGATTGCGCGTCTGACCGTCACCGCGGCGACCATGGCCGCCATGACCGGATCGAGCCTCATCTCACCGTTCACGGCATTCGCCCAGACCGGTGACGGGGGCACGCAGCACCCCGCCGTGATGTCGCCGATCGCCGCCCACGCCGGCGCGGCATCCGGTACCGGCACGAAATCCGTCGCACAGACCATCGCGGACCTGCAGAAGGCAGTCGACGAGGCGAAGGCGAAGGAGGACGCCGCCAAGGCATCCTACGATGAGGTCGCCGGCCCCTACAACGAGGCGGCTTCCGCCCGCGACCAGGCCAAGGCATCCTACGATTCTGCAGTCAACGCCGGTACGGCAGCCGACCGAGCGGCAATGGACGAGTACGCCCGTCAGGTCGCGGAGGGCAAGGACGCCGCCGATGCCGCCGGCAAGGACCTCGAGCAGGCGAAGGCGGGTCTCGCAGACGCCAAGGCGGATGCGTCCGAGAAGGACGAAGCGTACCAGTCCGCCCTCAAGGCGGCCCAGGATGCCAAGGATGCCCTCGATAAAGCCAAGGCCGATGCCGTAAGCGCCACCCCGGAGGCAATCAGTGCCGCCGAGCAGGCCGTGCGCGACGCCCAGGCTGCCGTGGACAGGGCACAGGCCAATCTCGCCAACGCCAACGCGACGCTTGCCGATGCCCAGTCCAAGCTGGTTGCGGCCCAGTCTGCAAAGGATTCCGCCGATGCCGTCCTCGCCGCAGCCCAGCAGAACAAGGACACGGCGGATGCGAAGGCCGCATCCGCCCGCGGCGCCTACGAGAAGGCGAAAGCAGACCTCGCCGCAGCGGAGGCCGGTGCGAGCGGTCCAGAGTACGATGCGGCAAAACAGAAGGTCGCGGACGCAGAGGCAGCCCTCGCTGTCGCACGAGCGGCACAGTCCCAGTGCGAGTCCGAGCTCGAGCAGGCACAGTCCGCTGCGGCAACGGCACAAGCCGACCTGAATGATGCCCAGACGGCTCTCTCCGTAAAGCAGCAGGCCGCGGCCGATGCCGAATCCGGTGTGAACGCCGCCCAGTCCGCTCTCGATGCCGCGAACGCCGACCTCGATGCGGCCAAGCAGGCGAATGCCGACGCCGTCGCCAAGCTGAACGCCGCGAAGCAGGCTGTCAAGGACGCCGAGTCCGCCAAGGCAGCCGCCGACGTAGAGCTTGCGAACGCCAAGGCCGCAAAGGATACCGCAGACGCCGCCGTGACCGCCGCGCAGCAGAAGGTCGACGAGGCACAGGCGAAACTCGATTCCGCCGACGCGCAGCTCAAGCAGGGAGCTATCGGCTTCTTCCGTGCCATGGGTGCCGATTCAGCCATCGAGATCATCCAGAACTGCACATACAAGGACTACACCGAGGTGGGGAATAGCCTCGACGCGACCAGTCTCGACAACATGCTCGCGGCAATCCCGTACATGAAGTCCATCAACGAGTACCGCAAGTCCGTCGGTCTCTCTGAGCTCCAGGTTACGTACAAGCTCATTGCGGCGGCGATTGCCAACGCGAACTATTCCGATGTCAAGTTTGGGCATTCCATGCAGTTTGATACGAGCGAAAACCTCGCATGGAACTATGGAACCGATCCGAAGCCGCAGTGGGTGGACCAAGAAAAGGCTTTCTTCGATCAGGCGGTTCAGGAGCTCTATGGCGTCACCGGTCTAATCGGTAAGGATGCCGTAGACTTCTACAAGTCGCATAGTGGGATTGAATCCTATGTCAACCAGCATTTTAAGGTTGCCGGATATCCCGCAACTGTCGGTCACTACCTGCATGTCATCAGCCCTGAAATCGGCTATATGGGCATGGCGGTCTGCAGCAAGGGAACCATGAACGGCTGGAAGACCGACAGCTTCGATACCGCAAGCCTGGGTTGGGCAGGCTCCGGTTGGAACATGAACCCCATGTCTGTCGACGAGTATGAGCAGAAGCTGACCTCCTATATCAACGGCCTCAAGAACGCCAAGAGCGCACTCGACGCAGCCAAGGCCGATCTCGCATCCAAGACGCAGGCAGCCGCCGGCGCCGCCACAACCGTCCAGCAGAAGCAGGTCGCGGTGGATTCCGCACAGGCAGGTGTCGATGCCGCAAAGCAGGGTGTTGCCGATGCCCAGTGTGCCGTCGATGCCACCAAGGCTGATGTCGCCGCCAAGCAGCAGGGCGTCACGGATGCCCAGGCCGAGCTTGATGCGGCGAAATCGGACCTCGGTGCCGCCAACGCGGCAGTCGATACGGCAAAGTCGACCGTCCAGCAGAAGCAGGTCGCCTTGGATGCCGCCAATGCGATCGTAACGGGCGCACAGATCAAGCTGGACTCCGCCAAGGCGGACACCGAGCCCAAGCAGCAGGACGTCATGGATGCGAACGCCGATCTCGCGAAGTTCTTCCAGGATGTCGCCGACGCCAAGAAGGCGCTCGATACAGCAAAAAGCGTCCATGACGCGGCGGCAGCCGATCAGGTCGAGAAGGCGACCGTCCTCGCCGCCGCCAAGCAAAAGGCGGACGACACCGCACGCGCCCTCGCGGATGCCCAGCGTGCCGTCGATGCCGCAAAGGCCGACACCGGCGTTGCCGCCGACAGGCTTACCGGCTCCCAGACCGATCTCGATGACGCACAGTCGAACCTCGACATCCTCACCGGCCTTGCCGCGAAGCTCGCAGAGGCACAGCAGCGCGAGCAGGATGCAGTAAAGGCCGTCAATGACACCAAGGCCGCCCTCGATGCCGCGAAGGCGGATACCATCGCCGCCGAGTCCCTGGTCTCCGCCGCCGAGCAGGCGAAGGCGCAGGCAGACGCCAAGCTGTCGAAGTTGAACTCCATCGATGCCGGCGCGGCGATCGCTTCCGGCCATGATGTGAACGCGGATGACGCCCTCAACGCGCTTTTCGCCGCAGCAGTCGAGGCACGTGCCAAGGTCGCGCCCGCCAAGGCCATCCTGGACGAGAAGCAGGCTGCGGTGGACGGGCTCCAACCCGGCTATGATGCGGCACTCGCCGCCTACGAGCAGGCGAAGTCCGACCGCATCGCAGCGGAGCAGAAGCTTTCCGATGAGATTGCCCGACAGGAGGCAGAGGAGGTCGCAAAGCAGCAGGCGGCATACACCCCGAAGCACCTCGCCGGCACGGATACCGCCCAGCCCGGCAGCCTCGCCCAGACAGGCGATCGCGCGGGACTCATCGGCGAGACGTTCGTCATCGGCGGTACCGTCCTCGTGGCAGCCGGCGTCTTCCTCGATCAGAAGAAGCGCCGCGAGCAGATGTAGGACAAATCGCATAACGACTCGGAAAGGGGAGTTCCACAAAAGGGATTCCCCTTTTTCGTCTCGCCAGCCACAGTTTGTTGAGGCAGTGAGGCTTAAGGACTGCGGGTAAACCAATCAACAGCCGTGACCATATGACTGTGCACACATGTTAGCATGGTCATATAGTCACATATTTACAGCTGCGATTATGCTGCGACAACTCAACCGTTAGCGCTTATTAAACAGCCGATCAAATCCTGGTTTGCCCAGTGTTTGGCGCATCTGCCCCACCTGAATCTCCGTCTCCACGCCATCCTTGCCGAAGACGTTGCTCATATTCTTAGCAGTCGGGATGACCGTCTTCACCTCACCCGTCGTTAGGTCGAAGCGCTGGCAGCCGACCTGGTCCTCAAGATGGATCTGACCATCGGATCCAAAGACATTCTGGTACATGTCTGCCTCCTCGCAAGAAACTGTCGATCCCAAGATAACAGACGGGCGAATCCGGCGCGGCAGACGCTCGATAATACATGACCATGTTAATGTAGTCATATGCTCACGTATTACAAGCTGGGACCTTATGTATTAGAGCTCGAACCGCCTCGCCGCGTCACCATGAACACCGACGGCGAGAACATCGACTACTTCAAGGCGGAGGCCGCCCGCACGGACGTCCCCTATCAGGTCATCATCAACATGTACCTGACGGAGTCCCGCATGCAGAAGAGGCACCTCGCGGTCGCGTAATACAAATAGGTAAGATCCCACGCGCGTCACGCCTCGGCGCAATCGGAGCGCCGTCTGCGGCGCGGGGCGGAATACGACCGGGCGACCCGGGCAATCTGGTCCCAGCTCTCCCGGTCGTATTCCTACGATATCGCCCCTAAATCACCAATGTATCAGATAAAGAATGAGGCAATGGCTATGACCACGCATACGGCAGATGCAGCGACTGCGCCTTTTTTCCTCTCCTTTAGTCCGACGAATAGGGTTGCCGTAAAGTAAAGGGCGGAAATGCAGGATATGGCAAGCGAAACGAGTTCCTTGGGCGGTTTCAGCAAAAGGTCGCTAGCAAAGAGTAATGCAAGCAGGGCAAAGCCGATTGTGACCAAGTATCTCGATTGGTTTTTCGACAGCATGGCAACTGCCTTTTAGAACATGTAAGTAAAAAGTCGGTATGATGTCATTGCGGTTGCAAACAAGCCGCTGCCAGGACCGGTTGTCACGAGACCGGCGATAACGCATTTTCTCGGTTTCCAGCTCATGACAGACCCCTCTCTCATGGTGAAACGCATACATTATGAGATATGCACATTATCTCGCTAATTAATTTCAATATCCATCATCTAACACTAAAGAATGCTGACTCACTGGTTCAGCGACGATGCGTTTTTACCCTTGCGTTCCCACTCGCGTAACCGCCTCGCCGCGTCGGCGGTCGGAAGGGTCTCCGTCTCGCAATCAGCGACCTTGTAACCGTATCTGTCGAGCCAGGCAGCAAGCGCATCACAATCGACGCGCTTCCAGTCGCCGCCCGGCGCGTGCTGCATCATGAGGCCTCCGGCGACCACGAGCCCGTGGATATGCTCTCCTTGCAGGCCTGCGATGATTCCGCCGGTGCATACGATGCTAGGTCGCTGTGCCGGCACTGCGCAAACGTATTGGCCTTTGTGCCCCTTTTGGCAACTTTAGCATGACTATAGGTTAAACCAACCCACAGTCATGAGCACGGTAGCGTAGTACTATACTAATTACTTAACATGCTCATATATTTCTACCTGTGACTTAGAATTACTTAATGTAATCATATGCTAATGTGCTAACATATGACTATGCTATTCAGAAAGGGGAGGACATGGCGACGAACATCCTGCTAGTCAATCAGAAGGGCGGCGTCGGCAAGACGACGTTCGCCGACGAGATCGCCTGGGGTCTCGAGCGCCGCGGCCACAAGGTCGGTTTCGGCAACCTGGACCCGCAGGGCGGTGCGAACCACGAGAAGAACCTGCTCGACGACGAGGACGCCGTAAACGTCATCGACACGCCGGGGTTCCTGAGCGACGAGACGGCTGTGTATGCCAAAAACGCTGACATCGCGATCATCCCGGTGCAACCCGGCACGCTGGGCCTGAAACCGATGAAGAGGACCATCAAGGTCATCACCGAGGCCAATCCCGACCTATCGTTCGCCATCATCGTCAACAACTTCGCGGCAAACCAGACGGTCGACCGCCAGTTCCTCGAACTGCTCGAGGCCGACGACCTGCCCGTGCTGGGCACCGTTCCGACCGCAGCGGCCTTCAAGCAGGGCGCGGCCCTGGGCAAGCCCGTGTACGAAATCGCGAAGAGTGGCAAGGCCGCCCAGGCAATCGAAAACATCTTGGACGAGATCGAGGAGGTCCTGTAATGGCCGGAAAGTTCAAGAAATCGACCTCCTACTTCGACGTCGCCGCGGAGAAGGCCGAGGAGAGGCAGCAGAAAATCGTTGAGAGCGCATCTGAGTCCCAGAAACCGGCTCCGCAGGTACGGAAAGCCGGGCGCCCCAAAAAAGGCGCTGAAGGGGCATCTGAGAGGCTTGTACAGCTGTCTGTCTACGTTCCCGAGAGCTATCGCAAGCGCTTGAAGCAGGCCGCACTCGAGGAGGACAAATCCGTTTCCGACATCGCACGTGAGCTGTTCGACGAGTACCTTGCCGAAAACGGGTTTTAACGAAGAGAACGACGTAACGTTCTTAACGTTGTGACAAAATGGAAGTCCAAGAGGATCAGGACAGGGGCATCGAAAGGTGCTCCTGTCTCTTTTTAGGCCACTGAGAGCCGATTTAAGACCCCGTTTTATATAGCAATGAGAAAACGGTCAAACCCCACCAATAGGACGTCCTATCTTCAATTCTGTGACCTTCTAGCGGTATTCGGTGCAAGGTTGACTGAATACCGGTATCCCGATCGACTGGGAATCGGATTCGGCACTCATTGCCGAATTGGACGGGTTGCGACTGAGTGCGATAGGTCGTCCGGGGAGCCGAAGGCGACGCCGGCGCCGGGGATCGGCGAGAACGTGGGTGGGGAGTTGGGGCGGAGCCCCCACACTTTTGGCCGAAGGCCATGCCAAGGAGCCGCAGGCGACGCGGAGCGTGCGCAAGCGCGCGGAGGGCAAGGAGGCGTAGCCGACGCGCAGGGAGCCGAAGGTGACCGGAGTGCGAGCGTAGTGAGCGCCAAGGAGCGATAGCGACGCGGAACGAACGCAGTGAGTGGAGGGCAAGGAGGCGTAGCCGACGCGCAGCGCCCGTTAGGGCGCGAAGATCTTTTAAGTATTATTTTCTTAATTCTTTTATTTAATTGATTTATAACGATTTGTTATAGGGAATTGCACGTTTAGCTGCAATTATTTCAAAAGTGTGATTATAACAAATCGTTATAATTTTTATAACGAAGTGATATACGGAATATAACGATTCGTTATAACCGGACGGGTGGGTATCAATAAAATCGGCTATTTTCTATAACGAATCGTTATAGGTATAGCACTTCGTTATAGGCCTTTATAACAATTCGTTATATAACGAACCCACTGCCCTCTAGCCAATACCCGTGATTTATAACAATCTGTTATAGGTATAACGATTCGTTATATATCAATCTGTTATAGGTATAACGATTCGTTATAAACCTTTATTGATACCCCTCCCCTTCTCTCTCACGAACCAAAAAAGGCCCAGATGCGTGCTGATCTGGACCCTTTTCCTACTTCTCATCTGCGGTTTTCTTCTTTTTGCGCTTGGTCTTCCAACCATTTTCCTTGGCGACGCGCCTCACTGCCGGCATGTTGACGACGTAGATACCGTCGCCATCGACTGTAATCAGGTTCTTGCTCTTCAAGCCTCTGATGGCACGTGCGACGGCAGGCTGCTTCAGGTTAACGTTATCGCCTATTTCTCCCTGAGTCATGAAAAGGCCCTTGGAGACCTCTTTTCCGTGGAGAACCGGGTTCGGCCCGCTCTTCACCTGCAACGTGTAAATCAGATCGAGGACCTTACGCTCAGCAATGCTGCCTGTGACATAGTCAAAGGCGCGCATAGTCTTGCGCGGCACGTCGTCCAAGAGCTCGGCCAGTGCCTCTTCGCGTTCCCGAACGTCTTGAACTGCCTTTTTCTCTTCCTCGGACAAGGGCCCATCGAGGAGCGATGGTTGTTGCTTCCCCTTGTCCCATGGCATTGCCTTATTTTCGCTCATTAGTTGATGCCTCCGGTGCGAGGCCATCCAACCCAGTTGCCGAGCGTGACCATAATATTTTTGTATTACGGCAACAGAAGCGTCCACAGCACGCCTTTACGTGCTAAAATGCAGACAACAACGGGCTGAATAGCCAATTTCTGATTTGAAAGAAGTCCCTCTTGCTTGCCGGCGTGGGGACTTTTTTCATATCTAAACTAAATCTGGCGGTATTGGTCCTCGTGGCTTGCGATGTACTCCTGAAGTGCCAGGATCACATACGCCGATTTGCTAATGCCAATCTCGCGAGAAATCTTATCCAACCTTGAATAAAGCACCGTCGGCAGGGTCAACATCATCCGCTTAGTTAGCGGCTTGTCGTTGCTCTGCGCCATACTTTTAGCCTCCTTTCGCATATCTTGAGTGGCATGATATCACAATATACGAAAGTGTAAACAATCACAGGTAAACGGTTTGTACTCTAGTACTAGTGTACACGGTTTCCCGTGCCGCGAATGAAAGCTGTCGCTTTTTAGCGGCCCCTATGGGTTGAGATAACCCATAGCAGACAAAATTGCCAAAAGGGACACAGCAAATTGTCGAAAAGGGCACAGTGAAACGTCCCTGGAATCAGCTGTTACGATAAAAACGGGGGGTAACTCCGCGGACACGGCCTAGCGCGCTGCCGTCCAGTGCCGATTCTGCCATACTCGCAATTCGGCGAGGATGAGGAGTATGAATTGATCGGGGCTTATAGGACAAAATGTGTGTCCTATAAGCCCCAAGGATGACGATTCCAATACGGACGACACCAAAACCGGCATCGACGGCTCCATGGACGATTCGGATTCAAAATAGGTCCTGTTAGTTGAGCTGCTTCTTTGCCGGATTCGTATGCGAAACCGCTATACCTGTGGCAATTGCCATGAGGCAGCTTGCGACGAGTCCGTACTCATACTTCAAAATGTTTGTTGCGGTCAGGGCGATAAGCAACACTGTCAGAATTTGCAGAATTATCTTTATTGCGAAGAGATTGATTCCTTGTTTGGCCGAAGTCGCTGAGTGAGTTTGGCTTTGTTGATTCAGGTTGTAGCTGACAACAAAAGCGATCAGTTCGCTTGATACGGGGCCGACTACATAGAAAAAGATCGCGTCAATGAAGCCTATAGTGTTGTAAGTGTTGTAAGTTGTTTCGCCGGAAAAAACAGCGTATAAAGTATATCCAAATCTTGGCTGATTCACGTATGAGTAGGAGAAGACCAAGAGCGTTACCAGTGCTGCTGCCATAAGTACATTCAAGACGATTCTTCTACCGCTCATCGGTCACTCCTTTCGAGTGCTGATAAAAATATATTAATATAATAGGCTCTTCGCCACTTTGTGTGGGTGGGTTTTAACATGAAGATGCAGGTGGGCACGGGGGTCCCGGGGTAAAGTTTTAGCGCCAACAAAAACCGACCCCGCAAAGGACCCCTCGTGCCCACCAAAAGGATACTTGCCGCGCTGCTCGGCGTCGCCCGTACCGTCATTGAATCCATCAGATTAGAAGAAGGCGCGCTCGTCGTCGGCGTCTCGCCGCGCAAGGGGCAACGCTGCCGCTGCCCGCACTGCAACCGCAAATCACCCGCCTACGACCGCTCGCCAAGCCCGCGTCGCTGGCGTACGCTCGATTTCGGCTCAACGAAGACCTACCTTGAATACCGCACATTCCGCGTCAGATGCCCGGTGCACGGCGTGGTTACGGCCGCCGTCCCCTGGGCCAGCCGTGCGTCGCGATTCACCCGTGCGTTCGAGCGGCAGGTGGCGTGGCTGTGCGTCCACTGCAATCGCAGCGTCGTCGCCCAACTCATGCGCATCGACTGGAAGAGCGTGGGGGCCGTGTGCGCCCGCGTCTACGATGCGCTCGATGCCGAGGCCGGCGACCGCTTCGACGGCTTGGCGCGCATCGGCATCGACGAGACCTCCTACAAGAAGGGCCATAAGTACATGACCGTCGTGCTGGACCACGATACGGGACGTGTCGTCTGGTGCGGGAAGGGCCACGGCAAAGAGGTGCTGCGCTCGTTTTTCGCGCTGCTGAGCGCCTCCCAGCGCGAATCGATCGAGGTCGTGACGGCGGACGGCGCGAGATGGATAGCCGACGTGGTGGCCGAATGCTGCCCAAACGCCGAGCGCGCAATGGACCCGTTCCATGTCGTCTCCTGGATGACCGACGTGCTCGACGAGGTGCGCAAGACCGCCTGGCGCGAGGCGCGGGAAGCCGAACCGAAGACACCGGGACGCGGGCGGGGACGTCCGAGGAAGGGTGAAGAGCCGCGGCCTCGCAGGTCGGACGCCGTGAAAGGGAGCAGGTATTCCCTGCTCAAGAACCCGGAGAACCTGACTGACAGCCAGTGGGCCGCACTCGAGCGTATCGCACGGGAGGACAGGCGGCTCTACCGCGCGTACCTGATGAAGGAACGACTGCGCGACGTGTTCAAGGCCGCCGACGGCGAGACGGCGGCAAGGCAGCTGGATTCGTGGCTTACAAGTGCATGCCACAGCGGCCTGGCCGCGCTCAGAGAGCTCTCCAAGAAGATTCGCCGCCACAGAGAAGCCATTGTGCGGAGCGTAGCGCTCGGCATATCGAACGCGCGCGTCGAGGCAATCAACAACAAGATCAAGCTGACCGTGCGAATGGGTTACGGGTTTCGCAACATCGACAACCTCATCGCGCTCATCATGCTGCGCTGCTCTAACTTGCCCATAGCGTTACCGGGAAGGGCGCCTGCGATCTAACCCCCACCCACAGAAACTGACGAAGCCTCATATAATAACAGTTTTATCCAATAGGATTGGAGGAGTCATGGCAGTAAAATCCGTTATTCGTAAGTTAATGTTATTTTCAGCATCAACTGTCCTTTTATCAGCTTTTTTGGCTGTGACTCCATCTTTTGGTTTGACAGTAAATCACGATGTGTCTATCACCGCGTCTTACGCAGAAGTTTCGTTGTTTGATGAAATCTCTTTAGCAAGGCGTGCCATGCAAGAAGACGTCCTTGATACGTATTATTCGTTCTATTGTTTTAATAACGTTGCGCATAATATTCCCTTAAAGGATCCAACTTATAAGCGACTAACTTTCAAGAATAGCTACAGCCGTATTTATCCGGATACATGTCGAACAAGTTTTGTTTATACTTGCCCCACGTGCAAGGGTGACGGGCTTATGAAAGTATTTCAGTGCAACTACCAAACGCGTTGATTCGATTGTGGGTGGCTTATATGCATAGCATGAAGTTCAAAGCAATTCTAGGTTCTTTCTTCCTTTTTGTTTGTTTGTGTTTTCCGACTGCTGGCTTTGCGGACGGGATTGTCTGCAATATGAGAAACGATGTTCAGCCGGTTGCTTCTCTATCTAATGATCTCTCATATGCTTCTGGCACCGCTGCTCGCCGTGCGAACAGCGAAAGGGTCTTGAATGTATATTGGACTTTTACGGGACTATTGAATGGTCGAGAAGTGAAAGATCGAATTGTATATAGGGATTACAAGTCGCTATCTTTTCCTAATTCCTATAGTACTCTAGCGCCAACTTGGGTTAATACTCGCGCCACCGGTTCTAACGGTGAATATTTTTCTCAGGTTCAAGCTACTGGGGTTGGATCCGTAGAAACATGGCGTTGCAACTATCAAATTAGATAATTTGATATAAACGTCACATCTAAATAACGTGCACTTTCGCTGGAGGGTCGCTGTTTGGCGGCCCTCTTTTTTGCACAGGCGCGGTGGGATGGTAATATCGTTACGTTTGAACTGTTTCGATGTGAAACCGAGGAGATTCCCTCTATGAGTGCTGACTACCCGTCAATGACTACGGCCGAGATCCGCTCCAAGTTCCTCAACTTCTTTGAGGAGCGCGGTCTTAAGCTTTATCCTTCTTCGTCTCTTGTTCCCGACGATCCCTCGCTGCTGCTTGCCAACGCCGGAATGAACCAGTTTAAGGAGTACTACCAGGGCAAGAAGACCATGAAGGAGATCGGCGCGATCTCCTGCCAGAAGTGCGTCCGTACCAACGACATCGATTGCATCGGCGAGGACGGCCGTCACCTGTCCTTCTTTGAGATGCTCGGCGACTTCTCCTTTGGCGGTGTCTCCAAGCAGCAGGCCTGCGCTT
>OIZO01000642.1_pt1 | contig 22000 bp, 25 predicted proteins | sample 1588551 | NCBI WGS metagenome assembly OIZO01 (sample SAMN03283271) | human gut metagenome | biome: human-associated habitat; material: feces | host: Homo sapiens | place: Peru | collected 2012 | reverse complement strand
TTTCTTACAACTTGCATTTACTTTACAGAATTGCATTTAACTTTTCACTTGACGATTTTCTGTTTAATAAAAAAATAATTTGTATAAATCCTAATATTCCAAATAGTGGATATAAAATTTGTACTAAATTAGAAAAACCTATATTTGAAACTAATACTCCTACCATGCATATTATTATTAAATTTATTTGATAATTTTTTTTATTTTTACTTACGTTTTCTAAAAAACTATATCCTGTTGAAATAGCTGATGTAAGAATTGATGCAATTATTATAAAACTATAAATATATTTAAATATTATCCCAAATTCAGAAATTATTTGAAGTAATGGTAACTCTAATTCTTTTACAAAAAATTGTCCTCTTAATAATAATCCATATATGCAAAGTGATAATATTATTATAAAAAGCCCACTAACAATTGATATTAATTTTATTTCTTTTTTTGAATTATAATATTTTTTTATATTTACTAAAACAGGAATTAATATTATGCTATTATAACTCGCATACAAAAGACTATTTATAATAAATCCTATTTGTTTTGTTTCAATTTCAAGGACTGCTTTACTCTCTATTATGTATGGAATATTTTTTATTCCTAAAAACACAATAAAAAATAATAAGACAGGAACAATATACTCATTTATTTTCATCATTCCTTGCAGACTTTTTCTAAAAATAATATAACAAACTAATACAAATAAAAAACTAGAAGCATAAATTGGAATTTCGTATGCTTGTTTCATATATGCACTAAATCCTGCTATCATAATAAAAAATGAAATAAGTAAAAATGCGTTTACTATTATATTTATTCCTACTCCTATTTTTTTATTTTTATTGTTATTTTCTAGGAGCTCTGAATATGTGTTAATATTTTTATTATTTATTCTATTTAAAGCAATATAAATAATGAAACTAGTAAATATTCCAGATATAAATATTCCTATTATTCCATAATATCCATATTCTAAAAAGAATAAATATATTTCTCTACCAGAAGCAAAACCTGCACCTATTAAAGTCCCCATTATAACCATTATCACTTTAGCTATATTTTTCAAGTTATTTCTCCTACTATAAAAAAAACTAGAATTAAGATTTTGTACGCAGTGCAAACTGCTACAAAATCTAATTTCTTCCATATTTATCTTCTACAGAAAGTTATTATACTATGATAACTTGCCTAGAATATAAAAATCTCTCATTCAATTTTATGAGAGATTTTTATATTTATTCTATTTTTTTCTTCTACGTATTTGCCATACAATAATTCCACAAACTATAACTAATGCTGGAACTAGGAATATTATTCCAACTATTATACTATGTTCTCTTTGCGTTACTGTGTAACTTACACTATCTGAATCTTTTCTAATTGTAATTGTATCTGTTCTTTTTGTTAAATATGATATTGAGTTAATTACAACATCATCATTATTGCAAAGCATATTTGCATACATAGCATAATTGTTGTTGATATTTACTTGTTGATTTGTTGCAAATATTGCATTTGAGTAAACAATCATTTCTGCACTATTTCCATCTTCCAAACTTCTTGTTACAAGTGCACCTATTATACTATCTCCTGCATCTGTATCTTGATTTGTTTTTGATAAAGTTGATATATTTAAGTTTGTTCTTATAAATGCTTTACTACTTGTTTTTGCTATAGTAGAATATTCTACTCCTAAATTTTGTAATGTTTCTTCATCTTTAAATTCAATTTTTCCAGCATCTATAAAACATACATTTATATTCATTTTTAAATTTTGAGTTAATTCACTACTTTCCACTTTTGCAATTATAAACTCTGGTAAATTATAGAACATTTTATCTTGATCTTGTTCCATTAATATTCCACTAGAAATATTAAATCCATATAAATTTAATATTTCGTCAAAGTTTGGTGTACTAATTCCTAAAATATTACTATCTGCTAATAATAATATTTTTCCACCTTTGTTACTATATGCAATTAATTCATCTTTTTCAATTTCGGTGATATCTTCTTTTAAAGTTGTAATTACTAAACAATTACAATCTTCTGGAATACTTCCTTTTGTTAAAATATTTAAATTTTCTACTTCATTAGCTTCTGCAGTAATATTTTGTTTTACTAATTGAAAATAATTATCATTATAATAATTATGACCTTCTAAAAAGTATATTTTAGGCTTATTTTCTATTGTTACCTCTATTATTGCATTTGTAATTGATTCCTCTGTTGTGTCTATTTGTTCTCCTGTCGTATAATCATAAGTATATAAATCACTTAGAGAAATATATGTTTCTCTTTCTCCAGATTTTACAATTATTAAATTATCTGTAGATTCTAAATTGTATGTATTCATTATATCTGGTCTTTGTGTTAAATCATCAATTCTCTCCATTGTTATATGAGAGTTTAGTTGTGTATATTTATTTGTAAAATCTAACAAATACACATAATTACTCATATTTATTAATTCTATTTGAACATCTTTATCTAAATCTTTTAATTTAGTTTCTGTACTTTCTGATATTGAATAAATTTTATCTGTTGTAAGATCTATATCTTTTAAATTTAATTTTTTAACTGCATAATTTATTCCAAAATATATTGCAAAAATTATAGCAATTAATAAAATTGTTAAAAAAGTATTTTTTAGCCATTTCTTTTTTATAATTTCAATTCCTTTTTTCACTTTTTTACTCCTTTCCGAATTTATTTAACAGTTTTTCTTCTTTGCATTACAAGAATAGTTAGTAAAATAAATACTAAAGAAAAAGATACTAATCCTGCAACTTCTGTCCAAGAAATAAGTCCTGATGGAAATTTCTCATAAAAATGTATTAAAGATATGTTAGAAAATATTTCATTAATATTTTCCATAAATATTGACATTAGTAAAAATGCAATTGTAATTATTGCTGAAATTACTTGATTTTCTGTAATACTTGAGGCAAACATTCCAACAGATATAGCTGCCATACTCACTAACATAAATCCTACCATTGATGTTATAATTGGAATTATACTTGTTTTTGCAAAAGTGCTTACTATAGCATAATATCCTAAAGAAATTATTAATGTAATTAATATAACTCCTAATGCTGCAACTAATTTTCCTAAAACAACTTTTGTTATACTAATTGGTGATGTTAAAATTAATTGTTCTGTACCATTTTTTCTTTCTTCTGCAAACATTCTCATTGTTAAAATTGGTGCACCTATAATAAGTCCATATATTGCCATATAATAGTACAAAGAACTTAAATCTACTGAACCTGTTTGTACACTTATAATATAGAAAAATATACTAAACACAAATAGTAAAATTCCTACTACTACATAACCTATAGGTGATAAAAAATATGATTTGAATTCTTTTTTAATAATTGCCCACATTATTTATTACCTCCTTTTGCATTTTCTGTTTTGCTTGTAGCATTATCTACTAATTTAATAAATGCATCTTCTAAACTTGTTTCTGCTTTTTTTAATTCAAATATTGTAATTCCTTCTTTTGGTAAAGTATCAAATAAAGCTTTCCTTATATCTTTTTCTGATTTTGAAACTATCTTATATTGTTTTGTTCCATCTTCATTATCTTTTATCATTTCTAGCTTCTCAATATCTGTTATTTTTTCTTTTAGGCTTGACATTTTTTCTTCTTTATCTTCTACTGTAACAAATAAAACATTTTGTTCTTTTGTTTTTTCTTCTAAATTTTCTGGTGTATCTATTGCTACAATTTTTCCTTTATTTAATATAACAACTCTTTCACATATTTGGCTTATTTCAGATAAAATATGTGAGCTAAGTATTACTGTATGTTTTTTCCCTAAATTTTTAATTAAATTTCTAATCTCTATAATTTGTTTTGGATCTAAACCTACTGTTGGCTCATCTAATATTAAAACTTCCGGATTACCTACTAATGCACCTGCTATGCTTACTCTTTGCTTATAACCTCTAGATAAATTACGTATTAATTTGTTTTTTACTTCTTCTAGACCTGTCTCTTTTATAGCATTTTCTACTTCTTGCTTTCTTTCCTTTCTTCCTACTAATTTTAATTCTGCCATATAAGAAACAAATTCTTTTACAGTTAATTCTGGATATAATGGAACATTTTCTGGCATGTAACCAATTTGTTTTTTAGCTTTTAAGGACTTTTTCATAATATCATATCCGTTAATTATGATAGTTCCCTCTGTTGGCTCTATAAAACCTGTTATCATGTTCATGGTTGTACTTTTTCCAGCTCCATTTTGACCTAAAAGACCTACTACTTCTCCATCTTTTACTGTAAAAGTAATGTTATCTACTGCTGTAAAATTGCCATACTTTTTAGTCACATTTTTTACTTCTATCAATTTAATTCCTCCTTTTTTATAAATCGACATTTTTCTTGAAAGTAGCTATTTCCGTAGTGTTTTATAAATTTCACTTCAACATATTACCATTACAATTTTGTTTTATCAATATATTTCACATAACTTTCACAAAAAGCTTTTTATCTTAATATAATATTTTAGGTGAGGTTATGTTTAATATAAATAATTTAAATGGTTGTGAATTAGTAACTCTTGCAAATATTATTGCAATTACTATTTCACAAGGCTTAACTTCAGATGAAATTGTTGCTTATTCCGGCTTTTTTACTATAATTGGAGATAGTTTAGCAGCTTTATCTGTAAATCCTCCTTGCGAAAAATAAATGTCACAATTATGGACTATCTCCAATTGTGACATTTACTTTTATTTTATAGTTCTCTTCTTCCTTCTAATGCTTTGCTTAATGTTACTTCATCTGTATACTCTAAATCTCCACCTACAGGGATTCCATGTGCTATTCTAGTAACTTTTACTCCTAATGGCTTTACTAATTTTGAAATATACATTGCAGTTGCTTCACCTTCAACTCTAGGATTTGTAGCTAAAATAATTTCCTTAACTTCACCCTCCATAAGTCTTGATAAAAGTTCTTTTATTTTTATATCATCTGGTCCTATTCCATTCATTGGTGAAATTGAGCCATGTAATACATGATATAAACCTTTAAATTCATGTGTTCTTTCCATTGCAATTACATCTTTTACATCTTCTACAACACATATAGTACTTGGATCTCTTTTAGGATTTCCACAAATATTACATGGATCTGTATCTGATATATTAAAACATTTTGAACAATATTTTAAATTCTTTTTTGCATTTACAATTGCTGAAACAAATTCATTTACTTCTTCTTCAGATCTATCTAGCATATAAAATGCAAGTCTCGCAGCTGTTTTATTTCCTATACTAGGTAATCTTTCAAATGCTTCAATTAGTTTTTCAATTGATGGTGAATAATATGACATGTTTTATACTCCTCTTTTAATTACATTAATCCAGGAATATTGTATTTACCTAAACTTGCTGCTTGTGCACTATCTACTTTTCTTAAAGCTTCATTTACACATGTTAAAATTAAATCTTGTAACATTTCTACATCATCTGGATCTACTACTTCTTTTTTTATATTTATTTCTTTTATTTCTTTATTTCCTGATACTTTAACTGAAACTGCTCCGCCGCCTGCTGTTGCTTCAAATTCTTTTGCTCCTAATTCTTCTTGTGATTTTTCCATATCAGCTTGCATTTTTTTTGCTTCTTTCATTAATTGATTTAGATTCATTCCTCCAAATCCTCCCATACCTCCTGGGAATCCTCCTCTTTTTGACATTGTATTCTCTCCTTGTATAATAATATTTAGGTTTTAAAAGTTACCTATAAACTTTTATTCTTTAATCTATGATATTAAAAGGTAAATCCATATCATGTGCTAATGATTCAAATTCACTTGCCTGTGGTTTTTCTTCCTTTTTACTTTCTTGATTATCTTGTATATATTTTACTCTCATTGGCTTTCCATATTGCACAGAAATTCTCTTTTCAAGTTCTTGAACATTTTCGCTTTTTTCTAGAATTGTTTTTCCAAATGGAGTTAAACCTCTAGGGAATGAAATTCCTATTGTCATATCATTTAATTCTTCTGCATTAGAATTCATTAAATTTGTATATAACATTATTTTTCCCTCTTGTTTTAAATTTGCAACAATTTCTGGCCATGCCTTAATTCCGCTTCCTGCCTTAATATTATAACTTGGTTTTACCTCTCTTTGTGTATCTAACACTTTTTCCTCTTTTTTATTTTCAGAATTTACGGAATATTTAGGAGTGTTATCCACATTTTGTGATTTTATGTGGATACTTCCACTTGTAATTTGCCTTATTTGACTTTCTAATGCTGCTATTTTATTTTTCAATTCATTAATTTGTGAATTATCTACATTTCCTGAACTACTGCTTACTTCACCTGCACATAACTTTAAAATTCCTACTTGGAACAAAATTGTTTTTTGTGTAGACCATTTCATTTCATTTTCTAGATTTGAAAGTTCATAAATTATATTTAACAATCTATCTTTTTCAACTTTTGTAGATAATTCATTTATTTTTTCTATTTCTTCTTTATTATAAATAGATGTATTTTTACTTGTTTTATATATTAAAATGTCTCTTACATATTTTATTGTTTCCCACAATAAATTTGTTAAATCTTTTCCCTCTTTAATAACTTCTTCTATAGCATTTAGCGCTTCTTCTGAGTTATATTCTATTATTGCATTTGTTATTTGATAAATATATGTTAATTTTGGTATTCCTACTAAATCTTTTACTTTTTCTTCATCAATTTTTGAATCGCCATCTTGAATACATCTTTCTAATATACTTAATGCATCCCTCATAGCACCTTCTGCTAAAAATGCTATTACTTTAAGTGCTTCTTCTGTAATTTCTATATTACTTTCTTTGCAAACTATTTTTAATCTTTTTTCTATATCTTCTTCTGATATTTTTTTGAAATCAAAACGTTGGCATCTTGAAAGTATTGTTGCTGGTATTTTTTGTGGTTCTGTTGTTGCTAAAATAAACTTTACATGTTCTGGTGGTTCTTCTAGTGTTTTCAAAAGTGCATTAAAAGCTCCTGTTGAAAGCATATGAACCTCATCTATAATATATACTCTATATTTTGCTTTAGTTGGTAAGAAATTTACTTCATCACGTATTTGTCTAATGTCTTCTACACTATTGTTTGACGCAGCATCCATTTCAACTATATCTGTTAGGCTACCATTTAAGGCTTCTTTGCAAATTTCACATTCATTACATGGTTCTCCATCTTTAGGATTTAAGCAGTTTATTGCTCTAGCTAAAATTTTGGCTGTAGATGTTTTTCCTGTTCCTCTACCTCCATTTAATAAATACGCATGTCCAACTCTTCCTGCAATAATTTGATTTCTTAATGTTTTAGTTATATGTTCTTGACCTACCATCTCTTCAAATGTTGTTGGTCTAAATTTTCTATATAATGCTGTATATGCCATCTTTTTCACCCCTATAAAAGACTATAGCAAAGAATTTCTGTTTAACAAAGCTATTAGAAATTCTAAATTCTACCACATCTGTTTCAATTTTTAAAAAGGTATAAGAATTTTTGTTTTCGTTTCTCTATGGAAGATATTTCACACATAAGTGACTACTTATTGCTGCTTCCTTCCGGACCTGACAAGATTCATAGGCTTACATTGAATATCCTCCATACAAAAACGAATTTAATTCTTATACCTTTTGTATTATATACTTATTTTACATTGTTGACAAGTGTTTTTTATCTAATTTTCTACTATGTACTTTTTTATTTTTTATCTACTAATCTTTTAAAAACAAACTTATCTTTTATTTCTTTGCTACTAGTACCTTCTTCTATTAAATTTTCAGAACAAGGCATTGTTAAAGAAATTTTTGAAACATAATTTTTGTCTCTTAAATTTATTATAAAATCAAAAGTTACTGTAAATTCTAAGTCTTCATCTTTTGCTTCTGTTTTAGAAATTAAACTGCCATCATGAACTATTTCTTCATCTTCATCAGAAATATATTTTCCAAGGCCAATGTTTGCAAATCTTACTACTGCTGTTCCACCTTGGTTTCCTATTTCTAATGTTTTAGAATTACTTTTACTAGCTCCTTTAAATGTTAATTTTCCTTCTGGAACTATATATTCATATTTCATTGCAAAAGTTCTTCCTTCTGAACTATTTGGCATATATGTTTTAATCTCTCCAATATTTGGTGCTTTTGTTACTTGTATATTTTCTATTGAAATACTTTGTATTATTTCATCTTCCTTATTATTTTCATTTTTTTCTATTGAAAAGTATACATCATTACTTTGAAAAATTGATAAATTCCATTTTTCTTCTGTTCCTTCATTTTCAACACCTTCTGCTGTACTAACAATTGTTATTTTTGAAAGTGTAAAAGGCATATTTGTTTCACCCTCAATATTGTATTTAAAATTAATTAAAGCTACTACTATCATAACTAATATAATACATGTTATAGCAACAAAAGCCTTTATTATTTCCTTCTTTCTATTTTCTTCCAAGTTAATTACCTCACATTTTCTTTAGTTATATATATTCACAAGTTGTCCTATTATGATATATTATTTTTTCTTTTTTCTTAATTCTTTAAAAAAATCTTGTAAAATTTTTTCGCATTCTTCTTTTAAAATTCCTGTTTCACATTCTACTCTATGGTTAAAAGTATAATCTTCTAATAAATTAAAAACACTTCCACACGCTCCTGTTTTATAATCCATAGTTCCTATATATACTTTTTTTATTCTAGATTGAATTAATGCACCTGCGCACATAGAACAAGGTTCTAGTGTTACATACATTTCACAATTTTCTAAACGCCAACTATTTAATTTTTTACTTGCTTTTTTTATTGCTAAAATTTCGGCATGACATGTTGTATCTATTTTTGTTTCTTTTAAATTATGTGCTCTTGCTATTATTTTTCCGTCCTTTACAATTACCGCTCCTACTGGCACTTCTTCTTTTTCATATGCTTTTTTTGCCTCTTTTATAGCTTCTTTCATAAATTTTTCTGGCATATGTTACCTCCATTTAAGCCAAATAAAAAAATAAATTTAAGATTTTCTACACAATGAAAATTATTAGAAAATCCATAGATTTTTTACTACATAAAAAATGGTGTTCCAGAAGGGAATCGAACCCCCGACCTGCAGTTTAGGAAACTGTCGCTCTATCCTACTGAGCTACTGGAACATTTACTTTGTTTATTTTACTATAATTTATTTAAAAAAGCAATTGGGTTTTTGCTTTTTTTGTGTTATAATTATTCTGTTTTAAAAAAAAAATAATTAAATCTTATAATATATGTACTTTTAAATAGAATAAGGAGAGGAAAATTATTATGCAGAAAATATTAGGTTATATGAGAAAAGCAATTAGAGCATATGATATGATTCAAGATGGCGATAAAATTGCTGTATGTTTATCTGGTGGAAAAGATTCAATAACAATGCTTATGGGATTAAAACAACTTCAAACTTATTTTGATAAGGATTTTGAAATAATCGCAGTTAGTGTAAATCCTGGATTTGAATTTTTTGATTGTGATTTTTTACAAAATGTATGCGATGATATTGGTGTTCCATTAATTATAGAAAATAGCGACATTAAGCAAATTGTATTTGATATAAGAAAAGAAAAGAGACCTTGTTCTTTATGTGCAAATATTAGAAGAGGTATTTTAAATTCAGTTGTAGTTAGAGAAGGTTGTAATAAAATTGCTTTAGGTCATAATGAAGATGATGCATTAGAAACATTTTTAATGAATTTATTATTAACTGGTTCTTTTTCTACATTTGGACCTATTTCTTATATGGATAGATCCAAAATAACAGTTATTAGACCTTTAATTTATACACCTGAAAAAGAAATTAGAAAATTTGTTAAAAGAGAAAATATTAAAGTTATGCCTAAAGCTTGTCCTATGGATGGTGTCTCAAAAAGGGAATATATGAAAAATTTATTGAATGATTTAAATAGGGACATTCCTATGTGTAGAGCAAACTTACTTGGAGTTATTAAAAGAAACCATCTAAAAGGGTGGCATGAATAATTGTATAAAAAATCAAGGTGAATAATTATAATTTATAACCATTCACCCTGATTTTTTATTTGAATATTTTATTATACTCTATATTAATTTTTCTATATATTATTTTCTAATTGTTCTAACATTTCATCCGCTTCTTCCTGTGAATTACCTTTAACACCTATATAATATTTAATTTTAGGTTCTGTTCCTGAAGGTCTAACTGCAAGCCATGCATCATTTGAAAGTTCATAATATAAAACATTAGATTTTGGCATATCTATTTTTTCTATTTTATTTGTTTTTAAATCTAAAATTGTTTGATTTTCGTAATCTCTAATTCTTTCCACTTGGAAATTTCCAAATTTCTTTGGTGCGTTTTCTCTTAAATTAGACATTATATTTTTTATTTTATCTGCCCCATCTATTCCTTCTAATGTAATTTGTTTAACTCCCTCTTTATAAAATCCATATTTTTTATAAATATTTTGCATTTGATTCCATAAAGAAATTCCATTTTCTTTATAATAGGCTGCAGCTTCGCATAAAAGAGCTACCGCTGCAATACCATCTTTATCTCTAGCATAAGTTCCTGCTAAACATCCATAACTTTCTTCATAGCCAAAAATAAAATTATAATTATTATTTTCTTCATATTTTTTAATTTTTTCCCCAATATATTTAAAACCCGTTAATACTTCTTCTAATTTTACATTATAAAAATCTACCATTGGTTTTACCATCGTTGAAGAAACTATACTTTTTACAACAATTGAATTTTTGGGCAACATATTTCTTTCACTTTTTTGAGATAAAATATATTCTAGTATTAAAAGAGCTGACATATTTCCTGTTAAAGGAATATATTCATTTTTATTTTTTACAAATACACCTAATCTATCAGCATCTGGATCTGTTGCTAAAACAATTTCTGCATCCACTTTTTTAGCTAATTCCAAAGCTAATTTAAATGCTTTTTTATCTTCAGGGTTTGGATAATCTACTGTTGGAAAATTTCCATCTGGCATTTCTTGTTCTTTAACAATATGAACGTTTTTAAAACCTATTTCTTTTAAAACACTTTGTACTGGAATATTTCCTGTTCCGTGTAATGGTGTATATACAATACTCAAATTCTCTTGTTTTCTTATTGCTTCTTTATTTAATAATAATTTTTTTACTTCTTCTATGTATAAAGTATGTATTTCTTCTCCAATAACATTATAAAGATTTTCTTTTATTGCTTCTTCTTTAGATATTTGTTTTATTTTTCTAAAATCATTAATATTTTTTACTTCTTGCATTATTTCTTTATCAACAGGAGAAACTATTTGTGCACCATCTTCTCCATATACCTTATATCCATTGTATTTTGGTGGGTTATGACTTGCTGTTATCATTATTCCTGCTATACAATTTAGTTTTCTTACAGCAAAAGACAATTCTGGAACTGGTGATAATCTATCAAATACATATGCTTTTATTCCATTTGCATTTAAACATAGCGCTGCAATTTCACTAAATTCTTTCGAATTATTTCTTGAATCATATGAAATTGCAACTCCTCTTTCCTCACCATTTTTACTTTTTATAAAATTTGCTAATCCTTGAGTTGCTTTACCTACAGTGTACTTATTCATTCTGTTTAAGCCTGCACCCATTATTCCTCTTAATCCTGCTGTTCCAAATTCTAACTCTTTATAAAATCTATCTTCTATTTCTTTTTCATTATTTGATATTTCTAACAATTCTTTTTTGGTTTCTTCATCAAAAATTGAATTTTCACACCAATTTTTATAATTCTCTTTATAACTCATTTTTTCTCTTATAATTAATTTAATGAATTATTAAATTAATTAATTCCTCCTATCTATTACTATAAAAATTTTTATATAATTCTAATGCTGTTTTAGGACTATCTTTTCCTTTTGCATTTTTTATTGGAGCAAATTCTTCTTCCCTTTTCACTCTAAATATTGCCATTTCGTCTAGCATTTTAAATGCATCAAATATAAAAGCTTCAAATTTATAAGCATTTGGTTCTTCTGGTTTTACTACTTGTCCTTCTTTATTTAAATATTCTATTTTTTTATGAGCACAATGATATGGTAATTTGTTTTTGCTTATCTTTCCAATTATATCAATATTAAACATATTGCAATTTATGTGTGATTCTGCATACACTAATTCACCTTTATCATTTTTCATTTCTGCCATTTCTTTTGAAATTTCAGTATATTCTATTACATCCGGTTTTCCATCTTTTTTGCAAAATACACCTACTCTTTCTTCTGGATATGCTTTTATTATACTTTTTCCACCTGCTAACACATTCTTATCTTGACATATTCCTATAAAAATTGGATCTACCATTTTTATTAAAACATTATCTACTGGACCTATAAATACCCATTTAATTCCTCTTTGTTTCATATTTTCTGTTATTTTTTCTTTTTCCATAGAAACAAAAATTCCACCATGTCCATCTGCTGCAGTATTTATATTTCCTTCTTTATTTAACATTAATTTTCCTTGATCATTTAATACTGGCAATTCACCTTGTTTAAAAAAGTAAATATTTTCTTTTGAATAGCCAAAATAATTATTTTTTTCAAAGAAATTAATTGTGTCTTCATTGTTTTGTCTACTAGTCATTATATACCAAGGAATATAAACATTATATTTTTCATAGGTTTCTTTTAATCCATCACATAATACTTCAAAAATACTTTTATGATTTTCTAATCCAAAATCAAAAGTACCTTTTGGTCCATCATGACCTAGTCTACTACCTTGTCCTCCTGCCATTGTTACTACTGCATACTCATTATTTTTTATTATATTTTCACCTATTTTTTTATAATATTCTTTTTCTTCTTCACTTAATTTATCTTTTTCTATATATGGAATAGGTTCAATTTTGCTATTTCTCACTTTTTCATTTTTTATTGCTTTATCATATAATTTATTTAATTCTTCAAAATTAATTTTTAAAACTTCTCTTGCAAACTCTTCTTTATTTTTTATTGGATAGTCTAATATTTGTTCTTGTTTCTGCTCTTTTAATAGTTTCTTCGTTTGTTCCAATTTTTCTATCATATTTTTCCTCCTATTTCTATTTTAGTATACCTATTATATACATTTATATTCTATATGTCAAAAGTTTATTTTTATAAAAAAATATATACAATTTTTAATATTTTACATATAATATTATAGTTTTAAGATTATTGACAGAATATATAAAAACATTTTGTTCAATAATCTAAAAAATCACTTCAATACTATGAAGTGATTTTTTAACATTTATCTATCCTACAGCTTTTTCTTCTTGATTATTCTTTTTCTCATAATCTGAAAAAATTTCATTAATTTCTCTTTCACCCGAAGTGTTTAATACTTTGCTATGATTATCTAATATTTCTTGTATACTTCCATTAAATTCAATAATTTCATAACAATTAATTATTTTTACAGGTCCAGATACAAAATGTGTAGAAAAATATTTTTCTAATTTTTTATTTTGCTCTTTAATAAATTCCTTACTTCCATTTATAAATATTACTAATTCTTGATTTTTTTCTAATGTATGTATGCTTTGTTTTATTTTTTCTGTTGTACTCCAATTTAATTTTAAGATTTTTTCTCTATTTTTTAAATTTAATTTTTTAACTAATGTTTCTACATTTTCTTGTATATCTTTTTCTAGGATTGTGGCTATTTTTGCTTGTTCATTTATTTTTTGATTAATATAAGGAAGTAGCATTGTTACCAAATGCCAATCACTCACATAAAAACTACATAATTTTGTTAAATTATTTTTTTGAACCTCCATTTTTTAGCCTCCTCTTTTGTTTTCTTTTGGTAAATTTTACCATTATTTTACAAATATGTCAATCATATTACAAATAAACTTTTCCCTATATTTCGACATTTTCAAAGCTTTATTCTCTTTTCGAAATAAATTTTTTTCCAAATATGTATATAATTTTTTTTATTGTAAATACTTAAATTATAAAGAAATGAAATACATTTTTGGAGGATTGTAATATGAAATCTATATTATCTATTATATGCAATAAAAAAGTAAAAAATTCCTTAATTTTACTATTTTTATTATTTTTGTATATATCAATATCTGCTATATCTTACGTAAATGCAGTTTCTAGCGATATTGAAAATAGTGTTTTCCGTCTTCATGTTATTGCAAATAGTGATACAAAAGAAGATCAAGACCTTAAATATAAAATAAGAGATAATTTAATTGAATATATGAATAGTTTGTGTAAAGATGTAACAAGTAAAGAAGAAGCTATTAAAATAAGTAAATTACATGAAGAAGATTTTTTAAATATAGCAAGCAATACTATTAAAGAAAATGGTTATTCTTACCCTGTAACTATAGAATTTGGAAACTTTTCTTTTCCTACTAAAGATTATGGAGATATTTCTCTTCCAGCAGGTTATTATGATGCTCTTCGCGTAAAAATAGGTGAAGCTAAGGGTCAAAATTGGTGGTGTGTAATGTTTCCACCACTATGCTTTGTTAATGTAAGTTCTGGTATAGTTCCTGAAGAATCTAAAGAACTTATAAAACAAGAGTTAAATGATGAAGAATACTCTATTGTAACAAAAGAAGATAGTTCAAATATTCAATTTAAAATAGGTTTAATAGAATGGTTTATGAACAATGATTTATTAACTGCAAAAAAATAGTTGTAAAATCCAATAAAATGTGATATAAATGTTATGTTAAAATAAAAAATAGAATATATTAATATATTCTATTTTTTATATAGTTGAAAATGTTATATAAGAATAGATAACTTGGGGGTAATTTTTTTGGATAAATTAGTTATAAATGGCGGTACACGCCTTAAAGGAGAAGTAGTAATAAGTGGAGCCAAAAACGCAGCAGTAGCCTTAATACCAGCTACATTATTAATAGATGGCGTTTGTACAATTTCCAATATTCCTGCTATAAGTGATGTAAAAATCTCTTGTAAAATATTACAAGAATTAGGTGCTATTTTAACTTGGAATACTCCTAATGAGGTTACTATAGATACTAGAAACATTACTTCTGCTAATGCTCCTATAGACATGACTAGCAAATTTCGTGCATCTTACTATTTAATTGGTGCTCTTCTTGGAAGATGCAAATCTGCAACAGTTGGACTTCCTGGTGGATGTAATTTAGGTGCTAGACCTATAGATCAACATATTAAAGGTTTTGAGGCTTTAGGTGCAAAAGTTGAGGTTGCACAAGGTAAAATTACAGCTACGGCAAAAAATTTAGTAGGTACTTCAATTTATATGGATATGGTTTCTGTTGGAGCAACTATAAATGTTATGCTTGCTAGTGTTCTTGCAAAAGGAACTACTATTATAGAAAACGCTGCCAAAGAGCCACATATTGTTGATGTTGCAAACTTTTTAAATACAATGGGTGCTGATATTCGTGGTGCAGGAACTGATATTATAAAAATAAATGGTGTAAAAAAACTTACAGGAAATGCTACATATAGTGTTGTTCCAGATCAAATAGAAGCAGGAACATTCATGCTTGCTGCAGTTGCAACAAAAGGTGATTTATTAATAAAAAATTGTATTCCAGAACATTTAGATTGCTTGACAGCAAAAATATTAGAAATGGGTGCAAATGTAGAATATAATGATGATTCTATTCATGTTTGGACAAATAAAAGACCAAATAAGGCTAATATAAAAACTCAACCATACCCTGGTTTTCCAACAGATTTACAACCACAAATTGGTGTATGTTTAGCATTAGCCAATGGTACAAGCATTATAAGAGAGGGCATTTGGGAATCTCGTTTTCAATACACTGCTGAACTTAATAAAATGGGAGCACAAATTACAGATCAGGGTAAATCTGCTATTTTTGAAGGTGTAAAAGAATTGTATGGTGCACCTGTTGAAGCAACGGATTTACGTGCTGGTGCAGCATTAATTATTGCTGGAATAGTAGCCAAAGGCGAAACAAGTATTACAAATCTTGTACATATTGATCGTGGCTATGAGAATATAGAAGAAAAATTTAGAGGTATTGGTGCAAATATTCAAAGAATAACTGAAGAAGATTTTTAAAAAGGAAAAATAATATGTTTCAATTTTGTAGTTTATATAGTGGTAGTACAGGAAATTCTTCTATTGTACAAAGTAATAAAACTAAAATTTTAGTAGATGTTGGAGAAAGTGCTAAAAAAATAGCAGAAGCTCTAGCATCTATTAATGTTGACCCTTTTTCTATTGATGCAATTTTAATTACACATGAACATTCTGACCATGTTAAAGGCTTAGCTGTGTTTTCAAAAAAATATAATGTTCCTGTTTATGCAAATGTAGAGACTTGGAATGCAATGCAAAAATATAAAGAAAAATTAAATGAAGAAAATATTAAAACATTTACATTTAATAAATTTAAAATTGGCGATATTGAAGTAAAACCATTTTCAATTCCTCATGACGCCGCAAACCCTTGCGGATTTAATCTTTTCCATGATAACAAAAAAATGAGTATTGCCACAGATATCGGTCACATGAGTAAAGAAATAATTACTAATTTAAGTGATAGCTCTTTTCTTTTATTAGAAGCAAATTATGAACCTGAAATTTTAAAATGTTCTTCATATCCATATATGTTAAAAGAACGTATAAAAGGTCCAAATGGACATCTTTCTAATTCAGACGCTGGAAAGACTATTTCTTATTTAGTAGACCATGGATTAAACCAAGTAATGCTTGGACATTTAAGCAAAGAAAACAATTTTCCAGAACTTGCTTATAAAACAGTAGTTGAAGAACTTATAGAACATAATTATGATGAAAATAGCTTAAGTTTAAGTATTGCAAATCGTTACGAAACAAGTCCTATCATAGATGTGGGATAATGAAAGGAATTATATGTTACATATTGATATTGTTTGTGTTGGAAAAATACGTGAAAAATATTTAAAAGATGCAATTGACGAATATAAAAAACGTCTTTCAAAATATTGCATTTTAAATATTATAGAACTTCCAGATGAAAAACTTCCATCTAAATTGAATGACAGTATATCTTTAGAAATAAAACAAAAAGAAAGTAATTTAATTTTGTCTCATATAAAAAAAGATAGTTATGTTATTGCTTTAGATTTAAAAGGTAAAAATTATACTTCTGTTGAATTTTCTAATAAAATACAAGATTTATCTTTAATTACATCTCATATTACATTTTTAATTGGTGGTACTTTAGGTATGACAGAAGAACTTTTATCTAATACTAAAGAGTTAATATGTTTTTCTAAAATGACTTTTCCACATCCATTAATTCGTTTATTTTTATTAGAACAATTATTTAGAGGTTTTAAAATAATGAATGGTGAAAATTATCATCATTAATATATATTTTATTTGTAGAGGGATTTTAATAGTTAGGTAAATTTGTTAATAAAAAAGGAATTGTTTACTTAGATTTCCTAAGTATAGTTTTAAAAATAAAATAGGGGCTTAATCTAAATTATTTTTTTATAATTATATATTAATAGGGGTTAATATACTTTTTTAGAAGAAATCCCTCTACAAGATTAATAACATTTTTAGATTTTTAATATAAATTTTTGATATATTTTTCAAGATAAAATTAATAAACATTATTTGTTTATTTTTTTTTGGATTTTTTTATACAAAATAAAGATAATAAATTTTCGAATAAAAAAATAAATTAAAATAAATAATAGAATTTGAATAAACATTTTTTAACTTCCTTGAACAAATTGTGTATACATAATACAACGATATTTTCAATTTGTCAAGAAAAACTTTACGACAAAAATCCCCAAATTGCTACAGAAGTCAACATTCCAACAAGGTCCCCTATTAAAGCTGCTGCTAGTACAAATTTTATTTTCTTTACTCCTACAGCACTTGTATAAATAGCTATAGTATAAAAAGTTGTTTCTGTAGACCCCATAATTGTAGATGCAATTAATCCTATTTTTGAATCTACCCCATATTTACTTATTATATCTGTTGCTACTGCTGTAGATGCACTTCCTGAAATTGGCCTTACTATTGCAAGTGGCATAATTTCTCCTGGAATATTTAATACATTTGTAATAGGTGAAATTATTTTTATTATAAAATCTAAAACCCCTGAACTTCTTAAAACACCTACTGCAACAAAAATCCCAAGCAAAGTAGGAAATAATTTTATAACTATTTCCATTCCCTCTTTTGCACCATCAACAAAAGTATCATATACTTTATTTTTTTCTAATAATCCATAAACAATAATTATTACCATTACAATTGGTATTGCTGCTGAAGATATATAATTAACAATTTTCAAATAAAACTCATCTCTTTTCTCTATTTAAATAATATATTTTTTTACACTTTCATGTTTCCTTTCAACTATTACTTATTTTTTCTAAAAATATTTTCATTTTTCTTTTTATCAAAAAATATAAATATTTTAGTAGCAATCACTGCTGCTAAAAAAGCTGCAATTGTAACTCCCCATACTGGAAATATAATTTGTGTAGGATTACTTGAATTAAAAGATGTTCTTATTGCAATAACTGTTGTAGGAATTAATTGCATTGAAGCAGTATTAATTACTATAAACATTGACATAGAATGAGAAACTGTATCTTTTTTTGGATTATCCTTTTGAAGTGTTTTCATAGCTTTTAATCCTAATGGTGTTGCAGCATTTCCTAAACCTAATATATTTGCAATCATATTCATAGAAATTTCTTCTTTCGCCTTTTCATTATTTCTGCAATCTGGAAATAAGAAATTTATTATAGGTCTTAATAATTTAGTTAATTTAGTCACAAAATTAGTTTGTTGTGCAATTTTCATTATTCCAGTCCATAAACAAATTGTACTAAAAAATGTAATAGAAAGTTCTACTGCACCAGCTGCCGAAGTAAATATAGATTGATTCATATTTTCTATATTACCTGTTAAAATAGCATAAATAAAAGATATTAAAATAAAACATGGCCAAATAATATTTAACATTTTTCCTCATTCCTATTTTATCTATAATTTAATATTCACTTTTCTGCTAGTAGTATGATTAAATTACAAATATTGCCTTTTTCTTTTTTAATAATATTCTTAATATAAAAGTATTATTCATTAATGAGACAAATATTGTTTTTACATTTTTTTACAAATTTTTTCATTTTTTTCTCATTTTTTATTGCGTTTTTATTTAATTTGTGGTATTATAGTTATAGAAAATTTTGTCGAAAAATGGCGAATAAAGGAGGAAATAAAATGAAATCAACTGGAATAGTAAGAAAAGTAGATGAATTAGGAAGAGTTGTTATTCCTATTGAATTAAGAAATCAATTCCAAATCGCAGAAAAAGATCCTATCGAAATTTTTGTAGATGGAACTTCTATAGTATTAAAAAAATATGAAAAATCTTGTCTTTTCTGTGGAAATACAAAAAAATTATCAAATTATAAAGACAAACTTATTTGCAATAAATGCTTAAAACAAATTAAAGCTTTAAATGAAGAAGAATAATAATAAAAAATAAAAGAACTCCAATTTTAATTGGAGTTCTTTTATTTTTTATTATTATTTATTTGTTGTATTTATTTTTTTTTACGTCTTTTTATTTTTTTATTCTTTACATTAATTTTTAATAATTTACATTTAATATTTATTTTTATATAAATAATTTATAAATCTCATTTTTAGTAACACCTTTATCTTTAGCAATTTTTTTGATAATTTCATTTTTTAAAAATCCTTGTTCTTCATAATATTTATAATGTTCTTCTACTGTCATATTATTTATTTTTGATTTTTCTTCATCCTCTTGTTTAATAGGATTTGCTTCTATTAAAATAATATGTTCTCCTTTTGGCTCTGTATATTTTTCTAATATTTCCTTTGCTGTACCTTTTATAAATTCCTCATGTATTTTTGTTAATTCTCTAGCAATTACAATTTTTCTATCTTCTAATATGTCCTCCAAATCCTCTAATGTATTTTTTAATTTATGAGGTGCTTCATATAAAATAATTGTTTTATTTTCTTTTTTTATTTGTTCCAACTTTTCTTTTCTCAATTTTTTATTAATAGATAAAAATCCATAAAAAACAAATTCTTTTGTATCAAGACCTGAAGCAACTAATGCATTAACAAAAGCACAAGCTCCAGGAATTGGAACTACTTTAATATTTTCTTTTAACGCTTCTTTTACTATTACCTCTCCTGGATCACAAATAGCAGGTGTTCCTGCATCTGAAACAACAGCAATATTTTGCCCTTCTTTTAATTTTTCAATCAATCCATCTACTTTTATTTCTTCATTGTGTCTATGATAACTAATCAATGGCTTACTAATTTCATAATGATTTAATAATTTTAATGTATGCCTTGTATCTTCTGCTGCAATTAAATCAACTTCTTTTAAAATGTTTATCGCTCTAAAAGTAATATCTTCTAAATTTCCAATTGGTGTTGCCACCAAATATAATATTCCACTCATCTTTTCCTCCTATTCTCCTTTATGGACTTTGCCTCTGCATATTTTATTTTTTATTATATATTTTTAATATTTCATCTGTGTAATTTCCATCTTCATTATATATAAATAATGGTTTTTCTATTTTTAAAAATTCTTTTGCGTTTTTCACTGATTTAATTAAAACTAATTTTGGTTCACTTATAATATTTGAATAAACTAATCTAATTATTTTAGGTTCTAATTTATTTTGTTTTAATTTATAAATAATTTCTGCTAACCTCTCTGGTCTATGTATCATATATAAAGAACCTTTGTCCTTTAATAAATTAAAACTAATTTTTATAAAATCATCTAAAGAGGCCATTATTTCATGTCTAGAAATTAATTTATTCTCTTTTTCATTTTTTTCACCTGTATTTATTTTTTTATATGGTGGATTTGTAACTATGGCATCAAAAGAATTTTTTTCAAAAATATTTTCTAAATCTTTAATATTTTTATTTATTATTTCAATTTTATTTTCCAAATTATTTAATTGTACACTTCTTTGTGCCATATCTGCTACTTCTTCTTGAATTTCTATTCCATATATTTTATTTAAATTTGTTTTTCCAGACAATAAAATACTTAAAATTCCTGTACCTGTCCCTAAATCTAGTACTTTACTATTATTTTTTATTTCTTTTGCAAAATCAGATAAAAGTACTGCATCTATTCCAAAACAAAATCCTTCTGTATTTTGAATTATTTTTAGCCCTTTATATTCTAAATCATCTATTCGCTCATTCTCTTTTATTTCTATATCCATATTTTTCTCCTATTTAATATATTTTTTATTATACTATAAAACAATGAAAAAATAAAGTATTATATTTTTAAGAGTATTTTTGAACTAATTTATTTTTTTTACATATAATATTATAAATAATAAATTTATTTAAACGCAATAAAAATAAATTATAAATCACAAATAAAAATTTAATTAATTTATTATTTATTTTAATTTATTAATTATTTATTTTAAGTTTTTTTATTATTAATTAATAATATTTAATTATTTGATTATATATTAAATAAAAAATAAATAATTATCTATTTTTTAATTTATACGATTTTCATTTTTATGAGGTAATTTTTATGAATATTAACGGATATAAAAAAAATAAATATTATTATAATAATTGTAATAATATTCATTCTAAAAATATAAATAATTCTTTTTGTAATAATTTAGATTGTTCCTTAAATTCTTTATTTGAGGTAGAAAATTTTTTATGCAATATAAAAAAAATATGTAAATGTATGAATTTGTATAAATTTTTAAAATAAATAGAAAATATTTATAAAAATAATAAATATCTTTTTATTTATTTTATAGTTTTATTTATTAAATAAATATTTTTATATTTTATTATTTTATTAATAGTTAAAAAAGCGGAATAAATTCCGCCCTCAAAGAGCCTGATTAAGTTTAGGCTCTTT
>OIZO01000641.1_pt1 | contig 22005 bp, 12 predicted proteins | sample 1588551 | NCBI WGS metagenome assembly OIZO01 (sample SAMN03283271) | human gut metagenome | biome: human-associated habitat; material: feces | host: Homo sapiens | place: Peru | collected 2012 | reverse complement strand
GAATTGTCATTCTTTCACGAACTACTCTTTCAAGTCTTGTTAAACCAATTCTAAATTGATTTTGTAATAATTCACCAACACATCTAATACGTCTGTTTCCTAAATGGTCTATATCATCTGTTACACCTAGTCCATGGTCTAAGTTTAATAAATAACTAATTGAAGCAATTATATCTTCATTTGTTATATGTTTTGGTATTAATTCTTCTTTTCTTTCTTTTAATACTTTGTGTAAATCTTTTTTATCTGTTGTATCTAATATTGATTTTAGTACTTCATAATTTACTTCTTCTTTGAAATGTAAATCTGAGATATCAACATCTGTTACAAATTTGTGGATATTTACTGTTCCATTTCCTATAATTCTAACTTTTGTTTCTCCAACTTTAACATCGACAATGTTTAGTCCTGTATTTTGTATTTCTTCTGCTATTTCTTCTGAAATAACATTGTCTTTTTCTACTAATACTTCACCTGTTGTTGGATCAATAATGTCTTCGAATGCTACTTTTCCAGAAATTCTAGATGCTAAACTTAATTTTTTATTAAATTTATAACGACCTACTTTTGCTAAGTCATATCTTCTTTCATCAAAGAATAAACCATTAAATAAGTTTCTTGCAGCATCTACAGTTGGAAGTTCACCTGGTCTTAATTTTTTGTAAATTTCTATTAAAGCTTCATCTGTAGTTTTAATAGTATCTTTTTGAATTGTAGCTTTAAGTTTTTCTTCGTCTCCAAATAAAGCTAACATTTCTTCGTCTGTAGCAATTCCAATTGCTCTTAAAAGACAAGTAACTGGTATTTTTCTTGTTCTATCAACTCTTGCCCAGAATACGTCGTTTCCATCTGTTTCGTATTCAATCCATGCACCACGAATTGGCATAACAGTTGAAGTAAATATTTTTTTACCTGTTTTGTCGAATTCAGAAGCATAGTAACATCCTGGTGAACGTACTAATTGGCTGACTACAACTCTTTCTGCACCATTTATGATGAAAGTTCCACTTTCTGTCATTAATGGGAAGTCTCCTAAATAAATTTCTTGTTCTTTAATTTCGCCTGTTTCACGGTTGATTAAACGTACTTTTACATGTAATCTTGTTGAATATGTTGCGTCTCTTTCTTTTGCCTCTTCAACAGAATACTTTGTTTTGTCTTCCATGTAATAATCAAAGAACTCAAGTACAAGGTTTCCAGAGTAGTCTACTATTGGAGATATATCTTGTAAAACTTCTCCTAATCCTTCTTCTACAAACCAATCGTAAGAGTCTTTTTGGACTTTAATTAAGTTTGGCATCTCAATAAAGTCACCAATTTTTGCAAACGTTTTACGTGTGCATTTTTCGTGTTTGATATCTTTTACCAAAACAAATTACCCCCTATATTGAATTTAAAGCAGACTTAAATTTTTAGCATTTTGCGAACTTAAATATCGTTTCTCAATGTTTCAAATATATCTATTTTCACATTAAATGCACTTTTGTGAATAAAATTTATAAGTAAAAGAAGACCCTCTTGTTTTTATTTTTCTTACTTAAAATTTAACTTTGCTGCTTACCTAAAGTTAAGTTTTCCGTAAGTTAAAATAAAACAATTCCTCTTCTTTTTTAATAAAATTTTCGTGATTAATTCTTTTGTAAGACAAAAATTTGCTTATACCATTTAAGTATACTTTATTTTTCTTAGGCTTGTCAATACTTTGCGGACAATTTGTTAATATTTTTTTGGTGTTTTTTATGGTTTTTAAGTACACTTTCTCTTTTAGAAATATTTTTATTATATTAGATTATTTTATTTCTTTTTTGGCAATAATGTGATATAATATAATTATATTGAAAAGGAGTATTTATATTATGTTAGGAGAAAAAATAAAATTATATAGAGAAAACTTAAATATGACTCAAAATGAAATTGCAGAAGTACTAGGAGTTAAATCTACAACTATTTCAAAATATGAGTCTGGAATTCTAGAACCTAATATTGAATCATTAAAAAATTTATCTGAACTATTTAATGTTTCAATTGACGAATTACTAAAAGACGATAATTTTGATGTATCTAAAATAAATATTTTAGACATATTAAGGGAACAAAAAAATATGAAATTAAAAGGTAATTTGTATCATAATACACAAATCAGTTTTGCTTATAATACAAATCACATAGAAGGAAGTAAACTTACAGAAGATCAAACTAGATATATTTATGAAACTAACACTTTATTAGCCTCAAAAGATACTATTATAGGTATAGACGATATTTTAGAAACTGCAAATCATTTTAAATTGGTCGATTATATGTTAGACATAGCAGATAAAAAATTAACTGAAAAAATGATAAAAGAATTTCATAAAATCTTAAAAGAAGGAACATCAGATAGTATAAAAGAGTGGTTTATTGTTGGCGATTATAAGAAACTTCCAAACGAAGTCGGCAGTTTAAAAACTACTGAACCTAAAAACGTAGAAAGAGATATGAAAAAATTGCTAGAATGGTATAATTCTATAAATCAAATAACTATAAAGGAAATAATTGAATTTCATGCAAAATTTGAAAAAATACATCCGTTTCAAGATGGTAATGGAAGAATTGGTAGAATAATTGCTTTTAAAGAATGTTTAAAAAATAATATTGTACCATTTATAATTTTAGATAATGAAAAATTATTTTATTATAGAGGCTTAAACGAATATCAATCTAATAAGGAAAAAGGATATTTAATTGATACTTGTTTAAATGCCCAAGATCAATATATTGAAATGATTAAATATTATATAGATATTAAATAAGAAACTTTTTAAAAACAAAAAATCCGCTATAGCGGATTTTTTTATTTTTATATTTATTTTTTATTCAGCTTTTTCTCCACAATTGCTACAGAATTTTGAATCTTTACCTAATTTACTATTGCATTTTTTGCAAGTTCTTGGCTTTGGTGATCCGCAATTTGTACAGAAGTTTCCTTCATTTTCGCTTCCACAATCACAAGTCCATTTATTAGAAACTGGTTCTTTTGCTTCTTCTTCAACTGCTGGTTCTTCAGTTTTTGTTTCTTCAACTGGTTTTTCTACTACTTCTTCTTGTTTGCTTAAATCCATTTTGCTATTTTCAGTATTATTCCATGGTCCAGAAACTGCTCCTCCAACTACATTTCCAGTATTCATGTTCATCATTCCGATTCCCATAAATCCGTTCATTGCTCCTCCGCTGTTTTCAGCTGCGCTTTTAACAGCTTCTGAATATGCACTAACCATTTTTCCTTGTTGCATATATGCATTTGAGCTTAATTCATAGTCATCTATTTTCTTTTCAGATTCTGCATCTAAAGTAACAGATTCTACAGCGAAACTATCTATTTTAATTCCTCTTTCACGAATTTTCTCGTCAAATACTTTTTCATCCATCATTTGTCTAATTTCGTCTGTTTGACTTGGCATTTCAAGTACTGGTACTTTATATTTTGAAGTTCCTAATTCATTTGTTACATTTTGGAATACGGCTATTACTTCACTTCTTAATTGTTCTACGACTTGATCTTTTTTGTATATATCAGCTGTTCCTGCTAATTTTTGCATAAATAATGCTGGATCCATAATACTAAATGTAAATTTACCAAAACATTTAATTTGAACTCTTAATGGAGTTAATGTATTTGTCATTTGGTTTGGAATTGGATGTGACCAATCTTGGAATGGTATTGGTGCAGGTGTTCCAAATTTATTATCCATAATTTCTTTAATATTAAAGAAGAAGACAGCTTGTTCTTTTGCTGTTGCTCCATTAAATGTAAATCTTTGCCACATTTCTTTAAATACTGCTCCAAATTGTCCTGCAAAGAATGATGGAGATGATGAAGTATCAAATGTATATAATCCATCTTCTGCAGTAGCATCTATAACCCTACCATTATCATATATAACAGCACATTGTCCAGGTGCTACTATAATTGTACTTTTGTTAGTAATAACTCCTGTAGGTGTTGTTTTCTTTACCATTAATACATCATTTGTCATGTTTTCGCAACGAATTGCTTCTTTCCATTGATCATGTAATGTACTTCCTACAGCATCTTTTGCTGCTTTAATTAATCCCATATTTTTTTCCTCCTTATTTTTCGTCATTTTTATCTTAGTGGCTCTAAGCCAGATAATACCCAAGTATTTGCTCCTGTTGTTATAACACTTCCGCAATATTGACATTTTCCTGCAGATGTAATTTCTGTTGGTGCTCCACAGTTTGGGCAATTTGTTGTTTTAACTTTAGCTGTTCCCTCTGGAGTTAATACACCAGTTTTTCTTTCAAATGTTAATTTATATACTGTCGTTCTATCTTGTGTTTTGCTTCCTTCTAGAAGTTGTTGAGTTTTTGCATCAATTATATAGTCTTTCATTGTAGATTTTAATGCAATTTCTAATATATCTCTATCTCCTTCTTGTCTGAAGTTATAAAGAGCTGCGTAATTTACTGCTATTCTATCCATTACATTAATACGATTTGTATCTATATAACCTTGAACTTGTGCTTTGTGTTGTTCAAATAGGCTTTCTGTTTCAAATGGTCTCATTGGCTCCCAGTCTCTTGCTGTCCATGCATTTTGTAATTTTACAAATAAATCTTTTGCAAATGATAACATTTTTTCTTCTGAGAAGTTTGGATCAAATTTCTTAATAGCTTCTGCATAAATATGTGATTTACTTGTATCTACTATTGGCATTGGACGAGTTGGTGTTGGAGCAACATTGTAATTTTGTTGTCCTTTTCCTTTCTTAGAATTAGCACTTATTATTATTGCTACAATTATTATAAAAATTACTGTTCCAATTCCTATTCCAAAGGAACCTGAGTCTGAACTTGAGCTATAATCATCATCCCAATCCCAACTTGAAGAACTTGAACCCCAGTCTGATGAGCTAGAACCCCAATCTGATGATGAACTTCCACTATCATACCTATCAAAGCTTCCAACGTCGGCAAAACTCAATGTATGTATTCCTATTATTATAAAAGATAATAAAATAATTGCTATATTTCTTATTTTTTTCATTCGTTCACCTCCTACTTTCATTTTTAATTTTTATTCTTTGCATAATATTTTTATGCTTTTACCTTACATATTTATAATATAATTTTTTAGTACATTTTGTCAATGTTTTTTATATATTGGCATATTTTGTCTAAATCTCCTAGTCACCTCAAAATTACACAATAAGGTTCATGTACTTTTTTGGTAGCTAGGAAAATTCTGTTATCTTTCTTAGTAATTTTCTAATATTCTTTTTTGAAAATAGTAGACTTTTTTCATTTCTTATAGTACAATGTTTGAGATTTAAATTTATATTAAAGCAAAGGAGTTTTTTTAATGGCAACTTTACCAATTGTTGTAAAATATTTAATAGTATTTTTTGTAAGTATAGTACCTATTGTAGAATTAAGAGGTGCTATTCCAATTGCAGAAGGTTTAGGTTTGAATATATTTTTATATTATCCTATAGCTATTATAGGAAATATGCTTCCTGTACCGATCATTTACTTATTTGCACGAAAGGTACTTGAGTGGGGAAAAGATAAAAAAATAATAGGAAAATTTTTCACATGGTGTTTAGAAAAAGGTGAAAAAGGTGGAGAAAAATTAAAGAAATCTGCTGGAAATAACGGAATATTCTGGGCATTACTAATATTTGTTGGTATTCCTTTACCCGGTACTGGTGCATGGACAGGCACATTAGCTGCTTCATTTTTAAACTTAGATTTTAAAACTAGTGTAACTGCAGTAGCTTTAGGTGTTTTATTAGCTGGTATTATAATGTCTTTAGGTAGTAAAATTGTAGCAATACTTGGATGGCCAGGTGTAATTGCAATTATAGCAGTTTTACTTGTAATTATAGTAGCATCAGTTATTATTAAAAAAAGAAAAAATCGCAATTAAAATTTTGTACAATGTAAATTATTTAGAATTTTAATTACATAATTTATCTAATAAAAAGACCTAATTATTATATAATTAATAATTAGGTCTTTTTTTATACCTCTATATCTAATTCTATTGGGCAATGGTCACTTCCCATAACTTCACTATATATTTTGCTATCCTCTATTTTTTCTTTTAAACTATTTGAAGTTATAAAATAATCTATTCTCCACCCAACATTTTTTTCACGTGCTTTCATCATATATGACCACCATGTATAAGCATTTTCCTTTTCAGGATACAAGTATCTAAAACTATCTATAAATCCAGCATTTAATAATTCTGTCATTTTATTTCTTTCTTCATCTGTAAAACCTGCACTATAATGATTTGTTTTTGGATTTTTTAAATCAATTTCTTCATGAGCTACATTTAAATCTCCACAATAAATTACAGGTTTTGTTTCCTCCAATTTCTTCAAATATTTTCTTATCTCGTCTTCCCAAATTTTACGATATTCTAGTCTCTCTAACTCTCTCTTTGAATTTGGAGTATAACAATTAACTAAATAAAATTTTTCATATTCAGCCGTTATTATTCTTCCTTCTTGATCATGTTCTTCTATTCCTATACCATATGTAACATTTATTGGCTTTTCTTTAGTAAATACTGCTGTTCCAGAATATCCTTTTTTTATTGCACTATTAAAATATTGGTAGTATCCATCTAATATAAGTTCTATTTGACCTTCTTGCATCTTTGTCTCTTGAATACAAAAAATGTCCGCATCTATCTGTTTAAAAAAATCCATAAATCCTTTATTTATAACTGCCCTTAAGCCATTTACATTCCAAGATATCAATTTCATAATAAATTTCACTCGCTTTCTTTAAATTATTAATTTTTTATATTTCTAATGCAAAAAGGATCAATTGGGGACTGTCCCTAATTGACCCAAATTTTTAAAATTCATAAATGTATGCTTCTAAAGTTCTTCTTCCATATTGAAGCGCACTACTATGAGAACCCATATAAATATCTAATTTGCTATTTGATATAGCGCCACCTCTATCTTGAACTACAAACCATCCGCCATTTGGCTTGTCTGCTAAAGCTGGAATATATATTACTGTTCCCATTTTATATCCTTTTCCAGCAGCTACTGTATACCATGCTGATGCTTTTGCTCCTGAAGCTGTAATTCCATTTGTTTTACCGCAACATTTTACACAAGAACAATATGCTGAAGTGTTAAGTGTTCTTACTGTAGGAGTAATTCCTTGTACTTTTTTTGCAAGTGTTGTTGAAGCTGTAAGTGCAGGATTTGAAGTTGCAATTCTTTCATCTCCACCTCTTGACGTTACTTGTACAGTTCTTACTTCTACTATTTTATTTACTGGTTCCTTAATAATTGTGCTAGAAATCTCTGTTCTTTCAATTTCTTCTTCGTTTTGATATTTTATTTTATATGTTACTTCTTTTAATCCATTTTTACCACTTTGAACAACTTTGTTTTGTTTTGTACCTTCTCCTGTTGCCTCTTTTGTAATTGTTTCAAATGGAATAACTTCTTGTTCTGTAACTAATTTTTCTACAATAGTTCCATATGAACTTAATATTTCTTCTGCTGAAATTACTTTTTCTGTTTCAGCCTTTTCTAATATTTCATCTATTTTATTTGAAATTCTTATTGTTTTATTTTCTAATATTTCCTCTTCAAGATTTGGTGTTACTATCTCATCCTCTGATAAAGAAATATGATTTTCTTTTAATATATCTAATACTTTCGTTTTCCCTGTAAGTACTACCATTTCATAGTCATTAGAAAGTATAATTTTTACACTTGTAATCTTTGCGTTGGATGCCATAACTCCAATACCTGTTAAAAACATAAGTATTAAGCTAATTGCTAATATTTTTATTAGCGATCCAGACGCTTTTTCATTTTTGTTCATAAAAAAGTTTCCTCCTTCTAAATCAACAATGCAATTATACCATTATTTATTTTTAGTGTCAAATTTTAGTATTTTTTGTATTGCTTAGGGGCCCTTGGCTTTTGTCTAATTTACATATTGTAAATTCTCTCTAATATATATTATATGTGGCTTGTACCAAAAAAATGAATAATTTTAAAAATTTTCCAAAAAACAATTATATTTCAAAAATCTTCAAAGCATTATCATATGTAGCTTTTGCTACTTCTTCTAAAGAAATATTTTTAAATTCTGCTATTTTTTCTGCAACTAATTTAACATTTCTTGAATCATTTCTTGTTCCTCTTTTAGGCTCTGGTGCCAAATAAGGACTATCTGTTTCAATCAATATTCTATCTAACGGAACCATACTAACTACATCTTTAGCATTTTTTGAATTTTTAAATGTAATTGGCCCTGCAAAAGATATATAAAATCCTAATTTCAAAGCTTCTTTCACTAGTTCTTGATTTAATGGACAACAATGAAATATTCCTTTTTTATTTACTTCATGTTTTTTAAGCATATCTATTGTATCCATTACTGCTTCTCTTGTATGAATAACTATTGGTAAGTTATATTTATTCGCAAGTTCTATTTGTTTTTTAAACATTTCCTTTTGTATTTCTTTATTTTCTTTGTTCCAATAATAATCTAATCCTATCTCTCCTACGGCCACAACCTTTTTATTTGCATCTTGTTTTATAAGATTTTCTATATCTATTACCATTTTATCAATAAATTCTATATTTTCTGGCACGTTATTTGGTGAAATCCCACAAATCGAATAGATAAATTTGTTTTCATTTGCAAGCTTTACGCTAAATATAGATGAAGGAATGTCATAACCTGCGCAAATCCATTTTGTTATTCCTTCTTCATATGTTTTCTTTATGATATCTTCTCTATCTTCATTAAATTTTTCATCATTATAATGTGAATGTGAGTCAAAAAATTCCATTAAAATTTCTACTTCTCGTATAATAATTATACAAGTTTCCCCTTTCCTTTATATTTAATCTTTTCGCTTTTAATTATTTTGAAATTATTTTTTATTCAAGTTAGTTTTAGTTTCTATCAATTTATTTTTGTAATACTTTTCTTTAAAACACTATTATACAATTAGCAATTGCATATTCTTTTAAATGTGAAATACTAATATCTATTTGTTTTATGTTATAATTATTGTTTAAAAAATGCACGTATGGTCTACCATTTTCGTCGTTTAATATTTCTACATCTTTCCATGTTATTTCATATTTATCTTTTAACATATTTGAAATTGCTTTAAATATTGCCTCTTTCGCTGCAAATCTAGCCGCAAAGTGTTGATATTTCATATTATTTTTACTATTGCAATATTCTATTTCTTTTTCTGTATATATTTTATTTAGGAAGTTATCTCCCATTCTTTCTATACTTTCTTTTATTCTGTAGACTTCTATTATATCTGTACCACAATTTACTTTCAATTTTTTCTCCTCGCTATTCATAATATATAATAACTTTTTATAATTAATTTTGTAGTTTAAAAATTTATATTTTAAGTCCTAATTGCACTAAAATCTTATGTTTTATTAACGTATTTTAAATTCTTAAATAATAATCCAATGTAACACCAAAAGTGGCAAAAAGGGGCGTCCCTATTGCCACACGCAGGAAACGTCCCCAAAGGAGTGTTGTTTTATTTTGTATAATAGTTTGCATTGATGTCTGTTGCTAAATGCCATTTGCCAATGAAATCTACTACTAGAACATCATCTAATGTATTAGTACATTCTACTACTACATTTCCTTTAGCGTCTAGGCAACCCCATTTTCCGTCTTTTTTTACTGCAACATATCCATATTTATTTTGTTCTGTTGCATCTTCGTATTGATAATCTACTACAACTATACCTTTATCGTTTACATATCCGTATTTTCCGTCTTTTTTACTTAAGAATATTGTATTTGTTGCAAGTATTTCTTTGCTTTCTTTTTGTTCTAATTTGAAGTTATAGTATTTATATTCGTCATTCTCTCTAACTCTTATGTAATTTTTATCGTCGTTTATTTGTGCTATTATTCCCTTAACTTTAACTTTTAAGTTTCTATCTAATAACTCTGATTCCATATTTTCTGTTTCTGCTTGTAATATTCCTATAGTATCTAGATATTTTATATATGTATAATTGAATGAAAGTTTTTCTTCGTTTTTCTCATTAACTATTCCATATTTTCCTTCTTTTTTTGCAATGTAGTAATTGTCGAATGTATATGTTAAATCATCATATGTTGCAGGTATTTTTTCTACTCCATTTATTGTTTTTACTCCATATTTTCCATTTACTTTTACTACTATATTATCTGTATTTATTTGTTTTACTTCTTCAAATGCGTTTACTAAAAATTCTTCTCCATCTGTATTTACTATTTTAGAATCTGAACCTTCTTTTACAACATACATTTTATTTTCGCTAACTGGACTTATTTCATCATATTTTTCTTCTAGTGCTACTGTTTTGTCATTGTTAATTACTCCATATTTTCCTTGGTCATTTTTTACAATAAATCCATTTGAATATTTACTTGTAAGAGCACTTATTTCTGTATAATCGTTTTCAATTATTACTTTTCCCATGTTGTCTACTAATCCTTTTTTACCATTAGCAGTTGTAATGTATACTGATTTTGTACCTAACATTGGTTCTATATTGTCTTCTGTGCAAGCTAATATTTCTTTTCCATCTAAGTTTATTAATCCATATTTTCCATCTTTTTGTACTTTTAATATATTGCTTTCATACCATATATTATTATTCTCATCATGATTGTATATTACTTCCACTTGTTCATAGTTTGTAAATAGTTGTTTTCCTTTTTCGTCTATTGCTTTTGTTTTAAATGTATCGTTTGTATAGTCTACACTTTCCATACAAATAAATACTGGCTTTGTATTGTCTGGAATTACAATCATTTCTTCATATTCTGGATTAATAACTATATTTCCTCTTGTATCTATTACTCCCCATTTTTCGTTTTCATATAAAGTATAATATGCTAGCGCAAATGTCTTTTCATTTGTCTTTGGACTTCCTTTTAATAATTCTTTCATTCCTATAAAAAACATTGCTATAACAATTATTGCTATAATTACTGCAAATACTTTTTTCATATTTAATTTTCTTTCGTCATTGTTATATCTTTTACCTCTACTCATATTTATATCTCCTTGTTATTTTTAGGATTTTCTTTTTATACTATAACATATTTTGACATAAAAAAACAAGGTTTTACACCTTGTTTTTTATTTATTATTTACTCTAGCTACTATAACTGTCATATCATCCTTTGGTTTTCCGTAGTTATTGTCTATTGCTTCTTGTAAAATTATGTCTGCAATTTTTTGCACGTCTTCTGTTTCTATTTCTTCTAACAAGAATTTTAACCATAATTCTTTATTTGTGTATTCTTCAGATGACTCTAATATTCCATCGCTACACATTACTAAAATGTCTCCATCTTGTAAATCTTTGTCATATACTACTAAATCTATATCATTTAATATTCCTGTTGGTAGACTTACTGATTTTAGTACTTCTACATTTCTTCTATTTTTAACGTATGTAGGACATGCTCCGTTTTTTATAAATTCTAAATTTCCTGCATATAAATCTAAAATTGCTATATCTAATGTAGCATACATATCTTCTTGACCTATAGCATTTAATGTTGAATTTATCATTCTTAAAGATGAATTTTTATCAAATCCTGATGTAAGAAGTCTGTCTAACATTGCTATTGCTGTTTTGCTTGCTTTTCTTGCTTCTTTTCCAGAGCTCATTCCGTCACTAATTGCTAATAAATATTTTCCGTCTTCTAATTTGGTTTGTATACTTGTATCTCCTGACATAGTTGAATCTGCTTTAGTTGTTTTTGCAATTCCTATTCTAATTTGTTGCTTGTCTTCAGATATGAATGTATACATACAATTTGGAACTTTCATTCTTAACGCACATTCTTGTTTTTGTAAAATCATGTTCTCTTCGCAAACTTTAGATATAATTCTTGCCATTTTCTTTATATCACAGATTGGATTTTCCACATTTTCACAAGAAGGTGTGTATAAAGTAACTTCTGTTCTTCCTGATGGTTCTTTTTTATAATTTATATTTTGTATTTCTATATCTTTTTCTTTTAATAATAATTTAATTTCTTCTTTTTGTTTTGCAAAAGGATCGTTTTCTTTAGTATCTATTTGATCTGCTAAATTTCCTATTGCTTTTGAAACTTCTTCTAATTGACTAGATACAGCTTTTTTATTTTCATCTAATTTTTTCTTCCATATAAAATTTAGTTTACTAACTTTATATGAATAGTTAATTATTTTTACCATTTGTTCTATGTCTTTTTCTACATCATCACTTATATAATCCTTTTCATATCCTATTATATAATTATTATGTGCTGCTAAAACATCTAACAAATCTCTTCTGTTAATTCTTTCATTATCTAATAATAAGTTAAATATATCTTCTACTAAATTGTCTTCTGGTGAATATATATCATCAAATAATATATTTTCTTCTAGTCCTTCTAAGTCGTTTTCTAATTCTCTTTCGAAAATACTTAAATTATCTTCTTCTTGTTTTTTAAGTTCTTCTTCATCTACTATTGTGGCTGCTGCTTCTTTATACGTTTTTGACATTTCATATATTGTTTCAGACATACTATTTAATTTGTAAATTGTATCTTTGTTTTCCTCTAAAGTTCTATCTGCACCATCTGGCAATAATTTTACTTTTCCATATAAATCTTCTATATCTATTTTTACGTTTTTAGGTACTGCAAGTAATCCTAATGAAGCAATTAATATTTCTTGGAAAGCTATTATAGAAGATGTATTTCCATTTGAAACATATGTAAGAAGTACATTTCCTAATACAAAGCCTATTATTACTCCTATTTTTCCTAAACGATTAAATATTCCTGCTATCATTCCTGAAAGCGCATATGTAGCAATTATTATAGGTTCTCCTCCTCCAATAATTCCTACTACACTACCTATAGTAACACCTGAAGTTGCCCCTACTAAAATACCATTTTTCCAGCCCATTACTAGTACTACTAGGATGCATAAAATATTTCTAACACTAAATCCAAATACATTTACATCTCCTATTGCACATACACAAATGGCTAACATTAAGCTTGCTCCCATTACCTCTTCAATAGAATATGCTCTTTTTTCTCCTATATTTGTAATTATATCTATACTATTAGAAAATATTTTGTAGAATATGAAAGCTGCTATGCTATAAATAACTGCAAATAATAAATCGTATATTACTATTTGTTTAAAAAATAATGGTACTACTTGCACTAATAAACAACTTATAAATAAACGTAAACCTAGTTTTCTCTTTTCGCCTTTTTCTTCTTCATATTTTGGTGATTTTATTAAAATACTAACAAATACTAAAAATAGTGTTAATAGTAAATTTAAAGTTGATGACCCACCAAAACAAATGCTAGTTCCTGTTATTACAAATATACTTGCTATTCCTATTGGAATACAATTACTTAAAATTGCTACTAGTATTGCTATTCCAAAAGGTGCTAGTTCTTTGTTTATATTAAAACTAACACATGAAAGTAAGAAAGATATAATGTATACCATTATCATTTTTTTAGATATACATTTTTTTATTGCTTCTTTTATCTTTTCTTTTTTATTTAATTCAACATCCTCATAGGAATTTTGGTTCTCTTCAAAATCCCTTGCTATATTTTGAAACATCCTTTACCACCTCATACTTTTTTAATTATTCGTTTTTGTTTTGCTTGTCCTATTTTAGTATAAAAAAAATTAATTATTTGTCGTTTTAGATACGAAAATTAAAAAAGTTTTTTACAACTTGTGATATATTTTTTTATATTATTTCTTTTTTATTTTTTATTTCTCATTTGTTTCTATTTATTTTATCGTAAAATGGCATAAAATACAATAGTTTGTAGGAAAATTATTAATCTGGTTTTCTCTACCAATAAATGAGAAAATTAAAATTAAAAGGAGCAACTAAAAAAGTTACTCCTTTTGCAAGCCAAATTATAGCTTTTTCAATATTCAGTTTTAGTATGAAAAATATTTTTTATTATTTTTCGATGTAATACATATAAGGTGAATCATCGAAAGCATAATAGACATCATTAAAACCTTTTTCTTCCAATATTACTTCCCAATATTGTCCATATTCAGTTTGAACAATTTTTTGTTTTGTAGTATCTCCTGTTATCTCTGAAGAAACATATACATCTCCCATTGCTTCTAGTTTTTCATCGGGGAGCGAAACAGATACAGCTAATCTATCGCCTTCTTCAAGAGTATATTCTGAATCTGGTTCAATAATTAATTGCTTACCTTTTTCCTCATTCCACACTACTAAATGGGGTTCTTCTTCGCCAGGTTGTGATGCCCACTCTTCCCAAGATACCATTTCTACAGGCTTTGTAGTAGGTTCCGGAGTAGTTTTTTCTGTCGGCTCCGGCGTACTTTCTTCTACAACAATTATGGGCTGTTGTTCTGTTTTCACTTCGGCATTGCTTTGCTGATTAGCTGTTTCTTCCTGTTTGTTTTCTCTTGCAGAATTTGCAAATACAATGCACAAAACAATTACAAGTGCTAAAGCTATTACACCCACAATACTGAAAATTAAGACTTTCCGCTTTGAAGAGTTTTCGTCTTCTTCATTGTTTAATTCTGAATCAAACTCATTGACTTCTTTCTCTTCTACTACTTCAGTTTCGTCTTTCATACCTTCTTCAGTTGTAACTGCTTCTTCCTGCGAGTTAGCATTTTCTCTTGCATCTTCTTCTAACCGCAATTTTTCATTCTCTTTCATACTTTTTTTCCTCCTTATTAAAGTTGAAATAATTAATTCACATATTTGTTACTTATGTGTAAAATTTTATCATTTTCATTAAAATATGTCAATAATTTACAACAAAAAAATAGTTGGTTTTTTAGCTAAAAACCAACTATTTTTGTATCATATTATTTTGTCAATATTCTCTTTTTAATAAAGATTATTCCTACAGCTCCAATTGCAATTGCTACTATTATAATTGCACCTATTGTAATATATCTTGCTGTGTCACCAAATGGTGGTAAAATTTTAACTACTTCTGCTTTGTCTGAATCTAATTCTTGTGGTGCTTTTGTTGGATCTTGATTTCCAACTACAGAGTACTCATTTCTTCTACCAACTGTGTTGCTTGTTTTTACAATTTCTACAATATTACTATATGTCAAATCGTCTGTGCTATTTTCTGAAGTAATTGTTTGTGTTAATACTAATGGTACTGTTGTACTATTTGTAGCTTTATTATCTACTTTTTCTTTATATAGAGTTGGTATTAATTCAGCTCCTAAATTATCAGTAATTATTATTGTATTATATTGCTCTATTGCATCTTTAAGTGAAGAATTTACTAAACCTTGTGATGCTATATCATTTTTATTTATTACTCTCCAATTGCTGTTTTCACTTGCATTGAATTGTAAGTTATTTGCAACATAATCTAATACTTGGTCTGCTTTTGTTGTTACTACTGTATTTCTGTCTTTAACTTTTCCTGTATAGTAGAAACAATTATCTTTATAATCTACTTCCCCTTCGTTTGTTACTGTAACTTGGTATGTAATTGTAATTGTTGCTCCATGCATCAATTCTTCATCCATACTTAATTGAATTAAACCTGTTTTATTTTTGTTACTATTTCTAATTTCTTCAATACCATTAATTAGGTTACCTTTATAGCCTACTTTGTATGTTTCATGTTTTCTCCATAACACATTTTGTGCTGTATTTTGTGCATCAAATAATATTCTTCCGTCAGATAATGTAAGTTTAACATTTGCCACTTCTTTGTTTATTGAAAGTTGTGCCTTAGCTCTCTCTTCTAGTCCTAAGTCTACATTTGTAATTTTGTAAGAATTATCTTTCTTATTTCCGTCACTTCCTACTTGGTCATATTCTAATTCTATTACCATTACTCCTGTTTCTGCTTTCATATTTGTATTTGCCATTAAATCTTTTAGTAATGTATTTCTATCATTCATTGTAGTATAGTCTGCTTTATGAGAAGCTAATACTTCTGCAATATAATTTGTAACTCCTACATTTGAATAATTTATTACTTCATTTCTACGAGATTCTATATCTTTCGCATCTGATACATTATTTTTCTTATCTGACTCTGTTATATCATAAAGGTAAGTAAATGTTTCATTTTGGCTACTTGTATTTTTGTCATATCCTAATACTTTTCTAACTTCTTCGCCTAATGTTTCTTGTCCCATGTTCCATGTAGAAGCTTTTCTCCATACATATTCTTCACCTTGTTCAATACCTTCTTGATATGTTGTAGATTTATAATCTTGTCCATTATATGATTTTTCGTTTGCTCCTCCTAATGAACTTGGTGCTACTGTTTTTATTGTATCTCCATAAATGAATCTTACTACATACTTACCTGGTACAAATGATTTGAATGCATATTGTCCATCATGTGAATCTGCAAACTCATAATTTGATATTAAATCTCTATAGTTTATAATTGGTGTTTCTGATTTTTGTAATCCTGAACCTGCACCATTACCAAATTCTCTCCATACAAATTCTGTACCATTTTCCATTAGTTCTACTAATTGTACTGTTACACCATTTATTAATGTTTCTTTGTCATTTCTAACTCCGTCACCAGTTGTTGTTACTTCTATTGTTTTATTTCTTTCATCTTCCCATACAGAACCTGAAATTACTCTTGTAGCATCATCATTTCTATATAGTATTATTCTAATATTTGGTGCCTTATCTGTATCATCTTCAAAGTTTTCATATTTGATTGTTCCGTCTTTTGGTACATCAGATGGATTCAAGTTACCAGAATTTGAATCTCTATCTACTATTCCGGCTGGTTTTAAGCTTACATCTCCAACATTTGGTACTGTTGTTCCTGGTGCATATCTTGTTGAGTATCCATTTACTTCTACAATGTTTTCTTTACCTACGCCAATTGCTGATCCTGATACTAATTCTTCATCTAATCTTACCCAATCTTCTCCGTCTATTGTATCTTTCTTTACTTTAAATGTTAAGTATACGTATGCTGTTTGTCCTGCTGTTAAATATTTATCATCTAATCCTGTTACATATAAGTTGTCATATCCTGGTATTGTTGTTCTTGTTTCTGAAGATACTTGTTCATATCTGCTTGTGCTACTTGCTTTTACGGCATATTTGCCTTGGTTTTCGCCACGTTTTATTTCTATATATGAACGATTATCTACATATTCTAAGTCTTGGTCGTAGTAATCTACTAATTCATCTACTTTTGCTTGTATACTCATGGCTTGATTACGTACCATTATTTTATATGTTACATATACTTGTAATTCATCTTTTTTAGTTTTACCAAGTTCTGCAGTTCTTTCTCCATACATACTTGCTTTATAAATATAATCTGATTTATATAATTCTCTTGAATAATTTGTGTTATAGTATGCATCTGAAAGTCTTACACTAATATCCCATTGATTTTCTGCATTTGCTTTGTTTTCTAATGTGTCATATGTATATGTATGTGTTTGTCCATTTATTTCTAAAGTTACTTTTTCTACGTCTTTCTTAATTGCTAAGTCAGATTCTTCTCTTCTTTCAACACCTAAATTGATATAATATGCACTAGGGTATAATAAATCTGCTTTTGGTGTTAATCTACTTGGATATTGGAATGTATCTATTACAAATACATCTTTTACTGGATATAGCCCATTTGCTCCATCTGCATTTGTATAAGCATCTATCATACAATCTTGTACATATTGTACCATAGATCCACTTCCACCAATTAAGTTACCAAACTCATCTATAACTCCTGCTGATAATAATTCTTGTTTTGTATATGTTTTGTTATATCCATTTGTACCTTTATAATTTGCAGGTGATGAACCTATTTTTTCAAATTTAACATTATAGCCTTCTCTTTCTGCTCTTCTATCTTTGGCATTTGAATTTGCTTGCCAATCTGCTGTTCCCCATGTTGTTGAATCTGCAAAAGTTACTGGTTGATAGTATTGACCATTATATGTGAATTTTACATAGTATTGGTACATTGCATCTAATTTTTGGAATAAATATTTTCCATTTACATCTGTTCTTGTAGTTGATATTTGTGTACCATCTTGTCTATATAATGTTACTAACATATTTGGTATTGGTCTATCGCCTTCATCTTTATTATATTTTCCATTTGAAACGCTTTCTTTTCCGCTTTTTGCATCTTCCCAAACATATCCACCAAGTTCCATTGTTAAATCTAAAGAATTTATTTCAGTTTCTAATGACTTTCTAGTCCATATTCTTTCGTCTGTAACTAGCATAGCAGTTAATTGTGCTTTATAGTTACCTATTTTTCTTAGCTTAATTTCGCCATAATAATTGTAATAGTCTGATCCAAAATCTTTCAACTCATATTCGCCTGTTACATGATTTTTTACCTCTTTCCAATCATATTCATGCCTATCAAAATCTTTTTTAATTTCTCCATAAAACTCATAGATGTCTCCGTTTCCGCTATATCTTTGATATGTTGCTTTACTTGTTTGAATGTATGCAAAGTCTATGTGTAAACCTGCTTTTGTTGGGTTACCTGCTGCGCTAAACTTAACAAAGAATGTTTCTCCTGTACTTGGATATGGTTTATCATTACTTTTACTTTCAAATAGTATTTCCATAGGTTCTACTCTAGAAGACTTATCTGTTATTACATATAAATCTTCTATATAAGAAAATCTATTATCCTCTGGGTATGTAACCTTATATGGTCCTATAATATATGTTCCTTCTGTTCTATTTGCAATAACTTGTGCATCATTTGCATTTATTTTAGCATCATAGTTTGATCCTATATTATTATTTTTATACCAATTCTCGTAATCTAAAGATTCTGTGTATAAAGTACTTCCCCCTAAAATTCTTCCTTCATTAAAAGTAGGGTCATTCCATAAAGAATCTTGTATATTACTTTCAGTTGCTGTGTCGCTAACTGAACCTGTATAATTACCTTTTTTGAATCCTTGTACTAATGGACTTACATCTGCTCCAGAACTAAATGTATAAGCTGTTCTAGTATTTTCTATAGTAGTAGCTGAACCACTAGGATTTAGTACTGGTGTCATAGCTACTTTTGCTCCAACTAAATTCTCATAGTTTATGTCTTCATCTGAAGTAAAGTCTCCATTATAATCTTTTAGTTGTACACTATTAGATGGAATTGGCCTAGCAAAGTCTGCTAATTCTTGTAGTTTTTCTCTTAATTGTCTTTTTATACTATCTCTTATCATTCCTCCCGCATGTTCTATTGATGCTTCGTTAACATTATAAACGGTTGTCTGTTCATAAAAACTTGGGCTGAATTGTGTAAATCTAACCGCTCCACCTTTTTGCTTACAGAAATACCAGTGTCCATCTTGAACTTGTGGATAAATTGGTGTCTGATTTATAGGTGAAAATGCACTTACACTACCAGCTAATAATGCTATTGTAAATATTGTTATAATTACTGCAATAATTAGTTTAATTTTTCTACTCACTAAAGTTCACCCCTTCCTATCTTAATACTTTCTTTTTAACAAAGTATGCTCCAACTGCAATAGATCCAATAATTACTATTGATAATCCAAAGAATGTTATTGTTTTACCAGTCTTAAGTGTAATTAAAACATCTGCTGAAGATATATCATCTTCTCCCTCTTTTTTGTTTCCTGGTGTTGAGTCTGTATCTTGTATTCCTAAATCATTATAAGCTTCATAGATTTCTGCTGTGTTATGGTATAACCCTAAATTTTCTTCTGTCATTTTTTTAGTTAATACTAATGTTACTTCTTTACTTTCTCCTGGATTTATTAAAGTATTTGCTAAACTTGAATTGTAAAGAATTCCATTTTCTGATGTATACCAATCTTTATTTAATTCTGAATTGAATTTCATTTCACTTGGCATATAATCTACTAACTTTTTAACATATCCTGATATTGCACCTTCGTTTGTTACTCTTAATTTATATTCAACTATAATACTTGTATTATTTACGTCTTTTCCTATTAAGTCTTTTTTAGCTACTTTTACATTTTTATAGTCATATATGTCTGTGTTTTTGCCATCTTGAACTGTTATTTTTGTAACCGTTTTATCTAATCTTAAATCAAATTTAGGATTTGAAATTAGACCTAAATCTATATTGTAAATATTACTATCTGTTACATCTATTTCTTCTGTAATACCTGCTACTCTTTCTTCTCCGTTCATTGATATTTTACTATCTATAGCATCAGAGTTTTTAGTATCATCTACACCTTGTTTTCTATATGATGTAGCACTATAATTTGCTGTATCATATAAGAAAATTACTGTGTATTTACCTTTTGAAACATTTTGGAAAGTATACATTCCATCTTTATCTGTAACTACTTTTAAAATATTTCCATCATTATCTGTTAAAAGTGTTCCTGTTTGATTATTAAATAATAGTACTTCTACACCTGCTACTCTTGTTTCATTTTCATCTTTAATACCATCATTATTTTCATCTTTCCAAACTTGCCCACTTATTTTTCTTACTATTGTAGTAATATCTCCTGGTTTTTCATATTCTGTTGCTTCTATAATATGAGATATTTTATTTGTTTCTACATTTATTGTATCAGTTGTAATTGTTGCATTATTTTCTATTTTTGTTTTTTGTTCAATTTGTTTTGCTACAGCATTTATAGTAACTACAGCTGTTTCTCCTTTTGGAATGCTTATACTTAAAGTTGTTTTGTTTTCACTATCTATATTGTTAATAGTTTTTGTTTCTCCGGCAATTGTATAAGTTGTGTTTATATATTCAACTTCTTTTGGTAGATTATCTGTTAATTTTAAATTACTAATTATATTTCCACCAATATTTTTTATTGTGAATTTATAGCTAAATTTTTCTCCTGCAGATAAAGTATTTCCGTCTGGAATACTAGCTGTTTGTGTTACTTCTAATCCTTCTCTACTAATAGTATCTAAAATAGGGTTTGAAGTTTCTGCTTCTATTCCATCTGCAGATATTATTGCTACACTATTTATAACTTTTTCATATTCGCCATCATTTAGAGCTTTAACTTTAGAAGTAATTTCAATTTTTCTGTTATCATCATAAGTTACATCTCCTAAATTGATTGTTAATTCTCTATTTTTTTCGTTAAAGTTGATTCCGTCTGTTATTACATCATATGAATCTGTTTCACTATTAAATTTGCTTATTTCAGCTTTTTCATATTCTAATTCACTTGGAATTACTACTCTTAAAATTGTATTTTTAGCTGTTTTATCTGAATCATATAATTTTACTGAAATGTTGTATACAAATTTATCACCTTCATTTAGTACTTCAATTCCATTTGTAGTTGTACCTGTTGAAATATTAAAGTAAGCTTTTTTTACTATAGTTGTAATTTCAGAACTTTGTATAGCTTTTGCTAAATCTTTAGCTGTAACTACTGCCTTTAAAGAAGCTGTAACTTTGTATTCATTGTCATTATGTGTTATATCTTGTTTATGATATTTAGTTCCTTCGTATGTTTCATAATGAGATTCATCTTTACAAATGTCTTCTACTGTTAATTTGTTTACTACTACCCAGAATGATTTTGTAATTTCTTCGTTTGGTTTTATTGAACCAATTTCATTAACATATTGTGTGCTTGTATAGTCTTTTGTATATTGTCCTGATTCACCTTCAAAGAAATTAATTATACTTAAATATTGTGGTAAATCTACTGTTACTTTAGCATTTTCGATAACTTCTGCTCCTGCATTTTTTACTTTTACAGTGTATTTAATAAATTTACCTGTTGCTACTTCTTCTGTTGTATTTGAAGATATACTTGTTTCTATTATAGGACCTCTACCTGTTGTAACTCCTACTTTTACTGAACTTTCCTTATCTTGTATTGTTCCAGTTTCTAAGTTATTGTTAAAGTACACTGTATAATTTCCATATGCTGATGCATTATGTTGTAAGTTTGCTGGTATTTGTGCTTCA
>OIZO01000640.1_pt1 | contig 22007 bp, 22 predicted proteins | sample 1588551 | NCBI WGS metagenome assembly OIZO01 (sample SAMN03283271) | human gut metagenome | biome: human-associated habitat; material: feces | host: Homo sapiens | place: Peru | collected 2012 | reverse complement strand
AAATTAAGACATTTTCCTAAATGATTTATTAAGACATTATCATAAATGAATTATAAATATTGGTATATTATTTAATATAAACCTTGTATTTTATACTAATTTTTGTTATAATATATTATATTAATTATATGGAGGTTACTTTATGAAACGGATTGTTAGATATTTAAAAAAATATTTATTTAACAACATTATTACTTCTATTGGATATGGTATTGGTGTTACTATTGCAACGCTTATATTTATAAGTATAACATCTGCAAATATAAGTGTATTGCTATTACTAATAGTTTTTTTTGCAATAGTATTCATAGGATTTATTTTTAATCTTGTGTTATATCCTATGATTTTTGAATAACAATAGAAAAACTCCAAAAGAGAGAATTGTTAATTCTCTCTTTTATTTTATATTATAAATCTTTTTATTTATTATATCCTGGTTTACCAAGTAATTTAAACATATTTGTTTTATATTTTTCTACTCCATGTTGATTAAATGGATTTACTCCTAATATTTTTCCACTCATTGCACAAGCAAGTTCAAAGAAATAAATTAAATGTCCTATTGTCTCTTCGTCTATCTTTTCCATGTTTATAACAATGTTTGGCACATCACCTTCTACATGTGCATTTATTGTTCCCTCCATTGCTTTTTTATTTACATAGTCCATAGTCTTATCTGCTAAATAATTTATTTCATCTAAGTTATCTTCATCTACATTTATTTTTATGTTAGATTCTTCTTTTTCAACATTTATAACTGTTTCAAATAAGTTTTTTCTTCCCTCTTGTATGTATTGTCCTAATGAATGCAAGTCTGTTGTAAATTCTGCTCCAGATGGATAAATTCCTTTTCCGTCTTTTCCTTCACTTTCTCCAAATAGTTGCTTCCACCATTCTATAAAATAATGTAAATTTGGCTTATAGCTTACTAATATTTCTATATTTTTATCATTTTTATATAGCAAATTTCTTGCAACAGCATACTTATAGCAATCATTATACTTTAAATTCTCATCGTTATATTTTTCTTCAGCAAATCTTGCTCCACTCATTAACTTGTCTATATCTATTCCTGCAGTTGCGATTGGAAGAAGTCCTACTGGTGTTAGTACAGAATACCTTCCACCTACATTGTTTGGAATAATAAATGTTTCATACCCCTCTTTGTCTGCAAGTGTTTTTAATGCTCCTTTTTCTTTATCTGTTGTAACATATATTCTTTTCCTTGCTTCTTTTATCCCATATTTATTTTCCATAAATTCACGGAAAAATCTAAATGCTATAGCTGGTTCTGTAGTTGTTCCAGATTTTGATATTACATTTACAGATAAATCTCTATTTCCTATCAATTCTACTAAATCTTCAAGATATTTACCACTAATATTGTTTCCTACATATAAAATTTGTGGTGATTTTCTTTCTTCTTTTGGTAGTAAATTATAAAAAGTATGTGTTAAGCTTTCTATTACTGCTCTTGCTCCTAAATAAGAGCCACCTATTCCTATTACTACTAATATTTCTGAATTTTCTCTAATTTTTTTAGCACATTTTTTTATTTTTTCAAATTCTTTTTTATTATATTTAGTTGGAAGATCTATCCAACCTAAAAATTCCTCTTCTTTGTTTTTATTTTCTTGTAGTTTTTGATGTATTTCTTGAACTTTTTCCTTATATTTCATTATTTCTTTTGTATCTATTTTAGTGTATTTTAGCTCTAATTTTACGTTAGACATAAAAAACTTCCTCCTCGTTTGTAAAATCTGTAATTATTGTATATCAATTAATTATTTTATGCAAGATATTTTTTTGTTTACTTGATTTTTATTTTGTTTTATTAGATAATGTTTTTGGGTGAATTTAATGACAAGTTTTATTTTAAAAATTATTGGTGTTATAACCATGTTATTTGATCATGTTGGAGATGCTATTATTGGCAAATTTTCTTTTTGTAATTTAATTGGAAGAATTGCCTTCCCTATTTTTGCTTTCCAAGCTGTTCAAGGATATATTTATACTAAGGATTTAAAAAAGCATATGTTAAAATTGTTTATTTTTGCTTGCATTTCTCAAATTCCTTTTATGCTTTTTTTATCTACATTTACTGAGGAAATACTTACTCTTAATATATTTTTTACTTTATTTTTAGGCTTGCTTGCTTTATTTCTTTACGATAAATGTAAAAACAAGGTATTAGGATTTTTATTTGTTATTTTAACAAGTATTATAGCTTATTTTATACATGTAGATTATGGTGCTTTTGGTATTTTATTAATGTTTTGCTTTTACTTTTTTAAAGATAAAAAAGTACCTATGGCAATTATCACCATTGTTCTATGCTTTTTAAGATTTGTGCCAGATATAATTGCTACTCCTTTTTTATGGTATATTTACATACAATGTGTTATTTTTACAGCGTTATCTCTTATTTTTATTTTATTTTATAACAAAAAAGAAGGTCCAAAGGCAAAATATTTCTTTTATATTTTCTACCCTTTGCACCTACTAATTCTATATTTTTTACACATTGCATTATAATCCAATATAGTAATTTATATTGGATTTTTTTATATAATTTATAACGCCATATTTATTCCTTTTGCAACTACTTCTGACATACTTAATACGAGCTCATCTATTTCTTTTGGTGTTACTATAAAATTAAATTCTTTTGGAAGTAACGCTTCTTTTATCTCTTCATAGTTGTCTTTTTCTTTTAATTCATTTAAATAATCATTTGATTTTGCTTCTTGTTGTAGTTTTTCTATAAAAATGTTTAATGCATCATTTACTACAACTGCTGTCTCTACAACTGTTGGAATTCCTATAGCTATTACAGGAATTCCTAAAGTATTTATAGATATTTCTTTTCTAGTGTTTCCTACTCCTGCCCCTGGCACTATTCCAGTATTTGATATTTGAATTGTAGAACTTATCCTTTCCATACTTCTTGATGCTAATGCATCTATTACTATTAAGAGTTTAGGTTTAATATGTTCTACAACTCCTTTTATTATTTCTAATGTTTCTATTCCTGTTGTTCCTAAAACTCCTGGTGCAATAGCACTTACAGGTCTTGCATTTTCATCTATATATTGTGGCAAATAATTTATGATATGCCTTGTTACTTCTACATTTTTTATTACATTTGGTCCTAAAGCATCTGGTGTCACTTCTTCGTTTCCTAACCCGACTATTAATACATCATCTTTAAATTCAATTTTTTCACCTATTAACTTTTTCAATTCTTCTGCTAAAACTTTTGAAGATTCTTCTAGTTCTTCATCTGTTAACAAATTGATTTTCTTTATATCTATAGTGATGTAATCCCCTTTTGGTTTTCCTATTGCTTGTTCTCCTTTTTCATTCGTAATTTTTACTCTTGTTACTTTTATTTTTTCGTTTACATCTTCTACATCAGTTTCTATACCATTAACTTCGTTTTCTATACTATTTGCTTTTCTATATAAATCTCTTCTCTCATCTGCTAAATCTGTTCTAAAATTGTACATAAAAAATCACTCCTTTTTCTTATTATTTGAAAAAGGAGTTTTTTTATTCGTAAATTTTAGGTACAAGCTTAAAAATTTAATTTTTTAAATTTTGTGACCCGTCTCTAAAATTAATTTATGAACAATAACGGCATAATATAGATTCTAATCCAACATTTAAATCTATTTGACCTATTTTGTAGTTGTAATCTAAGTTTATTAATTCTTCTATAATATTTTTTAGTTCTTCTTCTCTAAAATAGTTTGATTGTGTCTTATATTTTGTTACTAAAAACATTTGATTTGGCTTTAAATTTAGACATTCTGCTATATTACTATTTTCTTTTTGTGCTATTTTAGTAATATATAATTTTTTGAAATGATTATATAACGTAATTAATATTTTCTGAATTGGTTCTTTTTGATATATTAAATTGTTTAATACTTCTAATGCTTTACTTACTTTTTTATTGCCTAAATTATCTGTTAAATCGAATATAACACTATCTAATTGTTTTATACATAATAGATCTATATCTTTTTTAGTAATTTCTCCATTTGTACCTGCATACTCTATTAATTTTCTTATTTCATTTATTAATCTTTGCATATTAGTTCCACAACATTCTATAAAATATTTTATAGTAATGTCATCTATACTAACTCCATATGCTTTTGTTATTGCTTTCATTCTTGTAGCAATTTGAACTGGTTTTAATTCGCTAAACTCACATACTATTCCCACATTGTCTATTACTTTATATAGTTCATTTTTTTCCGCTTCTTCTTCCACAAAAACAAGTACTACTGATTCTCTTATTATTTCTATATTCTCTTTTATATATTCAGCAACTTTTTTTACTAATTCTGTGTTTATTCCTGTTTTCTTTCTACCTTCTTTTTTGAATAGTCCAGTGTTTCTTGCAATAATTAATTTTTTTTCATACCCAAATGCTGGTGTTTCTATATCTGATATTATTGAGCTCACATTTGTTTCATCTATTTTTACTTCGTTTATTCCTGCTTTTCTTTCACCAAAATTGTTCTTTATTTTTTTTAAGCATGATTCTAAAAGGAATAGTTCTTCCCCATATAAAAGATAAATGCTATTTAGTTTTCCTTCTTTTAAATCTTTTTCTAAATTATCAATGGTTAACATGATTTTCTAATTCTCCAAAATTATTCTAAATACTTCTGCTACACTCCATGCTTGATTTATTGTTCCTTTTGATTCAAAAGGTTTTGCTGAATCATATAATTCAGATATTCCTCCTATTGTCTTACCTTCATTGAATTCTTTTATAAATGTGTTTTTTACATTTTGTACAAACTTGTTATATTTTTCTTGTAGCTCTTTCTTCTCTGTTTTATTGCTTGCTTCTAATATTTTCTTAAATGAATTGTAGTATATTCCTAAAAGCCATGGCCAAGTAATTCCTTGGTGGTAACTCATATCTCTTCTAAAGCTGTCTCCTTCATATACTTCTACATAATTTTCTTCGCCTTTTGCTAATGTTTTCAATCCATAGTTATTTAATAATTTCTTAGTTACTGTATTAAACATTTCTTTTGCTATCTCTGATTTTGGATCTAGCACTGGATAAGTAAGGCTTAATGCAAATAATTGATTTGGTCTTATTTTACTATCTCCTAATACATCATATAAGCATTTTCTCTTTTTGTTGTAGAATTTTTCTATGAAAGATTTCTTACATAATTCTGACATTTTTTTATATTTATTTGCCTTTTGCTTAGTTTCAAATTTTAAAGTTAATTCTTCCATAATTTTTAAGGCATTATACCACATGCTATTAATTTCTACTGCTTTTCCATTTCTTGGCGTTACTACATAACTTCCTATTTTAGCATCCATCCATGTATTTTGTATATTTGGACTTCCTGAAGAAATCAATCCATCTTCATCTAAATAAATGTCATTTTCGTCTACATCTATTCCTTCTGCATAACTCTCTATTATTTTTTCTAATACTGGATACATTTTTTCTTTTACAAATGTTTCGTCATTTGTATAATTTAAATATTTTTCTACTTGTTCAAATAATAAAAGTGAACTATCTGCACTATTATATAATGGACGATTATCATATCCTGAATAACCGTTTGGTACTAACCCAAATTTTACATCTCTTATCATTGTTAGTAATACTTCTTTAGCTATTTCAAATCTTCTAGTTTTTAAAAGAAGTCCCTCAAAAGAAATTAATGTATCTCTTCCCCAGTCTAAAAACCATGGGTAACCTGCAATAATTGTGTGTAACCTAAAAGCTGGTCTATACACTATAAAATTATCTGCTGAAATTATAAAATTTCTTATTAGTTGTGTATATTCTGTATTTTCCTTTTCTTTAGCTTTATCTATTAAATTTGATTCATAAACAAGCTCTGCTATTCTAACTATTTCTTTGCTTATTGTTTTTTTTCCATCTATTTCTTCTATATTTGATTCTAATGACGTAACAAATGTTATTTCTTTATTCTCATTCGGTTTAATTTCTATTTCATATCTACCTGGAATCGCATGATTTTCTTCTGCACAAAAACCTCGTTTTTCTTCTTCTATATAAAACATATTTCTAAAACTATCATTTTGGTGTGTAATATACTTGCCATCTGTACTATACATATATATAGGTGTTTGTGCTTGTCCATCTAGTTCTACTTTTAATTTTCTATTCTTTTCTTCTTGTTTTATTGTAAATTCATGATTATAAGTTTCTGCGTGGAAATCTCTAAAGTTCATTACAGGTGTTAATGTTAGCTTTGTTTCGTGGTCTTTATTATATATTTGATAATATACAACAACTGTGTTTTTGCCATATTCCATACATATATATTTTTTTATAATAACATCTTCTACTTCATATGTATAAATAGGAATGTATTCTTTTTCAAAACTTTTTAGATATTTGTATCCTTGTGAAATGTAGTTTTTACATACATTAGTATATAAGTCATATTTTGTTCCATCTATTTCTATACTTTCATCTACTTTAGAAAGAATAAGATGTCTTCTAGCTGGTGGTGTAATGGGTGCTATTAATAATCCATGATATCTTCTTGTATTTGCACCTATCATAGTTGAACTTGCAAATCCACCTATTCCATTTGTAATAATCCATTCTTTTTCTATTCCTTCTTCAAAGTTGACATTGGTATATTTCATATTTTCCTCCATTTTTTCTTTTGTTCTTTATATTACTAATTTCTTGTATTCTATTCTTGTGTTTTACTATTTTTTCTAGTTGTTGTTTTTGCTGTTTTAGTTTTTTCTTGTTTTTTAGTTTCGCTTAATTTAGCTTTTTCGGCTATTCTTGCTTTTTCTTTTAATTTTGCTTGTTTCCTTTTTAGTGCTTTTTCATCGCTTTCTTTTATTGATATAATTCTATCATTATATTTTTCTGCAAATTTACTCTTTGGTCTTGGTGCTCTTTTTCCTTTTTTATCTTCTCTTTTGCTTACTTTATCTTTTTTAGTTGCTTTCAATTTTTTCTTTGTTTCTTTTAATCTTGAATTTAACATTAAATATTGTGCATCATTTTGCATATCTCTAAATTTCAAATCTTCACATACAAGTTCAATTATTGAAGATGCTATAGCATCTGGATTATGACGTATAAATTCTCCATCAATATATGATAAGTTTCTTTGTAATAATTTTATTCCTTCTTCTTTTGCTCTTGCTGTATCTTGTTCTACTAAATCAGCACCTTCTCTGTTATATCTTCTTATAAATTCTGGTACAATTTCTCCAGTATCATATATACAATAATCTATAATTCCGCTTCCTGCATGCTCTTTAATTGCTTTAATATGATCTGCTAATGAGTAGTTATCTGTTTGTCCTGGATCTGTCATAATATTACTAATATAAATTTTGAATCCTTTGTTTTCTTTTATTGCTTTAGCTACGCCTTTTACAAGTAAGTTTGGAATTACGTTAGTATAAAGGCTTCCAGGGCCTATGATAATTGCATCTGCATTTTTTATAGCATCTAATACTCCTGGAGCAGGACTGCAATTTGATGGATTTATAAATATACGATTTATTTTACTTACTTTATTTGTTACCATTTCTGGTATTTGCTCTCTATTTTTTATGATTGTTCCATCTTCTAATTCTGCACATATATCTATTGGTTCTAATGTAACAGGAAGTACTTTTCCTACCATGTTTAATACATTTTTAGATTGCTCTATTGATGCTGTAAAGTCACCATATAATTCTTTCATTGCTAATAAATAAATATCACCGAAAGATAATGATTTTAATTTTCCTTGAGTAAATTTGTAATTCATTATTCCATTCATAACTGGTTCATTTTCTGCTAATGCAATAAAACTACTTTTTATATCATCTAGAGGCATAGATTCTAGCATTTTTCTAGAATCTGTAATTTTTTCTCCGTAATCAGATACAGTAACTATTGCTGTTAAATTACTTGTATAGTTTTTTAGACCTTTTAGTACAGAATCTAGACCTGAACCACCACCTATAACAACAATATTTGGTCCTTCATCATATACTTTTTTATTAAATATAAGAGATTTTACTTGTCCTCCTTTTGCTTCATCTCTTGTATCTGTCTCTTGCACTAATAGTTCTAGTGTTCTTCTTTGCATAAAAATGTTACCTATAATTACAAGTGTAAAACCTGCAACAAAGCTAACAATTATTTTAGCTATATCTCCAAAGCCTAATTGCTTTCCTGTTAATAAGAATACCATACCATAACAAGCAAGAAAAATACCTATTACAATTAATAGCATCCATCTTTTCATTTTTGCTTCTCTTTTAAACCATTTAAAAAAACCTTTCATTTTTTCCTCCTATTACTCTTTTTTTCTATTGTTCTATTCTAATATTTTCTGTTTTTTTATTTTGCTTTTATTATTTTTTCGTTTTATTCTCCTATTACTTCTACCTCAAGTTCTATTATTTTTCCAAACTTTTCGTAAACTACTTTCGTTACGTAATCTACCAAATTTAAAATATCTTCTGCAGTTGCATCTCCTGTATTAACAATAAAACCTGCATGTTTTAAAGAGACTTGTGCTCCTCCTATAGAGTAACCTTTCAAACCCGCTTCATCTATTAATTGTGCTGTTATAAAATTGTTTCCTCTTTTAAATGTACTTCCTGCACTAGGCATATTTATTGGTTGTTTTTCTATTCTTGAAACTCTATATAAATCCATTTTTTCTTTTATTTCTTCTGGATTTCCTTTTTCTAATTCTAATATTGCACTTAAAATAATTTCTTTGTTTTCTTTAAAACGACTATGTCTGTATGAAAAATCCATATATTCATTTTTTAATGTATGGATATTCATTTCTTCATCCATACAAGTTACTTCTTTAAGTATTTCCTTCATTTCTTTACCATAAGCTCCTGCATTCATATATATTGCTCCACCCATAGTACCTGGAATTCCGTGATGCAAACTCAAATCCAGCAATACCATTTTTTTGTAACATGCTAGCCAACATTCCTAGTTTTACACCAGCACCTATATTTAATATTACTTTATCTTCTTTTTCTTGAATATCTATTTCATTAAAATCTATTTTTATAACTATGCCACGAATTCCTTTGTCTTTAACTAACAAATTACTTCCATTTCCTACAATATAAAATGGAATATTATTTTCTTTAGCATATTTTAATACAAGTTTAAGTTCGTCTATTGTTTTTACTTTTATCCATATATCAGCTTTTCCACCAACTTTAAAAGTTGTATGTTTTGACATATCTTCATTTTGCTTTATAGCTAAACTTGGCATATTTTTGCATAAATCTTCATATACATTTTGCATATTCAATCTTCATCACCTCTTGATTCTAATATATGAATTGTAAGTTTTTTTATGTTTCTTATTTTATCATTTTTAATGAAATTTTACAACGATTTTAAGAAATTTTGGTATTTTACTTGAAAATTATGTAGAATAATGTATAATATAGGTATGAAGAAATTTAAAGGAGGAATTTTTTATGTTCTGTAAATATTGCGGAAAAGAAACTGAAAACGAAGTTTGCGATGAATGCAAAAACAAAGAAAACAATGAAACAATAGAAGTTGAAGCTACAAAAGTTGAATCTAACAATACAACTAATTCAACAGCTAAACCAAAATCAAAAATAGCAGCTGGTTTACTTGGTATCTTTTTAGGAGCTTTTGGTGTTCATAACTTCTACCTAGGTTATACTGGAAAAGCTATTGCTCAATTATTAATCTCTTTATTAAGCTGCGGATTCTTAGCTGTAGTTTCTGAAATTTGGGGATTAGTTGAAGGTATCCAAATCTTAACAGGAAGCATTGACACAGATGCTAATGGAGTTAAATTAGGAGACTAATTTAGGTAATTATATAAACAATTTATTGTTTTTTATAATTTTATTTTATTTGAATTACAAAAAAAGAATTGGTTTTTACATCAATTCTTTTTTTATTATGTTTATAAATCTTTATATTCAAAGTACTTTGTTACTTTATTTCCATCTTTATCTTCTGTATTAACACTTTTTCCTTTCAAATTATATGGATAAAATCCACGAACAATTAAGAGTATTAAGATTATTATGATCCAGAATGGATCTACATCCAGTAAGTATAAAAAATATTTTATACTTTCCATATAAGTATGTCTCCTTTTATTTATTATGTTTTATATTATACATTATTTTGATGTATTTTGCAACGTCTTTATGTCTCTTTATCATATATATACCCTAATCTACTATGTATTTCTTTATGGCAATTTGAACATACTAATTTACACTTTAATGCTTCTGCTTTATATTCCTTCCATGACATTGTATTACCTGAACCTAATTTAAATTCTTTTTGTTTTGGATCTTCATGATGAAATTCTAAAGCATCAACACATTTATTATATCCACATATACTACATTTGCCACCTAATAGCTTTATTGCTTGTATTTTCATATTTCTTCTTAATATTGTTTTCTGATGTTTTCTAGTTTTATTATCACTTCTTGTTGATTCTCCACTGCAATTATAACAATAAATTCTAGTAGACGTTTTTGTTTCAAATTTCGAATTACATATTTCACATATTTTTATCATTTTTTCACATCCTTGATATATATTATATATACTTTTCTTTTTTTAAACAAGCGAACAAAAAAATAACAGATAATTTCTTATCTGCTATCTTTTATTGGCTCGTTTGACACTTCCGTGTGCGAAAAATATGAGCCTGTATTTATAATCGTATTTTATATTTGATTCTATGGTTATAATTTAACATAAGTTAAATGATTTTGCAAGTATTTTTTTTATTTACTCAATTATCTTCGATGTACTCTTTACCAATCAATTTATAATACCTTTTAGTAGCCTCTTTATCTAGTGCTATATTAGTCATAGCTAAAGCCCATTGACTATTTATAGTTGAATCAGCTGGAATTTTTGACTCTATAATTTTTTGTAATAATAGTGTTAATGGCTCTCCTATTGCCCTTTTATAGTTAAATCCTAATAATTGCATTATAGTAAATGTTTCTACGGATAATAAAGATTTTATTTGTTCTAAATCTCCTACTTTTTCTTGAGGAATAAATTTACTAAAAATAGGTAATAAATTATTTGTAATATATTCAATATCTTTTTCAGTAATTTTTTGAGATGTTAATTCCTGTTCATATGCTTGAGCAATTCTTTGGATTTCTATTTTATCATTTAATAAATTTTGTATAATCTCTTCTAATTCATTAATTGTCTCTTTATCATTTTTCTTAGCTTTACTAGCCTTTATTTTATCTGCTACATAACTAGCTGTATTTCTCGCTGATGCTTCTATTAAGTTAGAAGCAAGTTGTGCAACAATTTCACTATTATTCATTTTTCAAATCCTCCATTTATATATATTTTTTTAATATTCCTATAATTCTATCTATTTGACTAAGATTATATCTTATATCATTAATAGATTTTATAACTTCATTTGTAGCCAATTTTATTTCCTCTTCATCATAATTATTTTCAATACACATTGATCTTTTTAAATTATATTCAAGCCAATTTAAACCACTATAAAAGTCAGCATATGTTAATATTTCACAATTCTTATCAATTTCATTTTCTAATTGTTCCTTATAACTATTTAAAAACACTTCAAATTTAGAAATATCTAATTCTTCTGTTTCTCCACCAGCCCAATAATATGCTGTGCTTATCAACTCAATTGTTGGATTTACATATCCACTTGCCTCCCAGTCTACAATAAATGGGCTTTTTCCTTGCCACATTACATTCTTTCTGTCCAAATCTCTATGACTTATCACTAAATTTTCATTTGCATAATTCATTCCACTAATCGATTTTTCGTTTATTTGTTTTAATAAATTCAAATTCCCTTTCAATAGTTCCTTATACTTCGTGTTCTTCTCTTCTGCTAATTTTAAATATTTATCCCAATCAAATACCTTCAAATTTTCTTCTGCCTTATTTTCATTTTCAATACTCGAAAAATCTATATTATGTATTTGGGCAAGTATAGTTCCTATTATTTCACAATGATCTTCTGTAATTTCATTTGGTTTTAATATTGCTCCATCTACCCAGTTAAATACCATAAAATAACTATTTCCTACTTTTTTCATAATGTCATTATCAATCTTTACAGCTCCAATTGCAGGAATATCATTAGCTTTCGCAATATCTGTAACCTTCTCTGAAAATGCAAAATTAGAATATGCCTCTTCTCGCTTCATAATACTTTGATTTAACTCTTTAACAGCATAAATTCCTTTATCTGTCACAACCTTATACATTCTATGAGATAAGCCACCTGTTACTTTAACTATGCATTTTACACTAGTACCAAAATTTCCTTCCATTATTAGTTTTTCTATATCTTTCTCTAATTCTAATTTTTCCACATCCATCAAATATAAAGTATACTCACTAGGATCAAACTCATCTCCTGCACCTTTATCTATTGCATCTGTGAAACCTAACTTAAAATAAATATGTTTTGCATTTTTATTATCATCTTCAACACCTATTGTAAATTGTGTATATCTTTTTTCTACTAAATATTCTATACAATAATTTATTAACTTTTGCCCTAATCCTTGATTTCGATATTTTTTATCTACTCTAAATGCCGACAAGTAAGCCCTTTTATTAGGTATTGTTTCGGTTTCTAATTCATGACTCACATACTCTGCAGTTATTTCTCCTATAAAAATTCCGTTATCTTCGATTACAAATACATCAATTTCTTTTTTGTCAAATTCTTGTAATCTCATTTCCAGATACTTAATCCACATTTTCTCATTGCCTGGAAATAATCTTTTTAATTTTTCAAATTCTTCTTTATTTATCTTTCTAAAATTCATTATTCAACTCCATTTTTATAAATTTACCCATTCCTCAATATATTCTTTTGGGATTTCTAAACTTCCAGAACCTCCTCCAATTTCATTATTAGGCTTCTTATCTCCATGAAAATCACTTCCACCACTTATAAATAAATTGTTCTTTCTTGCATACTCAATAAGAATCTCTATTCTATTATCTATTTCAGCTGATGGATGAAAACATTCAATTCCATCTAATTTAATATTTTTACTTAATTCATTAATAAAATCTATTGTATCATTGAGCTTATATTCAAAGGGATGGGCTAAAAATACAAGACCACCTGCTTTATGAATTATATCAGCAACATCTTTATACATAGGCTTTGGCGAATTATCAGCTCCCATATAAAATATGCTATTAGGATTATCTAATCCATCTCTTCTAAAATCATTGAATGTACTTGCACATTTTCCCATTTTTTCAAGATTTTCTTCATGTTTTATTAGTTCATAATACATATATACTACAAAAAAATCAGTAACAGGAATATCTTTTCTGATTGCATTTAAGTCATACGTAAGATTATTTTTATTGCATATATCAATTATCTTATTTTTAGCACTTTCAAATTTTTCTTTTAATATATCATATGAAAAAAATTTATTAGACCATTCATTTATAAGTTCAAGATTTTTGATATTATAAGCAAGAAATTCAATTTTTTTATTGTTAAAAGTTGCATTCATCTCCGCACCTTTTATTATTTTTCCAGTAAAAATATTTTTTTCTAATGCTTCATCTCCATATTGTTTAGTTGTGTTATGATCCGTTATTGAAATATATTCTAATTTCTTTTCTTCACACATTCTTAATACTTCTTCTACTGTTTTATCTCCATCAGAATATAATGTGTGCATATGCATATCTACCATTTTTATACCACCTTTTACAATATTACTTTATATATAATAATGTCCTTTGTCCTTATACATCAAATGCTTCTTTTACAGATTGGTAATCCCAGTAATATTTTCCATCTTTATAATAAACCATAGCTTTGTGAATTCCAATATTTCTAACAACTTCTGGGCACTTTGATTTATCTATTTTTATATCATTGTATAAAACAATAATCTTAAGATCTGCTTCAACAGCTTTATCACATTCATACTTTATGTAACTACGATAATCTACAGAATGTCCTCTTGCACATGAATATGTATGGCTATTATAACTTCCACAATTTTGGCAACCACCTTTTGTAATTTTATTTGTGTTGTTACCAACAATTAAAACAAAGGTTTTTGAACCATCCATACGATATTTTAGTGATGATTTAATAGAACAATATAAACTATTATCACTTGAAGTTTGCAAATCATGTGCATCAGAAAAAGACAAGCTCCAATAATTACTATCATTCCATTTATGTAATTGATCAACAGCATCTTTATCATTATCAAAATCCGCCGCTATATATGTTCTCGTTCTATATAATGACATATTAAAATTCCTCCTTAATTATATTCATATCTATATTTTCAATTGCATCTTGTGTTAATACAATTGTTATTCCTTCTTTAGGTTGAAATTTACTGCTGCGAAGTGTACACAATATGCACTTTATAAACTCTGTATAATTCTTTTCTTGAATACCTTCTATTGTAGTAAGACCTCCACCTAATAATGGAATAACTATTGGTCTTGCTGCATAAGTTCTTCTAATTTCAGACCACATACAAATAAGCAATTTTTCATATTCTCCAATACCTATGTAAGCCTCATTTTTCTCATTAAAATGAGAAAAAGCAAGTAATAAAAATTCATCATAAGGTATAATTCTACCAAGCGGGTATATTTCTTTTCCATTTTTCCAAGTAGGTTTAAATGGTGAGTTATCTGTTTTAGCTAATTTAATTTTAGCTTTCAACTCCTCTATATCTTTTATATGATTATCAATCATCTTTCCATTTAAAGAATTATGAGCAATAACAACATCGTCTACCTCAGTATCATATCGTTCATTAAATGGTATTACTTTTAATCCCTTTTCATCAAATATATCCCCTACTTTAATTTTTACAGATATGCCATTAACTGTTGTATTATACTCTTTATGTTTTAATCTATCTAAAATAAAAAATATAATTGATGAAATTATTATGAAACCAGCTAGTAATATAATTCCGCACTGCCACCAGTGTAATTTATCGCTAATCTCTCTTAGAGTATATCCCCAAAGTCCAGCAATAGTACTTATACCTGTGATTATACCAAAGGCATATTCAAAACTCTTTTTTACTATTAAAGGAACTTTTTTCAATTTTAATCACCCTTTCCATTAGATAGTGGTTATATTCTTTCTATTATATTTTATATCACAAATTGCCTGTTTTAACAATACTTCCTGACAAAAAGTAAAGACTCAACTTATATTTGAATCTTTATTTAACCATATTCATTTACTTTCGTCCAATTTAGTGTATTAATTCTCTTATAATAAAATTTAAAAGCATTGTAAAGGCAACTTTTCCACTTTCTATATTCCTTTTTATTCGTCCACTATAAAAAATTGCCACTTTTGGCAGGTATAAAATGAATAAATTTGCCATCTTTTGCAACCATAAGCTAATTCTATTTTTTCAATTTATTATTTTTTTCTTTTTCTAATTGTTTTAAACTTTTTTTAGGAGTAGGTAAATCTTCTGGCATAGTTCCACCAATATCTGCAATTGCCTTTCTAACTTTCTTTCCTACTTCATAATGAGTAGAGTTTGCTTCTCTTTCTGTTTTTATATTATCTTTCTTTAATCTTGACTCAGTCTGAGTAATTCTAAATAAATTTGCTGCAAGTTCTTCACTTCCCATATTATCCAAAATATCTTCTCTATATCTTAATCCTTTTCTTTTGGCAATATCATCAGCATTTTCTCCATTATATAGTCCTTTATATCCACTATTGTGAAATTTATCAAAATTTTTAACGCCAGCATTTTTTGCTGCTTGATTAAGCGAATAATTACCTTTTCTTGTTAAATTTCTTTGATAAAATCTTTTTTCGTCTTCCGTTAGCATACTGTATTCTTTTTCGGTCAGTTCTTGTTTTCTAGTTTGAACAGCAAAATAAGTTTGTGCAAGCGCAATTACTTTTTTTCTACTATCTCCGTTTTGTGCTATTAAATAACAAGCATAGCGAGTTAATTCATAATCTAAAATGTTTTTTTCCGCTCCTTTAGGCATTTTGATCGTTTTATTGATGTCAATAAAATGTTCAAACACACTAATACCACTATTTTCGCAAGATATTTTAGCTTTATCAATTATCTTTTCAAAATTCTGCCAATTTGAATATTGTAAAATAGGCATAAGTTCTCTAGCGTACCAGAATTCAACACCATTTTCATCAATATGTTTAATATCTTCAAATGATTTATTATTTTTATCTATATCGTTCAATAGTATCATCTCCATTTCTTAATATTTTATTTTTCTGCCATCATTATAAAACATTTGTTTGTATTTGTCAATTAATTTTTATAAATTTGTTAAATTTATATACTATTAAATAAATACATCGCAATCTGGTTTTGCTCTTTATTATTCATTTCCATTATTTTAGCCATTACAAATAAAATTGTAGGATACTTTCTCATATTTACATAGCTTACTGAATAATCATTATCAATTTCTTTTAACTTCTTATCAAATACACTATGTATATGTGCTTTACTATAATTTAACTTTGTATATGCACTTGAACTCATACATACTCCAAGTCTTAACTTATTTTTTAAATCCATATTTTTTATTATAGCTATAATATCACTTACCTTTTTATCTTCCATAGTAGATTTCCTCCTAATTCAAATTATAATCGTTTTTCTTCTTTGCTTTTTTAGCTTGTTTTTCAGCTAGTTCTTCAGTAGTTAATACTTTTCTTGTTGGATCATGTACTATATCAGAATCATTGTCATCAAATATTCCGCTTCTTTCTAAATCCTCTGCAACAAGTGTATAATTTCTTTTATCTTCTGGAATTTTTTCAAATTTCTCATCAAATACTTTTATTTGAAATCTTCTAATTAGTCTTCTCCAAAAGTCTTTAAATTTACTTAATTCTGCTTTTGCCTTATTTAAAGCGGTTTCTAATTTGCTAATTTTTTCGTCCTTAGCCTTCATCGTTTCCTTTAAATCAGCAATTATTTTGTCCTTTTCAGTATTACTATTATAAAATCTATTTCTCTCACTTTCTAAATTTCTATAATTCTTCTCAACTTTATCAATAGTAATATTTAAGTCATTAACACCCTTTATACTTTTAGTAGTATCTTTTACCTCTTCTGTATAATTTAAGAATTTATCAATATTTTCGTTTGAAATAAGTTTATTATTTTTATCAAGCAATGGTGATTTTAAATTATTAAGAATTTTTTTAATTTTCTGTGTTTCTATATCTAAGTTATCGCTTTTGCTGTTAGCCTCTTTTAATCTTTTAGTATTCTTTTCTTGTTCTCTTTTTAATTCACTATAACCACCCATATCATTGACATTAATATCTCGATTTCTACCTTTTTGTTTTTTCTTTAATGTTGCATTTTGTTCATAAACCTCATTAAACTTTTCAATACAATACATTCTCATTTTATCTTGAATCTCTTTTAATGAAGCTTTTGTAAATATTTGAGATTTAGCAACTTGCTTCTTCATTCCGTTTTTATAACCATCTTTTACAGGTACTCCTACTAGGTGCATATGTGGAGATGTTTCATCATAATGTACTACTGCATTTGCAACTTTAAAAGCTGGTACAACTTCCACAAATTTATAAATCTGGTCTTTATAAACTTCTGTCATTTGCTTTTTATATTCTATTGTTTTACCATTCCAAAAATTCATATCGCCAAGTTCTATTATAAGTTCACAAGCTAAATCATGTTTGCTATCTTTTGAAATATGAATAAAATAATCTCCTATTCTTCTGTCTTTTCTTACTTTATTATCATATTCAATTTGAGCTTCTTGAAATTCTTGTAAATACACATTCTTTACATCTTGATATAAATCATTCGTACCATAAACAACTTCAATATCTTCAATCTTTTTATCGTAATTTCTTAAATTATGCTTATTAACTTTGGATAATTGCTGACTATTTTGAATAGCATTATTACTTAATGAAGTGGTATCAGATAGATTATTTTGGGCTACTCTCTTTCCCAACTTTGATCTGTTTTTATCGCTACCTAAATGAATAGAATATGCTAGTTCTTGCATCGTAAATTGCTCCTTTCTATAAAAATACTTCGTAGATTTCTCTTAAAAAGCTTCTTTGAATATACTAAGAATTAGCGAATAAATAAATAAAATTTGTTTTGCTTTATTCAAATTTTATTTAGATATTTTTTCATAAAAACGACTTGTAAAATGAAATTTTACACTTGATTTTCTTATTAGAAAATCATTCGTTTTGATAAAAATATAGCTAATTCGATGCCTCGCAGAGCCCCCGAGTTTTGATAGAATGTCAAAACTCATAGGGGGTTAGGAATTTTGACAAAGTCAAATTCCTTCTTCGTAGCCTTTCTTCGAAATGCTACTTCAGTTTTAGCTAATCTTCGGAGCTTTCTTCTTCATCTTCTGTTTGCTCTGTCTTATATAAAACTAAATCAGAAATTGCCTCATAGTAATTGTCCAATTCATTTTTATCTGTTATTCCTTTTTCACGATAAGACACTGCACCAAGTTTTCCTCTAACCTTTCCCTTTGAATCTTTTATAGGAAAACTTTTATTGTTATCTACAAATACTGCTCTCATTAATCTTTCATTACCTTTTTCTCTTGGCATTGTAATCATCTTATCTTCTTGAACATACGAATGAGTCCAATCATAAACATCTTCGTAATATTTTACATCATAATGTTCTTTTAAATTTTCAATGTACTCATTTAATTCTGATTTAGTAATTCTAGGTGTACTTTTTATTACTGATATACCTTGCATATCTTCCGTTGGTTTTGCTAGGTCAATACAATCAGCCTTATTTAATTTTTTGAGTTCGTCTAGGTATCTACTTCTAAAATTTATTTTGATGATTTTGAAACTATCATTTTCTTCATCTTTTTCTAATACCATTGACTCAATAAACTTAGAAATAAATTCTTGCTTTTCAAGTTTGGTTTTTGTGTCCCATTCTGTCTTTAAATTTTCTACAAAACTATCACTGTTTAATCTGGATTCAATTTCAAAATCTCTATCTGCCATAATCTTCATTAAAGAAAAATGTTCGGTATCAATTTCCATATTCTTCATTTTGTCTTGCTCTAACTTATTAAGCTTTTCCTCAATACTTTTATAGTCTTCTGCAAAATCTTCCATCTCAACTATTTCAGACATAAAAGCTTTCTTAATTCTATTTCTCTGTTTTTCTAACTCTGCAATTTCTTTATCAATATTTTCTGTATTCACTTCTTCTTTTTCTGCTAATATAGGATAGAAATATTTTTTTACAACTTCATCATATTCTACCAAGCTAAGAATAAAGTTTAGTAATACATCTTCGATTTTATCTTCTCTAAAGTAAAAATGACAATCTCCACAGTTATAATACATATATTTTTTCTTTTTACCACCTGCCCCTTTACATAGCATTAATTTACCACATTTAGGACAGATAAGTTTTTGAAAGAATATATAAACTCTATCTCTTGAAAACGATTGCTTATTTTTTTCTTTTTGAATTTGTACTTCTTCCCATTCTGCTCTTGTTATAATAGGTGCTACAACATCAGTATATATTTCTTCTTTACTTTCATCTTTAAGAGTTTTATTTCTAACGTAATCGCCTACATATATTCTGTTATTTATAATAGTTCTGACTGCTGCCTCAGTCCATTTATTATGTTCTGGGTATAAAACTTTTTCTTCATCTAATATACAAGATATTTGATAATAGCTTTTTCCTTCTAAATACATATTAAATATTCTTTTTACTATATCTCTGGTATTAGGATCTATCTTTACAACTTTGTCTTTATCTCTATAATAACCAAGTGGACAAGTTCCAGGTAAATGACCTGCCTTTATTGCTCCACTCATTCCAAATTTTGTTCTTTCTGATACAACTTCTATCTCTAATTGAGAAAGAACTGTTAACATTCTAACAAAGAATCTACCATTAGCTGTTGAAGTATTAACATCATCTCTTTCACAAATAAGATAACAATCATACTTCTCTAATTCTGCAATTAAAAGTTCCAAATCTCTGACTGAGCGAGTTACTCTATCAAGCTTATATGCAACTATATAATTAATTTTTCCTTTTCTCATATCATCCATCATTTCTTGAAATCCTGGTCTATGTTCCATGTCTTTAGCACTTATACCACGATCTTGATACACTTTATAAACTTGGTATTCTTTAAAAGCACACAATTGCTTTAATTTTTCTTCTTGTTCTCCTAAGCTAAAACCTTCACGAGCTTGGTCTTCTGTACTAACACGAATATAAATACCAGCAATTCTTTTTTCTTCTTGATTCTTTGAATCCATTTATATCGTCTCCTTTCTCATAAAAACACAAAAGAGTATTAGAAGCATTTATATGCTAAACTAATACTCTAAATATATTTATATGTTATTTTGTGATGTTAGTAAAAAAAATTAAATACACTTAAAATATTAGTTTACCATATCTTGCAGTCTAGCAATTGGATACTTATTCTCTAAATTACCTATATAGAAATACTCATGATTATTAAAAAATAGAAATAATTTTTCTTTAATAATAACTCTATGTGGCTCTACATAGGCTAAATTAGTATGCTCAATAATTTTTAGACTACCGTTCTTTATCATTGGTACACAATTATTAAAAGTGCAAGCCCATTTAATTTTTGAACGTAGTTCATCAGTCATATTAATTTTTCTTTTAACGATATCTATCATATCACAAAAACCTCCTTTTTTCAAGCATTTCACGAAGATTCGCTATTTGAGGAAAATAAATTTAAAAAAATTATAAATTTAAATAACGAATTTCATGATTTCGAGAATCATCATAAAATACTTATAATTTCCTTAAAGATTTTTGTTTTTTATAACAAAAAAGAAGCTAGTTTATAGAATCAAACTAACTTCTTTATCTTTTTTGATTTTGTCTAAAACTTGAAACTCTTTTATGTCAAGACTTTCAAATGATTCGACGAAAATCGTTTATGGCTCCCCTTGTTGGACTCGAACCAACGACCTATCGGTTACTGCACCACATTAACTTTCGTTAACATTATGATTTCTCATAATTTGTAGTCTGGACTTTCTCTTTACCATATCTCTCGACTTAGGTAGGTGGTGTAAAGTCTCTACACATAGCTTTCGCCTTGCTCGGTATTGTCGTGTAATTAATTACTTACGAGTTTCACCGAATTAGCCACCTTTTTCATCTATAAGTTTCCTTATAGAGCTGCTAACATTTTAATCCTGAAAGTAAATTCAAAGATTTGCTTTACAGCCGAGCGCTCTACCAACTGAGCTAAAAGGGAATATATAAACTGGCGACAACCTATTTTCTCAGCAGGGTAACCCACAAATATCTTCGGCATCTAGAGGCTTGACTTCTGTGTTCGGCATGGGAACAGGTATTTCCCTCTAGGTCATAATCACCAGAAATGTTTATGTACTTTTTTAATTCTTCTAATTTATATCATATATATTTAATTTTGTAAATATATTTTTTACTTTTTTTAGAAAAATTATTCAGCACACTCAAAAATACATAGAAAAAAGTTTATATTAGTAAACTTAACAACCTTCTTTTTTTATATTAGTGGTTAAGCCCTCGAATTATTAGTATTGGTCAGCTACATGTATCGCTACACTTACACCTCCAACCTATCAACCACATAGTCTACGTGGATTCTTACTACCTTGACGGTATGAGATATCTTATCTTAGGGTGGGCTTCACACTTAGATGCTTTCAGCGTTTATCCCTTCCATACTTAGCTACTCAGCCATGCCACTGGTGTGACAACTGATACACCATCGGTATGTCCATCCTGGTCCTCTCGTACTAAGGACAGCTCCCTTCAAATATCTTCCGCCTGCGACAGATAAGGACCGAACTGTCTCACGACGTTCTGAACCCAGCTCGCGTACCGCTTTAATGGGC
>OIZO01000636.1_pt1 | contig 22069 bp, 21 predicted proteins | sample 1588551 | NCBI WGS metagenome assembly OIZO01 (sample SAMN03283271) | human gut metagenome | biome: human-associated habitat; material: feces | host: Homo sapiens | place: Peru | collected 2012 | reverse complement strand
ATCCTGTTACTAGTATATTCATTATTGATCTTTTCTCCAAACCATCTTGTTTACTACATTAACATAACCTTGAATAATTCTTACTACTTTCATAGAAACTGTTTCATCTACATAGTCAGGGCATGGTTTTCCTAGTACCCCTTCTTGTTTCATTTTAATAGCCATATCAGTAGCATTTAATAGTTCCTTAGTTGTAATACCAGCTAAGATAAAATCACCTGCTTCTAAAGCTTCTGGACGTTCAGTAGATGTTCTAATACATACAGCAGCGATTGGATGACCAATTGATAAGTAGAAACTACTTTCTTCTGGTAATGTACCAGAATCACTTACTATAGCTAAAGCATTCATTTGTAGACAATTATAATCATTAAAACCTAAAGGCTCATTTACTCTAACTCTAGAATCTAATTTAAAGCCACTTTGTTCAAGTCTATGCTTACTTCTTGGATGACATGAATATAGTATTGGCATATCATACTTTTCTGCTAAAGCATTAATAGCGTTAAATAAAGATAAGAAGTTCTTCTCAGAATCAATATTCTCTTCTCTATGAGCACTTAATAAAATATACTTATCTTTTTCTAAACCTAATCTATTTAAGACATCAGACTTTTCAATCTTATCTAGATTCATTCTAAGTACTTCAGCCATAGGAGAACCTGTTTGATAAGTTCTTTCTTTTGGCAAACCAGTATCAGCTAAATACTTACGTGCAAACTCACTGTAACATAAATTAACATCACTAATAACATCAACAATTCTTCTATTAGTTTCTTCAGGTAAGCATTCGTCCTTACATCTATTGCCTGCTTCCATATGAAACAAAGGAATATGTAATCTCTTAGCAGAAATAGCACTTAAACAGCTATTTGTATCACCTAATACTAGATAACCATCGGGTCTTAGTTCACTTAATAGTTCATAACTTCTTCCTAAGATATTGCCACAAGTAACACCTAGATTGTCACCTACTACTGGAACTAAGATATCTGGTCCATATTCACCAAAAGTATTCTTTAATTCAAAGTCTTCCCAGAACACAGTACTTAGATTTCTATCCCAATTTTGATTATAGTAAACAACACATGTATCAAAGTATTCTCTACATCTTTTAATTACCGCAGCTAATCTTATTATCTCAGGACGAGTACCACAACCTATCATTACCTTAGTACATCCATCTTCTTTCCATTTAAAGTTATGTTCCATTTTATTCCACCTCTTGCAAATATATTAGATTGAACGCTTTATATTTAAAATTAAGTTTTTAAATATAAAAGAATCATTTATTTTTAATTTGTATTACATGTTTATTAATATTCTTGTACTTTATAACCGTTCCTACTTTTATGTTCATATCCTTAACAAAAAAATAATAAGCACCGTCATATTCACATCTAGTTGTAGGATCTATTCCAATACATTTATAAATATTATATCCAGATAAAGTCAAAATAGGATTTATATAATACATAGATTCTTTAATATATATGGTACCTAAAAAAATTTCGATTAATATCAACAAAAGAAAAGTAGTTATGCTTTGATTTGTAGGTAAGGAAATACTAGTTAAAACAATTAAAGAAAAATTTGCAAAATAATTATCACCAGTTTGGTTTTCAACAGTTAATACTTTGAATTTTTTTCCTGTTACATAAGTTTGGTTTTGAGAATCATCATTATTAAGCATCCATAAGGTAGTAACTATACCAACAATACACAAAGCCAGACAAAATATAAATATGTAATTACATTTTTCATCAATATCGTTATTAGAATAAATATGTAAGGCATAAAAAAGATTAAATAGAACCATACAACTTAAATAATAACAAACACCATCGAACCATCTTTTCATATCATCGCTCCGCTTCATTTGTAAAGAAATTGAATTTAAATCCTTTAGATAGCATCTTCATAACTTTATCAAGATTATTAGAAGTTACATTAAGTTTATCTTCAATAAAATCAGCTTCAGAAAATTCATTTGGGCAATATTTAATTATATTAGCTTTAAGATCAGCTGGTTTCGTGTTATTGATTTGGTCTATATATGTCCTGTTTTCAAAAACAACTGCCAATCTTTCATAAACATTCTTTTGAGATGCTTTGTCTTTAATGAATTGTGAAGAGCTCAAAAAATTCCATTGATCAAGAATATTTAAATTCTTATTTACTGTCTCTTTTAAATAATCATTATACTTGAAAATATCTTGAAAATCTTTTTTATCAAAAATTAAAACTTTATCTTCTTCTTTATCAACAATTAAACTAACATAAGAATCAATCACAAATATTTCTTTATCCTTAACTAGTTTCACTTTGTCTTGATTGGCAAGAATAACAGATTTGCCAGTTAATAATTTGTTTGAATTATTATGTTGTTTAGCAAATAAATAGTATCTTTTTTCATCGTAATCTAAAGCGCCTATAAATAAATTTGAAAAAGAAACTTTTTCTCTATTTACTTTTCCTGAAAAATCTAAATGATCATTAATTAAATTACAGATTTCATCCCACTTGGTTTTAATATTTGAAAGTTTTATAGTTTCATAGGTTCCGTTAGCCGACCCATTACTTAACGGATTATATGAAACTTCTTGCAAATCTTTACACCTTATAATATTACTACAAAAATTCTCAATTAAGTTTGTTTCGCCTATCTTCGGAAGAGCAATAGCGAAATTCTCGTTTTTATTTCTATGTTGATATAAAACGCCATAAATATTAATGGTTCCATTTTTTATTACATCTTCAATTTGATTTACAATTTCATCCATTTGATTTTTTTAATTCCTATAATTTCGTAATCACTTAATCATTATCTAGTTTTATAGCCAAGCAATCACTAATAACAGCATTATCATTAACAACCACATTATTACATACAGTAGTATTACTGCCGATTTTTACACATTTGCTTACTTTAGCATAAGTTCTTACAACTGAATTGGTATAAATCAAAGAAAAATCATCAACAAAAGAATCATGATGAATTTCTACACCTGGATTTAACAAAACACAATTGCTAACTGTTGAACCATTTTGAATACATGCATTGTTTAGCACAACACATCCTTTGCCTATATTAGCATAAGAGCTAATATAGGCACTTGGATGAATTAAATTAGGAAATGAATACCCTATTTTTGAAGCTTGTTCATATATACGTTTTCTTATCAAATTATCACCAATAGTGATTACAATATTTTTATAAGTAAAAAATAAATCTTCTAAGTTTGTTGTATTACCGATTACTTCAATATCACAAACTTTAGTTCCTTTGTCTACTCCATCATCAACAAAAGCACAATCGTAGTCTATTCTAGCTAATTCAGACACTACACGGCCAAAGCCTCCGGCACCAACTAGCAATAATTTTTCTTTAGGCATTTAGAATGCCTTTTAGTTCATTTTGAACATATTCAGTTGTTAAGATTTTCTTAACAGTACCTTCAACATCTAAACGAGTAGTGTTATGAGATGTATAAGATTCATCAGCCATTGTATGAACCTCACCATTTACCACAAACTTATCATAGTTTAAATCACGATTATCAGCTGCTACTCTAAAGTAGTGACCCATATCTTCAGCTCTTAATCTTTCTTCTCTTGTCATTAATGTTTCAAATAGTTTTTCACCATGACGAGTACCGATGATATTTGTGCCTGTATCACCAAATAATTGTTGTACAGCCTTAGCTAAATCTCCAATAGTAGAAGCATCAGCCTTTTGAATAAATAAATCACCAGGATTAGCATGTTGGAAAGCAAACATAACCAAATCAACAGCTTCATCTAGATTCATTAAGAAACGTGTCATATTAGGGTCTGTAATAGTAATTGGATTACCAGCTTTAATTTGATCAATAAACAAAGGAATTACAGAACCTCTTGAACACATTACATTACCATATCTTGTACAACAAATAGTAGTACCACCTCTTTCAGCAGCAACTCTAGCATTCGCAAAGATAACATGTTCCATCATAGCCTTAGAAATACCCATGGCATTAATTGGATAAGCAGCTTTGTCTGTAGATAGACATACTACTCTTTTTACACCAGCTTCAATAGCTGCATGTAATACGTTATTAGTACCTTCTATATTTGTTCTAACAGCTTCCATTGGAAAGAACTCACAAGATGGTACTTGTTTTAATGCAGCTGCATGGAATATATAGTCAACTCCAGGCATAGCATCTTTTACAGATTGAGGATTACGTACATCCCCAATATAGAATTTTACCTTTTTAGCATTCTCAGGATGTTTAGCTTGAAGTTCATGACGCATATCATCTTGTTTCTTTTCATCACGTGAAAATATACGAATTTCCTTCAAATCAGAATCCAAAAAGTGTTTTAGTACCGTAGAACCAAAAGAACCAGTTCCTCCAGTAATCATTAGTGTTGCATCTTTAAAATCAGACATTTTTACCCCCAAAAGTCGTATAATAACATTTTTTATAAAAAATAATTAATATTGTAAATTTAGTATAAAGAATAAATTTAGATTTTTACTCCACTACTATTGCATAAACATTGGCTTTTTTAAGATCCTTAAGTTTATTTTTTTCTTCTTCAATAATCTTATAAGAACTCTTATTACACTTAGTCAATAGAATAACACTAGTTGTTTCATTTAATTCGTTAATAGCGTTTGAATCAGTTAACAAGCTTCCACAAGACACTATCTCTACACCATTTAATAGTTTCTTTAAATTAGCGACAATATCTTCTTTAATTTCATCTTCCAAATCGCCACACAACAAAATTTTGTTAGTTTCACCGTAAGCATTGATATTAGATACAATTAGTTCGTAATTATTAAATTCTGGTCTTTTTTCTAGTTTATTAATCCAACCAATATACTTGCCAACATTCTTTTCATAAGTTAAGTTACCTAAAACTCTAATCTTTGTTCTATCTTTAAACTCACTAGCTGAATAAACCTTATCGCTAAATATAAATACTAAAGCATAATAAGCACACATTACAAAGAATAAGCCTATAAAACCAATGATTCCAAATTTAATAAATTTTTTAAAGAATGAATTACTGTTATTTGATTTTTCTAAAGCTTTTAATTCACCTTGCAAGCCTTTTAGGTCATCTATATACGTATTGATTGCATCTAGTTTTTCTTGTTGAATTTCAATAATGTCATTATTAATGCCTTGATAAACGGCCTCTAATATTTGCGTTAAATTATTTTCAACAATAATGGATGAAATTTCGTTTTTAAAAGACATCAATACATCTTCTAATTCATGCAAAATCACCAATGCATCTTTCTCATTATTATAATAAACATTTATATCAATCATATAATCATGAGAAGTAATAGAAACATAACGTGATATAAATTTCTCATTAAAACTGTGTTTTTTCGCAATGCTTTTTAAAACATCATCGCTAGACAACTTATTTACATATGCACTTATCACCGCCGAAGTATAATCAGGATCTTGATAGGTTGCTTCAGGAATTACTCGATAACCAGTATCAACAAAATATAACGCTTTAGCTTGATATGAATTATCGTCATCAAAATCTAAAAAAGAACTTTCTTCAACATATTTTTTTAAATCCTTAGTTAATATATTAATTTTCTTGTCCAAGACTTCTTTTGAGAACAAATATGTTTCTAAATCTTCCTCATTAACTCTAGATTTTTTATATCCTAATAATCCGCCTAAAACTAATGCTCCAACAATGCTTACAATCAGCATCTTCTTTAGATGCCTAAATACATAAGCAAATAAATTAGCGAAACTAATTTCTTCCTCTTCTTCATAATAATTGTAGTTGTTAGTATCCATTACATTACCTCATTTTCACTCTTTCTAACAAATATAACCTTAATGGTCTTTAAAATAATCTTTATATCCAAACCTATATGCCAGTTCTTGATATACTCACTATCTAATCTTACAACCTCTTCAAAGTCCGTAATCTCATTTCTTCCCGATACCTGCCACATACCAGTAATACCGGGTTTAATACTCATTCTAATTCTATGTCTTAAATCATACTTTTCCCACTCATTAACAGTAGGAGGACGAGTACCAACTAAAGACATATCTCCCTTTAACACATTAAAGAATTGTGGAAATTCATCCAACGATGTCTTTCTGATAAAATTACCAATACCTGGAATAATACGTGGATCATTCTCCACCTTAAACATCATTCCATCTTTTACTCTATTTTGAGACTCCAATTCTTTTAAATGAGCTTCAGCATCAGGAATCATACTTCTAAACTTATACATATAGAAATGTCTACCATTCAAGCCAATTCTCTCTTGTTTATAAAAGATTGGACCCTTAGGAGACTTAATCTTAATTATTGGACCTATGAATATTGTTAATATTATTGTGATTAATGTACCAATAATACCACCCACAAAATCCATCAAAGCCTTCCTAAAGATTTGCTTATCAGATCTTTCCTTAACACAACTTGTTAATACTGGTTCACCCAAGAAATTCTCTATATTTTGATCCTGACCAATCAAAGCCTTAACCTTAGACAATCTTAAATGAGTAGTAACACCCATAGTAGCTAAACCATTTAGAATCTCATTAGGAACCTTATCATATCTTAATTCAAAATAAACACTATCTACCCAATTAGCACACACATAAGATAAAAGGTCATCCTCATGACACAAAACCTTATATCCTCTATATTCCTCTATACTATTATCACCAAATAAACACAAACCAACAATATCATAGAATTCATAATTAGATTCAGTTATATCTTTAATACAGCCCTCTAATCTATCGGGTTCAGTAACCACTAACACTCTAACTCCATTAGTACCCTTAAAAGTTTTAACTTTTTTCTTCAAACTATTAATACGCAAAATATCTGCAATACAAGTTATCACAACAAAGATTACATATTGTAAAGCAACATAAAGCCTTGAAATGCTTGCTCCTTCTTTAATCGCAAACAACAAAACACTTACCAAAGCTAATTGCAAGAAACCAAAGATTGCAATCCCATAACAAATCGAAAAGTTATTTCTCTTCAATATATCTTCATATGGATTATAAAAGTAGTTAATAACTATATAAGACAAGATTTCATAAATAAATAATAATTTATAAACATCAGAAGTAAAAATCACTTCTGGTAGTTTTCTTATACAATTAGACAAGAAAAAAGTGCAAGCCAAACATAATGCACCTATTATAAAAAAATCAAAATGTTTAAAATAACCCTTTTTACACATATTCCCCCTTGTTCTACGACTACATCAACCCTATATATTCAACCAAAAGTGTATAAAAACCCTAGCACATATTAAATGAACCTGTAAATTTATAGCACTTTGGCACTAATCATCTCAAAAATCAAGGCTGAGTCATGACAAATGTTTACCCACAAATTATAACATTACAAAAGCTAATGTCATAATACAGGCATATTATTTTAACCCAAAAGAATATATTATAAAACTTCGTGAAAATAAAAGTAATTACACCAGTAATATTTCAAACACTTTCAGGATCATTTCTTAGTTTGAATGCTAAATTTTTTAGATACTTTAATTAAAATCTCTAATAATAATGAATTTTTCATCACTATGTTAATTATTATATAGACAATTATTCCGACTGAGATTTCAACAATAATTCCAAGTGCGCTCGATAAACCTATTCGCATTAAAAAAATCACACAAATCGACATAACAGTTGTACTAAAAAGTCCAGTAAATAGTGCTTTTTTATTAATACCAAATCTAATTTTTTTAAACATATAGGTGAATTGAATACCATTTGTAATCAATTCACTAAAAACAGAAGCAATTACCGCACCATTTTGAAGAAAAGTAGGAATTAATATCGCATTAACAATAATATTAATAATCGACGCTGAAGCTGCAGCTGGAATAATAATTTTTTCATTTTTAGTGCTATAAACTAATTGATAACAAAACAAATCACCGAATCCTTTAATCAAAATAAGAGGACACATCAATCGTATAGTAAGGGATGTGGGAGAAAAAGCTTCACCATAAAGCAATGTTACTACTTGAGGGGCTACAAGGCCCAAACCAACCGATAGTGGTATAGTCAATATGCACAATATTTGAAACCCTTTATCTAATAAACGATAAAATTCTTCCTTATCATTTTCATAATAGTAGCTTAGTCTTGGCAATAATGCAGCCGTTACAGCACTAGCCATAGCTAAAACCATATTGACAGTTTTCTGAGCATACCAATAATAGCCAACTGATTCATCGTTAGCCATTAAATTCAGCATTGTGACATCAATATTATTGTAAATACTTGATAAAAAAATAATGCATGCGATTAAAAGAACTGGTTTTATATGTTTGCTCACTGTTATATTTAGAAAATTCAACTTCACATGCTTCCTTGCATTAATAACATTAAATATATAATTGCCGCCTGTAGCAAGACTTATAATCAATGCATAAACAGGATAATCTTTTTGTGTTTTAACAAATAAGAATAATGCAACTAAAGAAACGCCCTTAACTATAAGACTTCTGCCGGTAATATACCCATACTCTTCTAACCCTTTATACATCCAGTCTATATTTAAGTAATTGAAAAAAATGCTAAGTCCACAAGCGCCATAAAGTGCCCATTCACCATTAAAACCATTGTTAATAAAAACAAGAGCAAAAAAAAGGGTTACCGCAATAGTTGTTGACACTAAATTAAGAATTACTAGTTCAGTAAACAATTTATTGCTTTCAATTTTATCTTCTCTTACTTTAGCGAATTCTCTAACACCATAAGTTGGTAAACCTAAAGCAGCTAGTGTAACAAAATAAGTTGCAATATTTTGCGCTGAAGCAACCTTACCTGTTCCAATTGGTAGCAAAATTCTTGATACATATATGGAAGTGATAAATGGAAAGATAATGTTTGCTACTGTATAAATAATATTATAAATTGAATTTTTAGCTAACGACTTTTTCATTAATAACTGTATAATTCCTCTCTAAATTTTTTATACTTTTACCTTAAAAATATTTAATATACATATAAATTATAAATATTATTCACAAAAATGATACAACGGATATTCAAACTTAAAAACCCAACAAACATTTCATACACAACGAAAGAATACAACAAAAAAATCAAAAATAACATAATAAAAGACAATCAAATATAGATAAAATATATAAGTTGTTCAGTTACTGTATGTAACAACTGCCTAAAATGAATTTCTAAGATTGTTTATACCAAATGATGAGGAACTCCAGAAGCTGAGTTCATAATCTTAGCTTTCTCTGTGTCGCGAATACGGTCGGCCATCTTTTGAATTTGATTTGTTATCCACATATATGCTGTGGTTTCTTTAGAATAATCAGCTTCAGCGTACATATCAACACGACCATTTTCTCGCATTTGTTCAACTTGTTGCATAGCTTTAGAATCACCTTTAGGATAAATGGCAAAAGTTGCGCCACCATTCTTCTTAACAACAGAAAAAGCCGGAATATCACTAGGGCCATCAGCTATATAAATCATATTTTCAAAATGAACACGTCGATTTTCTTCTGGAATTTTAGAATTAACATCAATACCTTCAATTTTTCCTATCCCTTTGTTTATCTCAAATATCGCTCTAGTTTTTGAGGTATTATCAACAGTGTAAAGCACCTCACCAATAACTAGAGTTCCATCTGAATCCGGAGTTTCAAGAAGTTCACATCCCCAAATTCCATCAACAAAAGGCATTAATTTAGTTCCTCGAATTATTTCGGCAAAACCAGTGCTAACAATATAGTGTTCAACCTGAATGCCATATTCAGAGTATTTCTTATCATCCTTAAACATCTCTTTGGTTTTTTCAAAGATTTCAGGAATTCCTTTATAGAACTTCTGTTTTTCTCCATATTCTTTAAGTTTTTGATTATTAAGACCTTTTAGTGTTCCGTCATGTGCACACTTAATAAAATGGTTTAAATAATATGTATCTTTATTTATACGAATACCCTTCTTTTCGTACTCATTTGATTTAGAATTTACTTCTTTCCAAAAATCAGCAGATTTTATACCATAGTCTTCAAAAATTGGATCCTGCATATATCCATCAACTAGCGTTTTATCACAATCCCAAATAACAGCAATAATATTAGCCATACTAAGTTACCTTTCGTTAGTATTATTAGTTTTAATTAAACCATCTTTTACATATTAAATTAAAAAATTTACTATAATATCTTATTCATATATTTTTATAACAAGATAATCATCTAAAGATACTCGATCTTCATTACTTATAGCTTGTTCAATCAATTTCTTTTAATAACACAATCTCTCTTAACTCATCATGATTCTCAACACAAGTTTGAAGAGTTAAAAGCTTATCATTATAATCAACACTAACACCTGTATCATAGAAAGCGCTCTTCTTTACATTATCGATATACTTATTAAATTGTTCCTCTGTATAGTTAGGATAATAGAATTCAAAACCATCATTAGTATAAGAGAACTTTTCACCTTCATATTCGTCTTCAATTAACTCACAATAATAAACATAAGCTATTTCATATCTTCTTACTTCATCCTTAAGATACAACTTAACATACTTATTAGCCTCATAATTATCCTTATCAATGAGCTTCGCTAATGGAGTAAATTTATGAGTACCACTAGCATCATAACTTGCATAAACATAATGGCCAATTAAAATTAGATTCTGATCATCCAAAGTATTAGAAGAATCCAAATAAATAGAACCCTCCTCATCATACTTCATAGTCTCCCAATCAGTACGATAATAAGTATCATTACTAACACCCTGCACAAAAGGCAAATCAATTATCCCAGACTCAAAAGTAATAGTACCCACATAATCATCTGACTTGGCACTATTTGTCTCCCACAATGTATTAACTAAAGCCTTCTCATCTTCATTAACCTCTACCATTGGCTCATCAACCTTAACTATAGGATCATCTTCCTTTTTCACAAAGAAAGAAAAAGGATCAAACGCCAAAATCAAAACACCAAAAATCAATAAGATTGAAAGTACTGCAATCGCCACATAAATTAAACTATTATTCTTCTTTTTCATTACAACACCCCTTGCATAACTATATTTACTATAACCCCAATTATAGCTGAATAACAAATAAACATTATAGGATTGAACTTTATTTTCTTAATTTTAATAAACAACAAAGTTAAAAATAATACTAATGAAATTATTAATTCTACAGTATTATTATTCTCCATCAACATAAACAAACCAGTAGCCAAAATAATACCAATTACCGCCAATATTGCCCCATCCATAAGATATTTAAAATACTTATTCTCCATCACAGAACTAAGTACTTTGACCACTAGAATAATAATTATGAATGCAGGAAAAATAACACCGATTGTAGCTACCACAGCACCCAATAAGCCACCATTAACACTACCAACATAAGTAGCTAAATTAACCATAATAGGACCAGGAGTAGACTCAGATAAAGCTATCATATAAGCCAAACCATCATCAGTTAACCAATTATTAGAAATAACCACATCCCTAATAATAGCTATCGCACCATAGCCTCCTCCAAAAGAAAAGAAACCAACCTTCAAAAATTCTACAAACAATCTTAAGTAAATCATTTCCTATTTACCTCATATAAAAGATTAACAATAGCACCAAACAAGATTATTAACACTGAAGAAACCGATAAACTCTTTACATTAATAATAAATAAGGTTAAAAAAGAAATTAACACCACAAGATACTTAAAATAAGACTTATCCAACTTAAGAGCCATCTTAATACCCACATCTAGAATCAAATAAGACACAGCTATTTTAATACCCATAAAAGCATAACTTATTAATTTAATTTCCAAGAAATTATCCAAAACAGTAGAAATCAAATAAATAATTAAAAAAGAAGGCAAGGAAATAGCCAATGTAGCTACTATTGCCCCCAGTAAGCCCCTTGTTTTATAACCAGTATAAGTAGCACAATTAATCGCAATAGGACCCGGAGTAGACTCAGCCACAATAACCAGTTCATCCATTTCCTTACTAGTAAGCCACTTATGCTTATTTACACATTGATCTTCTACAATTGAAATCATAGCCAAGCCACCGCCAAAAGTAAAAAGACCAATCTTGAAAAATACAATAAATAATTCTAACATTAAGACTCTTTTTTACGTGCAACAATCGTTATAGGAACACCTTCAAAACCAAAAGCTTCTCTTAGCTTATTTTCCAAATAACGCTTATATGAGAAGTGGAAAAGTTCCACATCGTTGACAAACAACACAATCACACAAGGTGCCACAGATACTTGTGAAGCATAATAAATCTTAAACAAACGACCATTATGAGGCTTAGCAGGATTAGCTAATTGTGCATCCATAATAACCTCATTTAAGACATTAGTCTTAATTCTTAAATTAACATTTTGATATACTTGATCAATCAAAGGAAGTAAAGTATTAACACGCTTATTTTCCTTAGCACTAACAAACGCAATTGGTGCATAATCCAAATAAGCAAACTGTTCTCTAATTTCCTTGGTAATATTAGACATTGTCTTCTCATCCTTATCAACAAGATCCCACTTGTTATAAACAAGAATAACACCCTTATTTGCCTCATGAGCCAATCCAGCTACATGCTTATCCTGCTCAATAATACCTACACCACCATCAATAACCACTAACACTACATCAGCTCTATCAATAGCTGCCTTCGCTCTTAAAATAGAATACTTCTCGACATTCTCATAAATCTTACCTCTTTTACGAATACCTGCCGTATCAATAACAACATAAGACTTATCATTCGCATTAAAGACTGTATCAATTGCATCTCTAGTTGTTCCTTCAATATCAGAAACGATTACTCTTTCTGAATTCAAAAACGCATTAGTTAAACTAGACTTACCAACATTAGGCCTACCAATAATGGCAAACTTAATCATGCCATCATAATCGTCCTTTTGTTTCTCAGGCATCAAAGTAGTTGCCTTATCCAACAAATCTCCAATACCAATACCATGAGAACCACTCACAGGAATAGGATCACCTAATCCTAGATTATAGAATTCATAGATATTATCAATCTTATCAAAATCATCTATCTTATTAACACCCAAAAGAATTGGTTTCTTACTCTTACGTAATTGTTTAGCAATAAATGTATCATCATTAGTTAAACCTTCTTTGCCATTAACCAAAAAGATAATAACATCAGCCTCATCAATCGCAATATCAACCTGAGCCTGAATCTCCTTTTGAAAAGGAACATCACGAAGTTCAATACCACCTGTATCAATTAATCTAAAAGTTTTATTCAACCATAGACAATCGCCATAAATTCTATCTCTTGTAACACCCGGAGTATCCTCAACGATAGAAAGTCTCTTCTCAAGCATACGATTAAAAACGGTTGACTTACCAACATTAGGCCTACCAACAATCGCAATAGTACCATCTATCATAAACTTGCCCCTTTCCTAGATCTTCTTATAGACAAGATCTAAAATCATATTCACAACTTCATCAATACTCTTATCAGAAGAATCAATAATTGTCGCATCAGCACTTGCCTTAAGCGGAGAAATAGCACGATGACTATCTTGGTAATCCCTTTTCTTAATCTCTTCTAAGATCTTGTCATAATCATCAATAATACCCTTTTCTTTATTTTGCTCAAGTCTTCTTCTTGCTCTATCTTCAGCACTAGCAGTCAAAAAAACCTTAACCTCAGCATCAGGCAACACAACATCACAAATATCTCTTCCATCTAAGATATAACCTTTATTAGCCGCAATCTTTCTTTGTGCAGCTACCAAAGCAGTTCTAACGCCACTTAACTTAGAAACATTACTAGCAGCCATCGAAATCTCATTAGTTCTTATCTTATCAGTAATATCTTCACCATTTAAGACAACAGACTTACCATCCATCTTTAGATCAAAATCATTTTGAACCAAAGAAGAAACATTCTTTTCATCATCAAAAGACAAACCATTCTTCAAAACTGCGTAAGCTACAGAACGATACATAGCCCCAGTATCCAAATGAACATAAGAAAGCTTCTCCGCCACCAAGTCCGCAATAGTACTCTTACCAGCACCACTTGGACCATCAATCGCTATATTAATTTTCATATTTTATAAAATGCCCTTTGCCAACAACAAGAAATAAACAATAACACCAACAATAATCAAGAAAATTACTAGAAGAACAATCAACACAACATTCAAAACCTTATTAGGCTTATCATCATCATAGTAATAATCATCGTCATCTTCTTCAGCAATCTCATTCTTCTTAAAAGACAATGTAGCAGTAGTGCTTAAATCCTTAGTAAAAGTCTCATCAAGTGTCTTAATCTCAACAGGACTCTCCTCTAAAGTCTTAGTCAAAACTGGATGTGTTAATGTATCGGCCAACTTCTCAGCAGCCTTTTCACGCTTTGCATCAATCGGATCAACCTCAACAGTATTATCTAAAACCTCATCCAAGCTAACTGTAGGACCAGTAACAGGCTCCAAATTAATCTCACTTAAAACCTTATCAATCTCTAAAGTTACAGTATTAGAGAAGTCATCATCCTCTTCATCATCATTAAAGCCACCGTGTCTAACATCTTCAATTAAACTATTAAGATTCTCATCAACAGTCAAACGACCAGCCTGTGTATTATAATCAGCAACCTCTTCCAAAGTCTTATCCAACAAGCTATTAACATCTACATCACTAGGCTCAACACTTGGTTCTTCAACAACTGGTTCATCAATCTTTGAAGCATCAACCTCAGGAAGAGTGACATTTTCACTTGCTATTGGTTGTTCAACTAATTCAGGAGCCTCTTCAACACTTGGCTTCTCAATCAATTCATCAACCTCAGGAATATCTAAATCAGGTAATACAATCTCAGGCTCAACACTTGCCTCTTCCTCAACAATTTCATTTACCTCAGGAATATCCAAATTAGGTAATGCGATTTCTTCTTCCACAACAAGTCCATCAATCAATGTATCAAGATTAGTAAGCTCTGAAAGCTCAGGCTCAACAATTACTTCCTCTTCTTCCTTAACTGGTTCAACAGGGCCATTAAGTTCAAGAACCTCTTTCTTTAATAGTTCTGCAATATCTGCATAATCTTGTTCAATATAGTTATAAGGTTCTTCAATTCTTTCAGGAACGACAATTGGTTCTTCCTCAGTAACAAGTTCAACCTCAACCTCAGGCTCAACCTTTTCCTCAATCTCTCCAATAACTTCAGTTAACTCATCTAATGTTTGATCAATCAAACTATTAGTATTTTCTACTTCAACAGGTTTTACTTCTTCAACTACAGGCTCTTTTTCCTCTACCTTATTATCATTATTATCGCTATTATCAATAATTTCTACATTCTGCTTAACAATTTTATCAATAGCCTCATTAATACTATCCAAGTTAAAGTCCGCAAAGAAATCATTCTCTACCTTCTTTTCTTCTTCCTTAACCTCTTCCTTTACTTCATTAAACGTAGGAAGTGGTTCAACCTTAATATCATACTCTTCCTTCTTCTCTACATTCTCGGAAGCACTTTGTAAAGAATTTAATTTATCTTGATATTTATTTAAGTCATTATTAACAGTTGTTTGTTCACTGCTATTTGCCAACTCCTCTCTTAAAGCTGCAAATTTCTGTGTACGTGTAAGTCTAGCCATAATAAAACCTCCGAATATATTCGCCATTTAATTATAACAAACAAGCTAATATTTGCACAAATTAAAGGCTATTACCTAGTTCAACACACTACATGTCCTTTTATCTAATCAATTATTTATGAAGTTTAAACATAATTATTGACTGTCATCACAAAAAACGGAAATGATTTACCACAAAAACACGAAATGGATGTTAAATTTACCAAAAATGAAATTGTTTAACTAAAATCACATAACTAATTTCAATTTAATGCTTTAACTTGAAATTGCTAACAACAAGTAATTTCATCTTTACTGCTTAACTTGAAATTAGTATGTTAAAATAGAGTAAGATATTTCAATTAAGGAGAGTCAATGAACAATCGTGCAGGAAAATACATAAATAATTTATCGGATGATATGTCATATCAATCTTTTAAACCAGCACCACTGCCCCCAGTACCCTCTTTAACATTAAATAATGAAATAGTCTTTAAACTGGTAGAAGCGAGTAAAAATTTAACATTATTGGATGCTTTGGCTAACTTTGTACCAAACATTAATTTATTAGTTTCTATGTACGTTAGGAAAGAAGCGCTTTTGTCTTCTCAAATAGAAGGAACTCAATGTACCCTTGATGATATATTTGATCCTTTGATAGAAGAAAATACTAATCAAAACGTTTCAGATGTTGTTAACTATATCAAAGCTACTGAATACGCCTTAGATAGACTTAATACCCTTCCTTTATGCAATAGATTAATTAAAGAAGCACATAGAATACTCATGGAAGGAGTAAGAGGACAAGAAAAAAGCCCTGGAGAATTCAGATATTCTCAAAACTGGATTGGTGGTCAAAATAGTAACTTCAAAACAGCTCGCTACATACCGCCCAATGTCTTAGACATGCAAGAAGCTATGTCAGACTTGGAAAAATACATTAATAGTGATGACTCATTAGACCCTTTAATACAGGCTGCTTTAATACACTATCAATTTGAAACCATTCACCCATTTTTAGATGGTAATGGTAGAATTGGACGCTTATTAATAACACTATTCTTGATAGATAAGAAAGTAATAAGCTGTCCTGCATTATATATTTCTTATTTTCTAAAAATTAACCGTATTGAATATTATGACCGTATGAGTCAAGTAAGAAAAACAGGAGATTATGAACAATGGATTCTATTCTTTTTACAAGCACTTGCTGATTCTAGTAGTGACGCTATTGATACGATAGACAAGCTAACTAAACTTCATAATAAAAATATTAATATACTTGATGATATTTCACCAAGACAAAAAGCCAATGTTCTTAAAGTGTTTAACTATTTAGAAAAGAATCCTATTATTGATATACAAAAGACAGCTAATGCCCTAAACTTGTCATATAACACTGTAGCCAAGGCTGTATTATTGTTGGCTGATAAAGGAATTCTTAAGCAAAGTGCTAAATCAGGTAAGACCAAGATATATTCTTACTTTGATTATCTAGAGATTTTAAGAAAAGATACTTAACTTTGCCTTAAGGTCTTTGCATCTTTAAGGGTATTTAATAAATTAGCTGAACTATAATAAAGACATGATAAACAAACTACAAGAAGCTATAAATAAAGCACACAAAATTGTCTTTTTTACCGGAGCAGGCATGTCAACCGACTCTGGAATTCCAGATTTTAGATCAAATACAGGTCTATACAAAAATAATAAACATGCAGAAGAAATAATATCCCATTCTTTCTTTATGCAAGATCCAAAAACTTTCTATGAATTCTATAAAGATAAGATGGTTTATGAGAATGCCAAACCTAATTATGGTCACATGTTTATTGCCAAGCTTCAAGACACAAAAGATGTAACGGTTGTCACTCAAAACATTGATGGACTACATACCATTGCAGGAAACAAGAAAGTATACGAACTACATGGTTCCATTTTTAGAAATTATTGTATGAAATGTAATAAGTTTTATACTCTAAGCGATATATTGAAACAAGATGGTGTTCCTTATTGTGAATGTGGTGGCATCATTAAACCTGATGTAGTCTTATATGAAGAAGCACTAGATAATAAGACTATCGAACAATCAGTAAACGCTATACATAATGCTGATTTAATGATTATTCTAGGCACTTCATTAAATGTCTATCCAGCCGCAGGACTTGTTAGATACTTTAGGGGAGATACTCTTGCAATCATCAATAAAGAACCAACTAAATCAGATGAATGCTGTGATATCGTGATACATGACTCTATTAGTGAAACTTTTAAGAAAATTCATCTATAATTATAGATAAGGAGTACGTAATTAATATATATGAAAAAAACATTAGTAATCTTAGCTGCGGGTATGGGATCAAGATACGGCGGACTTAAGCAAGTTGACACTCTTGGTTCAAACGGTGAATCAATTATTGATTTCACTATCTATGATGCAATTAAATCAGGTTTTGAAAAATTAGTTCTAATCATTAGAAAAGAACACGAAGAAATCTTCGAAGAACACATCGTAAAGAAAATTAGACCATTTATTGAAGTTGCTTATGCTTTCCAAGACATCAACGATATCCCAGAGGGCAACACAGTTCCTGAAGAAAGAAAGAAGCCTTGGGGAACAACACATGCTCTACTTGCTTGTAGAAACATTCTAAAAGACGATCCATTTGTTATTTGTAACGCAGATGACTTCTATGGACGTGACGCTTTTGAAAAAGTAAGCAAATACTTTGATGAAACAACTGACGACAATGAATACTGTATGGTTGGTTACAAGGTAGAAAATACTTTATCAGACAACGGTACAGTTACTCGTGGTGTTTGTCAAAAAGATGAAAACAATTATTTAACTTCAATCAAAGAAGTTATGAACATTAAATGGAACGACAACCATGATGGTGTTGAATTTGAAGAAGATGGTGCTTACCTTCCTCTTGAAATGGGAACTCCAGTATCAATGAACTTCTGGGGCTTTAAGCCATCTGTTATTGGTAAACTACAAGAAATTTTTACTGCTGAATTACCTGAAGGAATCAAATCTAATCCTCTTAAGTATGAAGCATTACTTCCTAACCATGTTGGTTACTTAGTAAGAGACAATAAGGCTAAAGTAAAAGTATTAACTAGTGAAGATTCTTGGTTTGGTGTTACATATCAAGCAGATAAACCATCTGTTGTAGCTAAGATTCAAAGCTTTAAAGACAATGGAACATATCCATTTGACTTATGGAAGAAGTAGATCCTTATGGATCTTTTCTTTTTAGCAACATTTAGCACTTAATTATCACAATTGCTAGCACTTTTCTATTGACACTGCTAAACAATGTGATAGTATATAAGTGTACAAAGAAATAGATGTACAGGAGGAAAATTAATATGAAATATATGCCTAGAAAATTTGATTTATTTGATGATATGTTTGATGGTTTCTTCCCAACTGAATTAAACCGTCAAGGATTTGATTCTATTATGAAAACTGATGTTCATGAAAAGGATGGTTATTATACTCTAGATATTGAAGTTCCAGGATATAAGAAGGAAGATGTAACTATGGAATTATCTAACGGTTACCTAAGTATTAAAGCCACTCATAATACAACTGATGAAGAAAAGGATGCTAAGGGTAATCTAGTAAGAAGCGAAAGAAACTTCGGATCTTGTTCTAGATCATTCTATGTTGGTGACAACATTAAAGCTGAAGATGTAAAAGCTAAGTTTGAAAACGGTATGTTACAAGTAACAGTACCATCTTCTAAACAAAAACAAATCGAATCAACAGAAACTATTTCAATTGAATAAATCATAAGCCCAACGCATAGGCCATAAGCGATGTAAGCATAAAAACTTGCATCGCTTTTTTATTCGAAAATCACAAGAACATTCTAAGTTTATTGTGATTATTGTTATTCTCTGCTTTGTATTTATCTATCACTTTTTCCCAAGTTTTCTCCATCTCATACTTTAAAAACTCAACTGTTGAAGAAAGATTGTCATTTTCATCAAATTTTAGAAGACACTCATAATACAAACTCTTATCATCATCAAAAATAATCAAAGGTGGCAAACCATTTACCAACAACAAATAGTTAATAAGTAACCTTCCAAGCCTTCCATTTCCATCCGCAAAAGGATGAATATGTTCAATCATATTATGAACATAAGCTACCAACACCATTACATCTTCAGCACTTTTTACTTCTATATCATTAACTTCTTCTAAAAGATTCCTCATATCACTAGGAACATCAACAGGTAAAGAACCAACCTCATTCTTACCAGTAACATAATCATGCTTCTTATATTCGCCTGGCCTTTCCTCATTAACCACATATCTTCTTTCATCATAGGTGCCACTGGTCAAAAGCTTATGAAATTTCTTAATTAACTCCTCGGTTAATGGTTCTTTATCGATAGCCTTATTAAGCATATAATCGAAACTAATTCTCAAATTATCAATCTCATACAAAGTTAAGAAATCCCCTGTATAATTAATTACTCTCCTACTATCAAATATTTCTTTTACATCTAGATACTTGATATTAGTATTCTCAATTACTCCAGAATGATATGAGAAAAGGATTCTAAAATCTTTTAGAATATCTTGTGTTTTATCTAACGAGTCTATTTCTAGACTCTTCCAATAATCAATTGATTTCACATATCCATATATATTTTTATGAAAAGAGAACATAGCACAATTTTATTTAACAACCCATCTACCATCACGTTTTGAACCATTTCGTTCAATAATTCCATATTCTTGTAATTTAGAACAAATTTTTTGAACACCAGGAACGCTAATACCGGATTTTTCTGCAACTTCTTTAATTGTCAATCTTCCATCTTTTGATAAAATATCGACTATTATTTTTTGATTTTCATTTAAACCACTCTTATTAAGTGCAATTCTTTTTCGATTTACTACTTCAGGTCTTTCAAAAGCTAAAGGAATAGTAACCTTTAGCATTCCATCATCAAAAGAAAATACATCTCTACCATACTTTTCAACTATGGTAGGAATTCCATGGCCACTTTGTTCAGCATATTTAGCTGCCATAAATATTGTTAGTAAACTTTTATTCACAGGTACACTTGTTCCATGATAAAAACCTTCTTTAGACAAAGAAAAAGGAAGTCCACCATATGAAACAACTTCAATACGGTCATCAAACATATACACAGAAGGAGCAATACCATCTTTCCAATCGTTATGCAAACAAGCATTAATCCAAGCTTCTCTAAAACTTGGAAAGTCAAATAAAGATTGTTCTTTTCTAAGTGCACCTTCAAGATTAACATCAGTGATATTTATTGCCTCAAAATACTGCAAAACCTCTGAAACCGAAATCAAAAGACATTTGCTACCATACTCAGTTCTTTTAGACATAACACTTTTATCCATTCCCTCAAAAACTACAACCTTTAAAGATATTTCATTTTTATCAGACAATAAATAGGCATTCATATTAAAATTACCATCTCTATTTAACAGCCAATAATTAGAATAAAATTCTTTAGTTGGTTTTGGATGGATTCCATTACCAGCCAATATTCCAAACAATGAATTAAAACTTAAATTTTGATTAGGAGAAGACTTTTGGCGAAGAATATCTGAATCAGATGAAGCAAGCATTTTTCTTAGTACATCATTTGTTGCCTTTTCGTCAGCTGAAACATTACGCAAATAATATCTACCATCAAATGAATAAGGTATATCTAACCCGTTCGCAGTAATTTTTATATATGTCTTACCAGTATCATCCTTTAATTCTTCAATATCGGCATAAATGCGTGGTTCAATCTTATCGCGGATTCTATTTCGAATATCCATTAACGTTTCCTTGCCAATAGACAAACCGCAAACATTTCCGTCATCGTTTACACCAAAATAAACAGTAGCCTTTCCATGTTTATTAAGCATTGAAGTAAGTGATTTTAAGCCCTTATCAAGTTGCCCTAACCCCTCTTTAAATTCTTGATACTCATTCTCGAAACCGATATTCATATTATTCTCCTTTTTATCAATATGTACTGTAAAATATATTTAAAATATACTTTCAAAATATACTTAAAGTATACTATAAAATATACTTAAAATATACTTTCAAAATATACTTTTTAATAAAAATAATGTTTTTGTGATTTTTCTTAAAATTACTTTATCAGTTTCTCCAGTAACAAAATGTCAATAGTTTTTTAATCACTTTTTTTCGAAAGTGGGCAAAAAAATAGAGCATATGGATTTTTCTTCATATGTTCTACTTTCATATTAATTTTTAGATCATAAAAATGAAATTTATCGAGTTATTATTTTTCTATTAACTCCGTAATATCAATATTAGTTTTATAGTTTTGTTTAACTCCTCCTGGTGAAGTAGTAAAA
>OIZO01000634.1_pt1 | contig 22091 bp, 15 predicted proteins | sample 1588551 | NCBI WGS metagenome assembly OIZO01 (sample SAMN03283271) | human gut metagenome | biome: human-associated habitat; material: feces | host: Homo sapiens | place: Peru | collected 2012 | reverse complement strand
ATCAATAACAGAAAGTTATGCAAATGCATATGACTTTAGACTAGAAAAATAAACATAAAGAAAAGCTAAAATAAGGTTGGATGCATAAAAAAGTCCAACCTTAACTGTTTATAAGTAGAAAAAATAATTAATGATTTAAGAAACGAAAGGGAAAAAACTAATGAAACAGAAGTTAAAACAAAGTAAAGGTATAACCTTAGTAAGCCTAGTAGTAACAATAATAGTATTAATAATATTAGCTGGAATAAGTTTATCTTTAATATTTGGAGAGAATGGAATAGTAGGAAGAGCCAAAGAAGCAAAAGCAGTAACAAGTGTAGCAACGGCACAAGAGAAATTAGAATTGATAAAATCTAAGATACTATTAGACAAATTTGAAATAACTTTAGATGACTACTTGGAAGAGTTAGAAAAAGTAAAAGAAGAATATCAAGTAGATGATATAGAAAAAATAGATGATAAAACAGCAGAAATAATAGTAGATGGAAAATATAAATTCACAATAACAGATGAAGGAAATGGAAATCTAAAAACAGATTACAAAGGAGAAGCAGGAGGAATAGAGTTATCAGCAATAAGTGGAACATATGTGTATCCAACTACAGGAACATTTGAAGTAGTAAAAAATATATCAGGAGGAGAGTTATCTGTAAAGTCAGAAAATGAGAATATAGCAAAAGCAACTATAAGTGGAACAACGGTAACTGTAATACCACAAAATGTAGCAGGGACAGTAAAAATAATAGTAACATCAGCAGCAAATGGAGAATATGCAGAGCAAAAAACAGTATATAAAGCAACAGTAGAAAATGGAACGATAACATTAAGCGTAGATGCATATACAGGAACTTATGATGGAAATGACCATGATGCTGTATCAAATGTAAAAGTAACTCCAACAGATGCAACAGTAGAGTACTCAATAGATGGAGGAGCATTTAGTAGTACAATACCAAAGGTAAACGGAGCAAATACGTATAGTGTATCAATAAGGGCAAGTAAAGCAGGATATGCAACAAAAGTTATAACAAAAACTATAACAGTAAAAGAAATAACAATAAAAGATTTAACAGCAGGAGTTTATATAAATTACAATACAGGAGTAAGCAGTGTAGGAACAAACGGAGTAGTAACATGTAGAGTATTATATACTGCAAATTCAGAATATGGTTTACAAATAGTAACAGATAAAAATATAGCAGATGTAACCTTAGGAGGAAGTGACTGGGCTACTGGAAGTGCTTCTTACAACAATGCAATAACAACATTAAATAGCGAGGCAGGAAAATATTTAAATAGAGCATATGCCACAGATGCAAGATGCGTAGGAAGTGTACCAACAAATAAAAATGGAACATTTACAAATAAAAATTCAGAGAATGCAGGACCAGTACAATTACAATTTACTTCATCAGTATCAGGAGCAAATAATATGAAAGAAACTGATACAAACTATACAACAGACCAAACACAAATGAAAAGCTTAAATATAATGAAAACAGGAGAAATGTACTGGCTAGCGTCCCGCTATGTGTATTCGAATTCTTCTAGCTACGATTTCCGCGTGCGTGCTTTGCACCCTGGCGGCTACTTGATTGACGCCGGCTTGTGCGATGTGAGCAGCGGCGGCATTACTAGTGGTGAATCGTACACGTTTGGCCTTCGTTCTTGTTTTGCTTTAAAATCAGACATCAAAATAACAGGAGGAAATGGAACAAGCGGAAATCCATATACAATGTAGTGAACACTAGGGACGGTCCTTTTCGTTCCGAAATCGGAACACTTGAGACACTTTTTATAATAATGTAGATAGTCTATTATATAGTGCATAGATTTTTTAAATAATAAAAATTTATGCGCTATATTTTTGTGTAAAATTGGTATATTTTTACTAAAAAAATTCCATACTAAAGGAAAAAACAATAGAGAGAGGAATTGAGTATAATATGAGAAAAAATTATGTGTGGATTATATTAGGAATTTGTGCAATTATTGTTTTAGGAGTTATAGTAGGAATTTTTATTAGTAAAAATTCAATAAAAGACGAGCAAAAGGTAGAAACTAAACTAGTAAGTACAGAGCAAAATCTTCAAAATGGTATAGAAATAATTTCAACTTCTTACGCAGAAGTTAAGGCTTCACCAAATTGCTTATTTGAGTTTAAAACCTATTATAAAGGCTGTAAACACACAACTACTAAAAGAGAAAATATACCAGAAGAATTAGTGAATAAAACTGAAATAGAAATGCAAGACAAATACAAAGATTATAAAATAGAGAATTTTACAGCAAATAATATTGTATTTTATCAAGAAAAAGAAGGAATTTGTGATGAGCATTATTTACTAAAAGAAAATAATGGTTATATTGCAATATATAGAAAAGATAATGAAGGAAAAGAAAAATTAAAAGAAACAACACAAATTGTTACAACATATCTTCCGGAAACAGATAGACAAAGTTTAAAAAATGGAATAGAAATAATAGGAAAAGAAAACTTAAGTTTAACTTTAGAAGATTATGAATAATGTGCATAAATTTTCCACTTCTAGCAAATAATATGTGCATAACATATTGCTAAGGAGTAATTTTAATGGAATATAAAAACTTAAATTTAAAAGGAGCTAATTTAGATAAATATGGTTTAGAGCAATATTTAGAAAAATTGGCTTCTGATCATGTTTTACAAAAAAATAGTGAAAAGCAAACATACCCTATACCAAAAGTAAAAGAGAATTTTGCTAAAATTTCGGAGGTCTATCATTTATTAGATGAGCATATAAAATTAGGTATTCCCATTCATCCAGCAGGTGAATGGTTATTAGACAATTTTTACATTATTGAAGAAACTGTAAAAACAATTATTAATCAAATGCCTTTAAAAAAATATAAAAACTTTTTAGGTATTGCAAATGGAACATACAAAGGTTTTGCAAGAATTTATGTTTTAGCATTTGAAATTGTAAGTTACACAGATAGTCGTATAGATGCCAAAAATATTAGTAGTTTTCTTTCAGCATATCAAAGAAAAAAGACACTTAGCATGGAAGAAATATGGAACCTAAATATTTTTATGCAAATAGCCCTAATACAAGGAATTAGCGATATATGTGAAAAAATTTATTTTAGTCAAATGCAAAAGTATAGAGTAGAAAACATTTTTGAAAGACTAGTAGAAAAAAAAGAAGACTTAAAATATAAAAATCTTACAGAATATAGAGCACGTGTAAAAGGATATGGTGAGATGAAATATCCTTTTATAGAGTATCTTTCTTATAGATTAAATAAGCAAGGAAGAATTGCTATTCCATTTTTAAATATATTGGAAGAACAAGTAAACAAAATGGGAACTACTATCGAGGAGGTAGTAAAGAAAGAACATTATGATATTGCTGTAAAAAAAGTTAGTATGGCAAATTGTATTACTAGTATGAAAGAATTACTTCGAATTGACTTTTTATCTATCTTTGAAGAAGTAAATGGAGTAGAAGAAATATTAAAACAGGACCCAGCAAATGTTTACACAAAAATGGATTATAAAACAAAGGAATACTATAGAAATACAATAAAAGAGATTGCTAAAAAGACTAAAATTGCAGAAATTTATATTGCAAAAAAGGTTTTAGAGCTTGCAAGTAACGGAAATGAAAATACAAAAGAAGCGCATATTGGTTATTACTTAATAGATAAAGGTAAACACAAATTATATAAAGTATTACAACAAAATGGCGAGAAAATTAAAGAAAATAATAGTAAGGCGAAATATTATATAATATTAATTTGGGTAGCTTCTTTAATAATTGATATTGTATTTATGTGTAATATACAAAAACAATTAAGAAATGCGATTTTAACAATAATATTAGGAATTACTTTAATTTTTCCTATTCAAGAAATTGTGGTACAAGTTGTTCAATATATATTAGGAAAAGTAGTTAAGCCAAAACTTATACCAAAACTGGATTTTTATTCAGGTGTTCCAAAAGAATATTCTACATTTGTTGTTATTCCGACAATTTTAAAAAGTAAAGAAAAAGTAGAAGAGTTAGTAAAAAAATTAGAAGTTTATTATTTAGCAAATAAAAGCGAGAACCTATATTTTGCACTACTTGGCGATTGCTCTTCAGGACCAAATAAAGAAGAACCTTTTGATGAAGAAGTAATTAATGAAGGAATAAAACAAGTACAAATATTGAACGAAAAATATAAGGAAGAAAATACTATACCAAAATTTCATTTTGTTTATAGAAAACGTCTTTGGAATGGTGAAGAAGAATGTTATTTAGGTTGGGAAAGAAAGAGAGGCTTATTAAATCAATTTAATGATTATTTATTGGGAAAAATAGAAAGTCCATTTTTAGTAAATACGCTAGAAAAAATAGATATACCATTTATAAAATATATAATTACTTTAGATGCGGACACTAACCTTATACTAAATAGTGGTCTAGAATTAATTGGAGCAATGGCCCATATTCTAAATAAACCTGTACTTAATAATAAAAAAGATTTAGTAATAGATGGACATGGGTTAATGCAACCGCGTGTTGGAATTAATTTAGAAGCGGCAAATAAAAATCTATTTACAAAAATATTTGCAGGTAGCGGAGGAACAGACTTATATACAAATGCAATATCAGATGTATACCAAGATAATTTTGACGAAGGAATATTTACAGGAAAGGGAATTTACGATTTAAAGGTATTTTCAGAGGTGTTATCAAATGAAATTCCAGAAAATACAGTTTTAAGTCATGATTTATTAGAGGGAAGCTATTTAAGAGCAGGACTTTGTTCAGATATATTACTAATGGATGGCTATCCGACTAATTATTTGAGTTTTAAAGCAAGACTTCATAGATGGATTAGAGGAGACTTTCAAATAGCAAGGTGGTCAGGAAATAAAATAATAGATAAAAAATTGAGAGAAAAAAATAATCCTTTAAATACATTATCTAGATACAAAATAATAGACAATTTGATAAGAGCTCTAACTCCTGTATTTTCAATGTTAAGCTTAATTATACTATTTACAACAAAGTTATTTTTAAATTTTAAAGTAGGTGTATTTGCTTGGCTTATTGTAATATGGGCAATGTTTCCATTAATATTAGACATTGCAAATAGAATTATTTATAAAAAAGAAGGGCAAATGCACACAAAGTCATTTAGTCCTAGAATATATTCTTTATTTGCAAGTTTTATAAGAGGAGTATTAAGTTTAATTTCTTTACCAGACAAAGCATATTTTTCACTTGATGCTATTATAAGAACTATTTATAGACAAAAGATTTCTAAAAAACATTTTCTAGAATGGACTACTTCAGAAGATGCGGAAAAATTAGCTAAAAATAATTTGATTTCATATTACAAGAGTATGTTTGCAAATGTAGTTTTTGGTGTAGTGGGAATAATTTATTCTATTGCAAATAAAAAAGAAACAATGTATATATTTTTGTTTATATTATCTCTATTATGGCTCATTGCACCATTCGCATTTTGGTATATAAGCAAAAAAGAGGAAAAACAACAAGCAATTAATAAAGTTACAAATAAAGAAAAAGAATATTTAAATAATATAGGCGAAAAAACATGGCTATTTTTTAAAGAGAGTATAACTAAAGAAAATAACTATTTACCACCAGATAATTACCAAGAGGATAGAACTCCTTATTTTGTAAATAGAACATCATCTACAAATATTGGACTTGCTTTTTTAAGTATAATTTCTAGTTATGATTTAGGTTATGAAACATTAGAAAGCACACTAGAATTATTGAATAATATGTTAGTAACAGTAAATGAACTTCCAAAATGGAATGGTCATTTATATAATTGGTACAATATAAAAACATTAGAACCATTAATTCCACGTTATATATCAACAGTAGATAGTGGAAATTTTGTGGGTTATGTATATGTTTTAAAACAATTTTACAAAGATATAAAAGAAAAAATTGTAACTGGGCAAATAGAATTAGATATAGAAACAAAAGAAAAATTATTAGGTTTTATTCCTGATTGGGCGGACCAAAAAGTAGAAGATATACCTATAGCAAATGCAGATTTTTCAAAGCTTTATGATGAGGAAAAAGGGCTATTTTCTATAGGATTTAATATAGAAGAGAATAAATTAACAGATTCTTATTATGATTTGTTGGCTTCTGAAGCAAGAAGTGCAAGCTTTGTTGCAATAAGCAAAAAAGATATTCCATCAAAACATTGGGGACATTTAAGTAGAACAATGACAGCTATAAATGGGTATAATGGATTGATTTCTTGGTCTGGAACAGCATTTGAGTATTTAATGCCAAATGTAATAATAAAACAAGAAGAAGGAAGTTTGTTAGATGAATCTATAAAATTTATGCTAATGAGCCAAAAAGAATATGCAAAAAAATTAGGAATACCTTGGGGATTTTCTGAAACAGCATATTATTTAAAAGACTTGAATAACAACTATCAATATAAGGCAATAGGGATTCCGTGGCTTGGACTAAAAAGAGGGTTAGAGGAAGACATGGTAGTTGCAAGTTATGCTTCTTTTATGGCACTTTTAATAGAACCAAAAGAAGTAATAGCAAATTTAAAAGAACTAGAAAAACAAGGAATATACAATCAATATGGATTTTATGAATCTATGGACTATACGCCTATACGTATGCCAAAAGGCAAAAAACAAATGCCTATAAAAACCTATATGGCACATCATCAGGCACTTATCTTATTATCAATTAACAACTTTTTTAATGATAATATTTTACAAAAAAGATTTATGGAAAATCCAGAAATAGAAGCAACATCAATTTTACTTCAAGAAGTAATGCCAGAAAACAGAATTATAACAAAAGAAGAAAAAATAAAACCAGTAAAAATAACCTACCAAGACTACGAAAATTATGCACAAAGGGTGTTTACAAAAACAAAAGAAACACTTCCAATTTGTAATATAATATCTAATGATAATTATAGTATAGTAATGGATGTAAAAGGAAAAGGTTATAGTAAATATAAAAATTATTTAATAAATAAATATAATGTAACAGAAGATGAAACAGAAGAACAAGGAATTTTATTCTATCTAAAAAATATTAAAAATAAAAGGATTTGGAGCATTAACAATAGAAATGATAATATAAAAGCAGATAAATATGAAATAGTATTTACAGAAGATTCAGATAAAATAAAAAGAACAGATGGGGCAATAAAAAGTACTTGCAAAGTAACAATAGCTAGTACAAATGAAAAAACGCCAGTTGAAATACGAAATTTAGAGTTGCAAAACAATGGTGTAGAAAATGAGACAATAGAAATAACAAGTGTGTTAGAACCAGCACTTGCCTCACAAACAGAATATAATTCACATCCCGCATTTCAAAAATTATTTTTAATATATGAATATTTAGAAGATGAAAATATTTTTATAATAAAAAGAAAAGACAGGAAAAATACAGAAAAAGGCTTATATTTAGCAGTGTCTTTATATACAAATGATAATGTAATAGGAGATTTAGAATATGAAATAGACAAAGAGAAATTTGTAGGAAGAAATAATTTTGAAGTTCCTACAATGGTAAAAAATTCTAAACCATTTTCTAAAAGAATAGATTTGGTAACAGATCCAATTTTAGCATTAAGAAGAACAATATGCTTAGAGCCAGAACAAATAGCTAACTTTAGCCTTATAATTTGCGCTTCAGAAAATAGAGAAGAAGTAATACAAAATATTAAGCAATATCAAAGAGAAGAAGAGATTAAGAAAGCATTTGAATTATCAATTGCAAAAGCAGATACAGAAGCAAGATATTTAAGATTAAATGCAAAGCAAATAGTAACTTATCAAAAAATATTAGGATACCTTTTATTTGAGAACCCTATTCAATCAAAAGAAAAGTATAGTAAAAAATATTATCCTAAAGAAGAACTATGGAAGTATGGAATTTCAGGAGATTTACCAATATTACTTGTAAAAATAAGTAGTAGTAATGAAAAAGATAATTTGGAAGAAATATTAAAAGCATATGAATTCTTTAGATTAAAAAATGTAGAAATAGATTTAGTAATTTTAAATGAAGAACCAAATAGTTACGAAAAATATACAAAAGAAACAATACAAAATACAATAATGAACTTGAATTTATCTTATGTACAAAACATAAGAGGTGGAATTTATGTACTAGAAAATGAAGATTTTGAAGTAGTGGAATTCTATTCAAACCTTATAATAGATACGAAAAAAGGTCCAGTAGCAAGGCAATTAGAAGATTTAGAAGATGAATATTTAGAAAATATAAAACAAATAGAAGAAAAAATAAAAACAAACTTTGAAGGTTTTGAAGAAGAAAAAAGTAAAATATCCTTACCAGAAAATCTTTTATATAACAACGAGTATGGAGGATTTTCACAAGATAGAAGTAAATACAAAATGATAGTAGATAAAGAAAATAGGCTTCCTACAGTATGGAGTCATGTTATGGCAAATGATACTTTTGGGACATTAGTTACAGAAGCAGGAGGAGGCTTTACTTGGAGCAAAAATAGTGGATTAAATAAATTGACTGCATGGAGTAATAATCAAGTGTTAGATACTCCTTCGGAAGTAATTTATATGCAAGATGCCCAAAGCCTAAATACTTGGTCAGTAACTTTAAATCCTATGCCAGATGAAAAACAATACGAAGTAGAATATGGATTTGGGTATGCAAATTACAGACATTCAAGTATGCAAATAGAACAAAATCTTACAACATTTGTGCCAGAAAAAGATAATATAAAAGTTTCTTTATTAGAACTTAAAAACTTATCTCCTAAAAAGAAAAAATTGAATTTTGTGTATTATATAAAACCGGTATTAGGTGAAAATAAGTTACAAACAAAGGATTATATAAATCTAGATTTTAAAGAAAACGATAACATGATAACATTGGAAAACAAGACCAATACAGACTTTAAAGAAATTATTTATGTGTCATGCAATGAAAAAATAAAATCATATACGGCGGACAAGAAATTCTTTTTTGGAAAAGGGAATATTTCAAATCCAGAGGCACTAAAGAAAGTAAGTTTAAATAATAAAAATAGTTTAGGAAAAGATGGAATTGTAGCAATTCAAATTGAAGTAGAATTAGAATCTTTTGAAAAGAAAAAAATATCTTTCATGTTAGGTAGTGAGCAAAGTTTAATAGATTGTCAAGATAAAGTTTATAAATATAGTAAAGTAGAAAAGGCGGAAGAAGAATTAGAAAAAGTAAGAAGGTGTTGGGAAGAATTTTTAGGTAGAGTGCAAGTGGAAACACCAATGGAATCATTTAATATACTAATGAATGGATGGCTTATTTATCAAACTATATCTTGTAGGTTGAAGGCAAGAAGCGGCTTCTATCAATCTGGTGGAGCATTTGGTTTTAGAGACCAATTGCAAGATACAATTGCTTTAAAATATTTTTCACCAGAAATAATAAAGAAACAAATTATAAAGCATAGCAAGCATCAATTTATAGAAGGAGACGTAGAACATTGGTGGCATGAAGAAACTTCTAGAGGAATTAGAACAAAATTTTCAGATGACTTATTATGGTTAGTATATTTGGTGGAAGAATATATTGAAAATACAGGGGATTATAGTATTTTAGAAGAAAAAACGAACTATATAGTAGGAGAGATTTTAGGAGAAAGTACAGATGAAAGATATGATAGGTATGAAAGTAGTAATATAGAGGAAAGTATTTTTATGCATTGTGAAAGAGCAATAGAAAGGTCTTTAAAATTTGGAGAGAATGGACTTCCTAAAATAGGTTCAGGAGATTGGAATGATGGATTTAGTGAAGTAGGGAATAAAGGAAAAGGTGAAAGTGTATGGCTTGGCTTTTTCTTATATAATGTTCTACAAAGATGGATTTTAATTTGTGAAGAAAAGAAACAAGAGTTAGAAAATGAAGATAATGTGGTAACGGGAAGTATTGATATTCAGAATAAAGAGTTAGAAAAACAGAATGCACAAGACGAAAAGAGTGTTTCAGAAACAATAGAACTTGAAAACAAAATTCAAAAATATCAAAAAATTGTAGAAAATCTAAAGAAAGCACTAAATAATAATGCATGGGACGGCAGATGGTTTAGAAGAGCATACACAGATAATGGAGATATTTTAGGAACAATTCAAAATGAAGAATGTAAAATAGACGGAATATCACAAAGCTGGTCTGTTATTTCAAAAGCAGGAGATAATGACAAAAAATACATCTCAATGGAATCATTAGAAAATCATTTAGTAGATAAAGAAAGTGGAATAATAAAATTACTTGATCCTCCTTTTGAAAAATCTAAATTAGAGCCAGGTTATATAAAAGCATATCTTCCAGGGACAAGAGAAAATGGTGGACAATACACACATGCAGCAATATGGGCAATTATTGCAGAAGCAATGCTTGGTTTTGGGGATAAAGCAGTAGAATTATTTAGAATGATAAATCCAATAGAACATGCAAGAACAAAGGAAACAGCTTCAAAATATAAAGTAGAACCTTATGTAGTTGCAGCAGATATATATGGACAGAAAAATTTAGCAGGAAGAGGTGGATGGACATGGTATACAGGTTCTAGTTCATGGATGTATGAAGCGGGACTTCATTATATTTTAGGATTAACTATAAACAAAGGATATTTATCTATAAATCCATGTATTTCAGCTGACTGGAAAGAGTATAAAATAAGGTATAAATATGGAAACAGCATTTACAATATAAAGGTTGAAAATTACAATAGAAAAAATACAGGAGTGGAAACAATGATTGTAAATGGTTATGTAATAGAAGATAAAAAGGTTAAATTAAGTGAAGATGGAGGCATATATAATATAGAGATAATTATGTAATTTGCAAAAAGCGTAAAAATGTGGTAAAATATAAGTAGTTATAAATTTTTATATAAAAAAGGAGAAAACATCATGAGAAAAAACATCGTAAAAGCTACATTATATAGTACACTTGGATTGCTTGGAGCTCTTGCTTCAATGATTACAATAATGTTAATGTATTTATCAGGTGAATTTTTACCCGTATATGTACAGAATACTTATGTAATAGGCAATAAAATAGTGCGGATGGAACTATATATAGCATTGGCCGTAATATTTATCCTTTCAGCCCAATTGGCTGCTTATGGAATTAGATTTTTAACTAAAAAATTTCATAAGGTATTGAAAAGACGTTAGAGTTAACGTCTTTTTATATTCATATAAAAAACTTTTGCAAAATACTTGTACAATAAAGAAGATTATGATATAAATATAGTAAAATAATGTCTTAGAAAAGAAAGGCGGATTTTTTCTATGGAAGAAAATTTAGGTAAAAAAACAATTTTGATTGTAGATGACGAAAAGACAATAGTAGATATGCTTGTATACAATCTACAAAAAGAAGGGTATAATACATTAGAAGCAAATGATGGAGAAGAGGCAGTAAAAATAGCATTAAACGAAAAACCAGATTTAGTATTATTAGATATCATGCTACCTAAAATGGATGGATTAGCAGTTTGCAAAAGAATAAGACAAACTTTAAACATTCCTATTTTAATGATATCTGCTAAAGATGAGGAAATAGATAAAATATTAGGACTAGAGTTAGGTGCAGACGACTATATTACAAAACCATTTAGTGTTAGAGAATTAATGGCAAGAGTTAAAGCAAATTTAAGAAAAGCAGAATTGGCCAATATAGCTACAGAAGGTGGAGAAAATGATAGTAAAGAAGACTCAAATGTTATAACTGTAGGAGATTTAAGTTTAGACCTAAATAAATTTGAAGTTAAAGTTAGAGGTGAAGTAATGGACTTAACTTTAAGAGAATTTGAGGTTCTAAAATATTTAGCAAATCAACCTGGACAAGTTGTTACAAGAGAGGTTTTATTAGAAAAAGTATGGGGTTACGAGTACTATGGAGATATTCGTACAGTTGATGTTACAGTAAGAAGAATTAGAGAAAAAATAGAAAAAGATACATCAAATCCAAAAATACTTATTACTAAAAGAGGAGTAGGCTATTATATAGCATCAAAATAAAAGGATGCACAAAGAGGAACATTCCCTTTTGTGCATCTATTTTTTATAAGAAGGAGAACAAACATGATAAAAAATGTACAATTAAAAATAATATTAATTTTTAGTATACTTGGAATTATATTAATTGGTGGAATAGGAATAGCTTTTATATATAATTTACAAAATATTGATTTAGGAATACTTGCACAAAATGAAGAAGAATTAATTAAATATCAAGAATTGATAGCTACACAAGTACATGATATAAAAGTAATTACAATAATTTTAATTTCTGTGTATGGTTTAATTTCAATATTAATAGGAATTTTTGTTGCAAAAGTTATATTGGATCCAATTGCTAAATTAATAGATAGTGCACCAAAGATAGCTGCAGGTGAAAGTCTAGAATTAGAAAATGGTAAAAAAACAAATGTAGATGATTTAACAGGTGCATTTAATTTAATGACAAATGAATTAAGAGAAAATTTAAAAGAAGTAAATAGACAAAAAAGACAAATAGAAACAATTTTACTTCATATGACAGATGGAATTATAGCATTTGATATTGAAGGAAATATTATGCATATAAATCCAGCTGCTACTGAATTATTAAATTTGACAGAAAATGAAAATACATTTGATAAAATATTTAGTAAATTAAACATAGATATAAATTTGGAAAAGACAATATACTTGGAAAATTGGACTTCATCAGAACAAAGGGTTCAAGTGGAAGATAAATATTTAAATATTTTCTTTGCATCTTTTAAAGATGAACAAGAAATAGCAGCAGGGGTTATTGCTGTTATACAAGATATTACAGAACACGTAAAACTAGATAATATGAGAAAAGAGTTTGTTGCAGATGTATCGCATGAATTAAAAACACCTATTACATCAATTATGGGGTATGCAGATACATTATTAGAATGTGAATATGATAAAGAAACACAAGACAAATTCTTAAATGTAATAGCTTCTGAAGCAAGAAGAATGGCAAAATTGGTTACAGATTTACTTATATTATCTCGCTATGATAATAACAAAGTCAAAAAAGAAATTACTGAATTTGATTTGGGAGATTTAGTAAAGAAATGTCAAGAAAAATTGCAATTAGAAATAAATAAAAAGGGTCATGAAGTTGAATGCTTTGTGACTGCAAATGTTCCACCAGTAAAAGCAGATAAAGATGGTATTGAAAGAGTGGTTTTAAACATAATGACAAATAGTATTAAATATACTCCAGAAAACGGAAATATAAAAATATATGTAGGTTTCGTATATAATGATGCTTATATAAAAATAATAGACAATGGAATAGGTATTCCAGAAGAAGATTTAAATAGAATTTTTGAACGTTTTTATAGAGTTGATAAAGCACGTACAAGAGAAATGGGAGGAACAGGCTTAGGACTTTCAATTGCAAAAGAAATATTGGATCAAAATAAGGGAAGTATAGACATAAAGAGTGAAAAAGGAAAAGGAACTGAAGTAGTAATAAGAATTCCAACTAAATAGATAAACTTTGAACATTTGGAACTAGTTACTTTTGTCTGTTGAAAAAATATTAAAAAAGGTTGAAAAATTGCTTAAAAGCTTATATAATAAATATATTAGTTTATAGAAAAGAGGAATGAATAATGATAGATAAAAAAGCAGTTATAAAGGAAGTTTTAGAATGGACATATTGTATTGTAATTGCAGTTGCTCTTGCATTGCTAATTAGATATTTTATTGGCACACCAACAGTTGTAAAGCAATCTTCAATGTATCCAACATTAAAACAAAACCAAAGACTAGTTTTAAATCGTTTATATAGAACATTTCATGATACACCAGAAAGAGGAGATATAATTACATTTGAAGCACCAAGCCAATCTGTTGCAACTGGAGTTAAAGCTGTATATGATAATGAACTACAAAATGTATTTGAGAAATTTTGCTATTATGTGTTAGAAGTTAATAAAATGAGTTATATAAAAAGGGTAGTAGCACTTCCAGGTGAACATGTACAAATAGCAGATGGAAAAGTATACATTAATGGTGAAGAATTAAAAGAAGATTATTTACAAGAAAATGTAGTAACAGAAGCTAAAAGTATATATTTAACAGACTTTACAGTTCCAGAGGGATATGTTTTTGCAATAGGAGACAATAGAGAATATAGTGGAGATTGTAGAGCATTTGGTTGTATTCCATTTGAAAAAATTGAAAGTAAAGTGTGGATTAGATTTTGGCCATTCGATTTATTTGGAAAAGTAAAATAAAAATAGTATAAAATAATCAACTTGAAGATAATAAGAGGTACTAATTTTGAGTTTTGATAATATTGTAGGAAATAATAAAATAAAAGATTTTTTAAATCAATCAATAAATGAAAAACATGTATCACATAGCTATTTATTTGTAGGAATTGATGGCATTGGTAAAACTCTTTTTGCACGAGAGTTTGCTAAAAAGATATTATGCTTAAATGGAAAAGGAGATAGTTGTGAATCTTGTATAAAATGGGATTCGAATAATCATCCAGACTTTTTACAAATAGAACCAGAAAATAATACTATAAAAATAGAACAAATTCGTAATATGCAAGAAGAAATAAGTGTAAAACCAATAGCTTCAAATAAAAAAGTATTTTTAATAGTAAATAGTGATTGTATGACTAAAGAGGCTCAAAATTGTTTGCTAAAAACTCTAGAAGAACCACCAGAATATGCTACAATAATATTAACTACTTCTAATGAAAGCAAATTGCTAAACACTATTAAATCTAGATGTATGAAAATACCTTTTCAAAAAATAGAAGAAAATGAACTAGAAGAATATGCAAAAAATGTGTTAAATCTTAATCTTTCAAAAGAATTTATAAAAATATGCGAAGGAAGTATTGGAAAATTACTAGAAATAGAAGAAGATAAAGAGATATATACTGAGGTAAATAGTTTATTAGATAATATAGAAAGATATAATTTTACTACATTAATAAATAAAGCAGAGGTTCTATATAAAGAAAGAGAAAAAATACAGGAAATATTAGAATACATAAATGTATACTTATATAATCAAAAAGATATGAAGAAATTAAATTGCATTAAGTATGTAGAAGAAGTGAAAAAAAGATTACTAGCAAATAGTAATTATGATATGTGTATAGATTATTTATTAATGAAATTATGGGAGGAAATAAATGAAAAATATAGTAGGTGTTAGATTTAAAAAGCCAGGTAAAATCTACTTTTTTGATCCAGGGGACTTACAAATAAATAATAGAGATTTTGTAATTGTAGAAACATCACAAGGTCAAGAATTTGGAGAAGTAGCAATAGCAAATAGAATAGTTGAAGACGAAAGTGTTTTAAAACCACTAAAGAAAGTAATTAGAATTGCTACTCAAAAAGATAAAAAGCATAATGAAGAAAATAAGAAAAAGGAAAAAGAAGCTTTTGATATTTGTAACAAAAAAATAAAAGAACATAAATTAGATATGACTCTTACAGATGTAGAATTTAAATTTGATAATAGCAAAGTGTTATTTTATTTTACAGCAGATGGAAGAATAGATTTTAGAGAGTTAGTTAAAGATTTAGCAACAATATTCAAAACCAGAATAGAACTTCGTCAAATAGGTGTTAGAGATGAAGTAAAAAGAATTGGCGGAAATGGAGTTTGTGGTAGAGAATTATGTTGTTGTTCATTTTTAGGAAATTTTGAAACAGTTTCTATAAAAATGGCAAAGGAACAAAACATGTCTTTAAATCCTTCAAAAATATCTGGAAATTGTGGAAGATTAATGTGTTGCCTAAAATATGAACAAGAAGTATATGAAGAAAAAATAAATAGACTTCCTAAAATAGGTGCAATTGTTAAAACTGAAGATGGAGAAGGTACAGTAGAAGGCGTAGAAACTCTAAAAGAGAAGTTAAGAGTAAAACTAAAAGATGACAATGGGGAATATTACTTTAAGAAATATGATGCTAAAGATGTAAAAATTATTAAAAATGTAGAATCAAATACTGTAGATCCAGAAGAAAAAGAACATTTAAAGGAATTAGAAGAATTAGAAAAACTAGAAAAATTAGATACAAAAAATACTACAGAGGATGATATATAGGAAAAATAAAGTTAATTGAAGGGTGGTGAATTAAATGGCATATAAAATAACAGATGCATGTATTAAATGTGGAGCATGTGCAGCCAATTGCCCAGTAGAATGTATTTCAGAAGGCGATGAAAAATATGTTATAGATCCAGAAAGATGTATAGAATGTGGAACATGTGCAGCAGTTTGCCCAGTTTCAGCTCCAGAAATAGATGAATAATTTTTGGGGGATTGAGCAGCAAAAAAGGCTAATATAAAAATAGTTATAAAAAATAGAAACATATTTTTAAAATTTATATGTTTCTATTTTTTTTAAAATTATTAACATATTTTTGCTCAGTCACCAAAACAAATTTATTCTTTATTTGTCATTTCTTCTAAATCTAGAAGAGCTTGCCATCTTTTATCTACTTCTTTTTGAAATTCTTCTATCATCCATTCATTTCCTGTTTTAAACATATGCTTAAATCTTCTTTGTGGACGTAAAAACTCTTCTATTGGAAGTTTTTTTGCAGGTTTATAAGTGATTTTATATTTACCATCTACAACTTCGTATAAAGGCCAGTAGCAAGTGTCTACTGCTAATTTATTCATTTCCATTAACATATCTGTAGGGTAACCCCATCCTCTAGGGCATGGAGCAAGTACATTTAAAAATGTTGGACCTTCAGTATATATTGCTTTTTCAGCTTTTTCATATAAATCTTTAAAATTCATAACTGCAGCAGTTTGTGCAACATATGGAAGATGATGTGCTTCCATAACTTCTGTTAAATCTTTACGAATTTGCATTTTTCCAGGAATTTTTTCTCCTGCTGGTGATGTTGTTGTATCTGCAAAGTGTGGTGTTGCAGAAGAACGTTGAATACCAGTATTCATGTATGCACCATTATCGTAGCATACGTAAGTCATGTCATGTCCTCTTTCCATTGCACCAGATAAACTTTGAAGACCTATATCATAAGTTCCACCATCTCCGCCAAATGTAATGAATTTAAAAGTTTCATCTTCATCTAATTTTCCTGTTCTTTTCATTGCTTTGTATGCTGCTTCTACCCCTGAACAAGTAGCAGATGCGCATTCAAAAGCTGTGTGGATATAAGAACAGTCCCAAGAAGAATAAGGGTAAATACATGTTGAAACTTCCATACAGCCAGTTGCATTAGAAACTACTGCATGATCTCCTTCTTTTAAGGCTCTCATTACCATTCTACCAACTACTGGTGCACCACAACCTGCACACATTCTATGACCTGCATTAAATATGCTGGGTTTGTTTGCAACTACTTCTTTAACATTATAAGCCATTATTTATTCACCCCTCTTACTCCAAGATAACGATAAGGATTATCTATTTTTTCATTTTTTACAATTTCCTGTAAATCTTCGTATACACTTAAAATATCTTTAGTAGTAGTGTCTCTACCACCAATACCATAAATGTAGCTTACAGTAGGAACGTTGCATTTATTTACATACATACCAGAAGTAACATCTGTAAATAATGCACCACCACAAGCATTTAAAGAATCTGCTTTATCAAGAACTGCTACAGCTTTTACATTTTCTAATGCTTTTGCAATTTCTTCAGCAGGGAAAGGTCTAAATACTCTTAATTTTAAAAGACCTGCTTTTATTCCTTTTTCTCTTAGTTCATCTACAACTACTTTAGTTGTTCCTGCTGTTGAGTTCATACAAACTATAGCAATTTCAGCATCTTCTAATTTATAACTTTCAAATAATTCGTATTTTCTACCTGTCATTTTTTCAAAATCTTTAGCAACTTCTAAAATTACTTTTTTAGCATTTTTCATTGCTTGAGATTGTTGATATTTGTGTTCAAATAAATATGCTTGTAAATCCATTGGACCAACAGCAATTGGCTCTTTTGAATTTAATAAGTAATGTTCAGGTTTATATGTTCCAACAAACTCTTTTACTTTATCATCTTCTATTAATTCAATATTTTCTATTGAGTGTGATGTAATGAATCCATCTTGACAAACTGCAAGAGGAAGCATAACATCTTTGTGCTCTGCAATTCTGTGAGCCATAATTAAATTATCATATGCTTCTTGGTTGTTTTCTGAAAATAACATTATCCAACCACTATCACGAATTCCCATTGCATCTGAATGGTCATTGTGTATATTTAAAGGTCCTGAAAGTGCTCTATTTACTAATGGCATAACTATTGGTAGACGACTAGCAGATGCTATATATATCATTTCCCACATATATGCTAAACCATTAGAAGAAGTTGCTGTCATAGCTCTTGCACCTGCAGCTTCTGCACCAATACAAGCACTCATTGCACTATGTTCACTTTCTACTGCAATAAATTCTGTATCTACTTTTCCATTACTTACAAAAGTAGAAAAGTATTGTGGAATTTCAGTAGATGGAGTTATAGGAAATGCTGCAACTACGTCTGGATTTATTTGTTTCATTGCTATAGCAGATGCTTCATTTCCACTTAAACGTTCTCTTATACTCATTTTTTTCATCCTTCCTTTTGTTCCTTTAAAAAAGAATTGGTATTGGCAATGTAACGACGCCAAATGGTAATTATTTTTTTTAGGAATTATTCTTCTTTCATTTCGATTGCATTAAAAGGGCAAACTTTGGCACATACGCCACATCCTTTACAGTAATCAAAATTAAAATCTTTTCTTTTTTGGTCTTTTCCTACTGGAATTGCATCATCTGGGCAAACTGCAAAACATAAACCACATTGTTTGCATTTTTCTTCTAAAAATACAGGTCTAATACTTCTCCAGTCACCAGTTTTGAATTCTAAAGAATTTCCAGCGTCATATATTGTTCCACCTTGTGTTAAATCTTGCCAAGGTGTTTCTTTATTTATTTTTACTGACATAAAAATCTCCTTCCTAACTTTTTATTTTATACAGATTTTTCATTAGTTTTATAATTAAACTTTAAATTTATCTTTTAAGAAACTAACTTAACCTCTTTTAATGCTAAAGTTAATGCTTTCATATTTCCTTCAATAACTTCAGGCTTTTTAGCAAATTTATGTTTAAAAGAGCCTTCCATATCATTTAAAAATTCTTCTTCACTCATTATGTTTGAAACTTTGACAATAGCTGCAAGCATAGGAGTATTTGGAAAATATTTTCCAAGAGCCTCTATAGAAACTTTTCTAGCATCTATAGTATAAACTTTTCCTTTATAACCATTTAATAAAGGTTTTAAAGCATTGGCATCTTTTGTTGTGTTTATAATAATTGCACCAGTTTCTTTTAAACCAGCAGTAACAGGTACAGATTCTAGTAAACTATCATCTACAACAACTACATAGTCAGGTTCATAAATATTACTATGAATACGAATAGGGGCTGTGCTAATACGATTGTAAGCTGTAATTGGGGCTCCCATTCTTTCTGGACCATATTCAGGAAAACCTTGAATATATTTTCCAGTATTAAATGCGGCATCTGCAAGAAGAAGAGAAGCTGTTTTAGCACCTTGTCCACCTCTACCATGCCATCTTATTTCTATCATGTTATCCATGCTATTCCTTCCTTTCATTTTATATAAAAATCATATGTTTAGTATATGACTAAAAGGTAATAAAGTCAAGGAAAATAGGACAGAATACATAAAAAGATAACTTCAAAATGTGACAGATTTTTTGGCAAAAGTCAAAAGTCATTAGTAAAATGTGTAAGATAGACTCAAAAGTCGTTAGTAAAATGTGCATAAAACATAAAAAGTCATTTGGAAAATGTGTAATATATACAAAAAGTCATTTGGAAAATGTGTGATATATACAAAAAGTCATTACAAAAATGTGATTGGACAATAAAAGAGTTGACTAAGAATGATAAAAAAGTATATTATAAATAATGAATTTGATATAAAATAAAAAGAGGATATTATGAGTATAATAGAAATTGCAAATATAATTAAAAAAAATGGTGGAACATTATATTTAGTAGGTGGAGCAGTTAGAGATGAAATAATGAATAGAAAAGTTCATGATGAAGACTACTGTGTTACTGGAATAGAAAAAGAAACATTTGAAAAGCTTTTTCCAAATGCTTATAAAAGAGGCAAATCTTTTGGCGTTTATGATATAGAAAATAAAGAGTTTGTATTAGCGAGAAAAGATAAAAAAATAGGAAAAGGTCATAAAGAATTTGAAGTTCAAAATGGAAAAGACATTACAATTGAAGAAGATTTAGCAAGAAGAGATATTACAATAAATAGCATTGCAAAGAATGTATTAACAGGAAAAATAATAGATCCATATGGAGGAATAGAAGACATACAAAATAAAATAATTAGGGCAACAACAGATAGCTTCATAGAAGATCCTTTGAGAGTTTATAGAGTAGCAAGGTTTGCAAGTCAGCTTAATTTTGCAGTTGAAGAAAAAACGATAAAAATGATGAGAGAGATAAAAGAAGAATTAAAAACATTATCGCCAGAAAGAGTTTTTACAGAATTCAGAAAAGCATTAAAAAGTGATAAGCCATCTGTATTCTTTGAAGTACTAAAAAAGGCAAATATATTAGACGTTCATTTTAAAGAAATATATGATTTAATAGATAAAACTCAGCCAGTAGCATATCATCCAGAAGGAGATAGTTATAATCATACAATGATAGTAGTAGATAAATCAGCTATTTTAACAAATAATGAAGAAGTTCGTTTTTCTGCATTAGTTCATGACTTAGGAAAAGGCATAACTCCAAAGGAAATGTTACCACACCATTATGGACATGATAAGTATGGAGTTAAATTAGTAGAAAATTTAGGAAATAGATTAAAAATTCCCAATTCTTGGATAAAATGTGGAAAAGTATCAGCAAAGGAGCACATGCTTGGAGGAATTTTTAATAGAATGACACCGAAAAAACAAGTAGATTTTATTACAAGAGTAAATAAGTCTTTGTTAGGACTGAACGGCTTAAAAATAGTAGTTATTTGCGATAGATGGAGAAATGAAGATATGCCAACAGATGTAAATTTTGATGAAATAGGCAAAGAGTGTATTTCAAAAATTAATGGAAAATATATAGAAGAAAAATATAAGATAAAGAATAGAGAGCAAGTTGGAGAACTTTTGAGAAAGGAAAGAATTGAGTGGATTAAAAAAGTTTAAGGGTGACTATAATAATTAAAGTAAATTTATGCCTAGAAAAATAAAATTAAATATTAAAAAGGATTGAAAATAGATAAATAGTAGGGTAAAATTAAATAAATTACAAAAGAGAGGAATTATTATATGAAAAAAATTAAAAATATAATAAAAAATGAAAATGGTGCGGTATCAGCATTAGTATTATTTACGGTTTTAATGTTTGTTGTTATTTTAATGGGGGTATATTTTACGGTAACAGCAAGGCAAAAGGCTCAAATTAAAAGTGATATGAGAATAAAACAGATTTATGGACAAGATGTAAATAATATAGATAATGTATATGATGAAATAGCTAGTAAAATGAAAAATGTCGAACAGATGAAAGGTGGAGACTATTTTAAAGAGGAGACAACATTAAGAGATAGTAATGGAAATAGTATAATTGTGCCTAAAGGTTTCAAAATAGCGGAAGATAGTGGAATAAATGTAACAGAAGGAATAGTAATAGAAGATGATGATATTATTACTGGAATAGGAAATAATAGAGGAAATCAATATGTATGGGTACCAGTAGGAAAAGAAATAAAGAAAAGTGATGGAACAAAAATAGATATTACACTTGGAAGATATACATTTGCAGATGGAACAAATGATAAGGCATCAGATGGAACAACAGTACTTACAAAAGGAACACCAATATTACAACAAAATGCAGAAAATTATGCAGATGAAACTTTAATTGCGAATGGAGAGTATGGTTATAAAGAATTAACAACATCAAGAACAGGAGTAGCAAGTTGGGGTGCAGATGGTTTAAATACAACAGCATTAAATTTAAAAGG
>OIZO01000631.1_pt1 | contig 22166 bp, 18 predicted proteins | sample 1588551 | NCBI WGS metagenome assembly OIZO01 (sample SAMN03283271) | human gut metagenome | biome: human-associated habitat; material: feces | host: Homo sapiens | place: Peru | collected 2012 | reverse complement strand
CTATAAGCCCCTGCGGGGCACTCCCAGCCTGGCGGTGCTGATTACGGCCATCGGCGTCAGCTACTTCCTCCAGAACGCGGCTCAGCTGATTTGGTCTTCCAGCCCCAAGAACTTTACCTCCATTGTCACCTTCCAGCCTCTGCGGCTGGCCGGGGGTCAGCTGGTGGTCACCGGCGAGGTGATTTACACCATTGTTGCCTCCATCCTCATTATGGTGGGTCTGACCTGGTTTACCACCAAGACCCGAACCGGTAAGGCCATGCGGGCGGTTTCCGAGGATCGGGACGCTGCCCAGCTCATGGGTATCAACGTGAACAAGACCATTTCCATGACCTTTGCCATCGGCTCCGCGCTGGCGGCCATCGCCGGTGTGCTGCTGTGCTCCACGGTGCCGACCTTGCAGCCCACCACCGGCTCCATGCCCGGCATCCGTGCCTTCACCGCTGCCGTCTTCGGCGGCATCGGCTCCATTCCCGGCGCTATGCTGGGCGGTATACTGCTCGGCATTATCGAGACCTTCAGCAAGGCCTATTTAAGTCCCCAGTTCAGCGATGCCATCGTGTTTGCCGTGCTGATTGTGATCCTGCTGGTAAAGCCCGCCGGACTGCTGGGCAAGCAGGTTCAGGAGAAGGTGTGAGGTGGTTATGATGAAAAAGAGACTGACAAAAGACAAAATCCTGGGAGCCTCCACCTATATTCTGGTAACGGTGGCTTTCCTGGTTCTGCAGCTTCTCATGAATCAGGGCAAGCTGAGCAGCACCATGAAGGGCTTCCTGGTTCCCGCCTGTGCCTATATTGTGCTGGCGGTTTCCCTGAACCTGCTGGTGGGCATCTGCGGTGAGCTGAGCCTGGGTCACGCCGGCTTTATGGGCATCGGCGCTTTCTCCGGCGTGATCGTCACCGCCCTGCTCGCCCAGGCGGTGCCCAACGGCGTCCTCCGGCTGGTGATTGCCATGCTGGTAGGCGGCGTGCTGGCAGGAGCCATCGGCTTCCTCATCGGCATTCCCGTCCTTCGCCTTCGGGGCGACTATCTGGCGATCGTCACCCTGGCCTTCGGTGAAATCATGAAGAACATCTTCGGAAACCTCTACCTGGGCGTTGACGAAGAGGGGCTTCACGCCACCATGAGTTCCGCAGGCCTGACCCTGGGCGCGGGCGGCACTATGATCGTCTCCGGCCCCAGAGGCGCCACGGGCATTACCAAGCTTTCTACCTTTGCCATGGGCTTTGTGCTGATTCTCTTCACCCTGTTTGTGGTGCAGAATCTGATCAATTCCCGGGAAGGCCGAGCCATCAAGGCCGTCCGGGACAACCGGATTGCCGCCGAGTCCGTGGGCATCAACGTCACCGCCTTCCGGATGAAGGCCTTCGTGGTCTCCGCATTCCTGGCGGGCATGGCGGGCGCTCTGTACGCCATGAATTACGGCTCCATCACGGCCAGCAAGTTCAACTTCAATACCTCCATCAACATTCTGGTCTTTGTGGTGCTGGGCGGCATGGGCAACATCCTTGGCTCCATCATTTCCGCTACGGTGCTGTACATCCTGCCGGAGGCTATGCGCGGTTTGCAGGATTACCGGATGATTATCTATGCCATCGTTCTGATTCTGGTCATGCTCTTCACCTGGTCTCCCAAGGTGAAGGATACCATGTCCGTGGTTTCCGACAAGATTTCCGGTATGTTCAAGAAGAAGGAGGCGGGAAGCCATGAATGAGTATTCCAAGAAGATTCTGAAAGTGCCCACCGTGACCTTCGTCCGGGAGCAGGATCAGGGCAAGCAGCCCGTTCTGGATGTGCGTAACCTGGGCATTGACTTCGGCGGCCTGACTGCCGTGGATAGCTTCAATATCACCATCGGCCCCACCGAGATTTCCGGCCTGATCGGCCCCAACGGCGCGGGCAAGACCACCATTTTCAACCTGCTCACCGGCGTTTACCAGCCCACCCGTGGCTCGGTGCTGGTCAACGGCATCGACATCAAGGGAATGCCGGTGCACAAGGTCAATAAGCTTGGCATTGCCCGTACCTTCCAGAATATCCGGTTGTTCACGGATATGACCGTTCTCGACAACGTGAAGGTGGGTCTGCACAACTCCATGAAGTGCCCCTTTATTTCCAGTGTTCTCCATCTGCCCGGCTATTTCAAGGCCGAGAAGCTGGCGAACGAGAAGGCCATGGAGCTGCTGGACTTCATGGGCCTTGCCGAGCACGCCAACGAGAAGGCGGGGAGCCTGCCCTACGGCGTCCAGCGTCGGCTGGAGATCGTTCGGGCACTGGCCACCAATCCTTCGGTGATTCTGCTGGATGAGCCTGCCGCGGGCATGAACCCCAGCGAGACTGCCGAGCTGATGCACCAGATCCGCCGGATTCGGGACACCTTCCATGTGGCGATTTTCCTCATCGAGCACGATATGAATCTGGTGATGAATGTCTGCGAGGCCATCGCCGTGGTGAATTACGGTCGGATTATCGCTAAGGGCACCCCTGAGGAGATTCAGGCCAACCCCGCGGTCATTGAAGCCTACCTTGGCAAGGAGGAGAACCATGCAGATGCTGAAAATTGAAGACATGCACGTCTATTACGGCGCCATCCATGCGGTAAAGGGCGTGTCCTTTGAGGTGGGCGAGGGCGAAATTGTGGCTCTGATCGGCGCCAACGGCGCGGGAAAATCCACCATTCTGAAAACCGTTTCCGGTCTGATGCACCCCCGCAGCGGCTCCATTCACTTCTGTGACCAGGACATCACCCACGCCGAGGCCTTTAAGCTTCTGCGCACCGGCCTGGCTCACGTCCCCGAGGGACGGCGGATTTTCCAGCAGATGACCGTCCAGGAGAACCTGGAAATGGGCGCTTACATCAATAAAGAGGTTTCCGCTCAGGACTTGGAGATGGTATTCAACTATTTCCCCCGGCTGAAGGAGCGGCGCAAGCAGATTGCGGGCACTCTCTCCGGCGGCGAGCAGCAGATGCTGGCCATGTCCCGGGCTCTGATGTCCCACCCCAAGCTGATGATGCTGGATGAGCCCTCCATGGGTCTGGCGCCCATTCTGGTTGACCAGATTTTCGACATCATCAAGGAGCTCCACAAGGCAGGTACTACCATCCTTCTCGTGGAGCAGAACGCCCGGAAGGCTTTGCAGATTGCCGACCGTGCCTATGTTCTGGAAACCGGCAGCATCACCCTCAGCGGTACCGGCGCGGAGCTTGCCAGCTCGGATGCCGTGAAGAAAGCTTACTTGGGCGGCTGATAGCGTTTCCTTTCCATACGCAACAATTTCACACCCCCTGCATAGGGTAAATGCAGGGGGTGTCTTTTTATGTGCCGGAAAAATCGTCTGCGGGGCTGCTGCCTGATCTGCTTCGGCCTGGGGCTGATCCTGGGGCACTGCCTGGAAAGCTGGCTGCTGTGCTGCTGCGGCGGCCTGTGCCTGATGGCGCTGGGCTGCTGCGTGACAAGACATCGATAGGAAGTGGGATGACCTGGTCATATTCTTGTCCCGGCGGGAATAGACTATAGTGCAAGAACAGCAAGTCTATTTGGGATGAGGAGTGAACCGAAGTGGAAGTGACATTTCAGAATCAGGGCTGCCCCTGCTTGAAGCCGGTTTTGCGCCAGGCACGAAACGCGGAGCAGTCTCAGGAAATCAAGCTTGCCGAGGGAATGCCGGACGTGGGTCGAATCCTGACGGCCTGGGGTCAGCCCATCCTGCGCGGCAAGGAGTGGGGCTCGGATGGGCTGACCGTCACCGGTGGAATGATGGTCTGGGTTCTGTACACCCCGGAGGACGGAAGCACGGAGCGGTGTCTGGACGGCTGGATTCCCTTTCAGCTGCGCTTCGAGCTGCCGGAGGAGCTGCCCGAGGGGAAAATCTGTCTGGGGATGCTCCCCAGAGCGGTGGAGGCCAGAACCGTATCGCCCCGGAAAATTCAGGTTCGGGCGGGACTGAGCCTGCTGTGCCAGGCCTTTGTGCCCATGGAAATCCCGGTCGCCCGGCCGCAGCATTTGCCGGAGGGTGTGGAGCTGCTGGAAAACACCTATCCCGTCCGGCTCTGGAAGGAGGCAGGGGAGAAGGCCTTTTCCCAGGAGGAGACACTGACCCTGCCGGATTCCGCGCCGGTGCCGGAGGAACTGATCTGTTACTGGGCAGACGCCCGGGTGACCGATCGGAAAGTGCTGTCCCAGAAGCTGGTGTTCCGGGGAAGCACGGCGGTGCACCTGTGCTATCGCTGCCGGGAGGGTCAGCTCCACTGCTGGGACTTTGACCTGCCCTTTTCTCAGTATGCGGAGCTGACCGGGGAGTACGGCGCGGATGCCCAGACGGAATTTTCGCTGTGCCTCACCGGGCTGGAACTGGAGCTGGACGAAGATGGCCGGATGAATCTGAAATGCGGCGTTGCCGCCCAGTACGCCCTGTCCGACCGGGAGCAGCTGGAGCTGACCCAGGATGCCTACAGTCCGGGAAGGGAGCTGCAAATTCAGATGAGCACACTGGAATTGCCGGTGACTCTGGACGGACGGCGGGAGAACCTGTATGCCGAGCAGACCCTGCCTGGTCAGGGCAGTCTGGTGGTGGACAGCCGGTTCCTGCCGGAATATCCCAGACAGCGGCGGGAAGGGACGTGCCCGGTTCTGGAGCAATGCGGTACCTTCCAGCTCCTGTATTACGGGGAGGACGGCGCTCTGCACGCAGGCTCTGCCCGCTGGGAAGGAACCCTTCCGGTGACCGCGGATGAAGCGGTGGATATCTGGGCAGTGCCGGGAATCGGAACCTGCCAGGCGGCAATCGGCGGCAGCGAGATGACCCTGAAAGCGGAGCTGCCTGTGGAGCTGACGGCGGCCACGGTGGAGCGGCTGAGCGTGGTGACGGGGCTGACCCTGGGGGAGACCCGGAAGGGGGAGGGCGGCAGGCCTTCTCTGATTCTCTGCCGAGCCGGAGAACGAAGTCTCTGGGACATGGCAAAGGCGGCTGGCTCCACGGTGGCGTCCATCCGGGAGGCAAACGATTTGCAGGGGGAGCCTGCCCCGGACCAGATGCTATTGATACCAATTTTGTAAAAGAGAAACGCCGCACCGGGGGAGAACCGGTGCGGCGTTTGACAGCCTGGTCGCATTGAGCTTGGGGATAACGCTGTCCCTGACAGCATACTTCAGGGGAAGGGCGAAAGCAATTGAAAGCTGTCGAACGGGTCTATTCTTTTTCCGAATCCTTCAGGGCGATTTCATAAACCGCGTTTTTGGAAAGCCCCAGTTCCTTGGCGGTCTGCTTTACCGCGTCCTTCCGGGAAAGCCCTTGGGCAGTCAATTCTGCCAGCCGGGCGGCGGCATCGGTTTCCGAAGGAATTTCCTTTTCTTCCGGTTTGGCACCGGCAACAATCAGCACAAATTCACCCTTTGGGGGATTTTCGGTGTAGCGTTCCAGTGCCTCCGACAATGTGGTGCGGACAACCTCCTCGTGAAGCTTGGTCAGTTCCCGGCATAGACTCAGAGGCCGATCGCCGCCGAAAACCTCCGCCATGTCGGAAAGAGTGGTGAGAAGCTTGTGCGGAGCCTCGTAGAAAATCATGGTTCGCTGCTCGCTTTTCAGGCTTTCCAGGTGCTCCCGGCGGCTTTTTTTCGCCGTGGACAGAAAGCCCTCGAAACAGAACCGGCCGGTGGACTGGCCGGAGATGCTCAGGGCGGTGATGGCGGCGCAGGGGCCGGGAATGGCGCAGACCGGAATTCCCGCCGCGGCGCACTGCTTCACCAGATCCTCACCGGGGTCGGAGATGGCGGGGCTTCCCGCGTCGGAAACCAGGGCGCAGGTTTCACCGCCCAGAATCCGCTCCACGATCCGGCTGCCTTGGGCGGCCTTGTTGTGCTCGTAGTAGCTGACGAGACTTTTCTTGATGCCCAGGTGGTTGAGAAGCTTCAACGTCACCCGGGTGTCCTCCGCGGCGATGAAATCCGCGGCCTCCAGGGTTTCCCGGCACCGCTGGGAAATATCCCCCAGATTGCCGATGGGGGTGGGAACCAGATACAGCATTGCGGACATATTAAAAGCCTCCTAGATGATAAATTTCCCGGTAAAGGGGGGTGGGGGAGCCGTCGGCCTCCCGAAGAATCCACTCCTCCCAGATTAGCCCCGGCTTTCCGCCCTTGCGCAGCCCCAAAAGAATCAGGCTTACCGGGTCGCCGGGGCGATGCCGAACCAGGCCTAAGCGTTTGGCTTCCAGCCCCACGGCGGCTCCTGCGGCGATCAGCTCCCCCAGCCGTTCCGGCCGGTGCACCAGATAAAAATCCCCGCCGTATTTCAGAGCCCAGCCGGCGGCTTTCATAAGGGCGCTTACCGGGCAGAAATCCTCCCGCCGGGCGGCAGTCAGTTTGGCTGCCGGGCCTCCGGAAAAATAGGGAGGATTGGACAGGCACACATCATAGCTTCCCGGGGTCAGCCTTTGGGGCACCTCCTGTATGTCAGCCAAAAGACTTTCCAGCCGGTTTCCCAGGCCGTTTCGGCAGATGTTGGCCAGAGCCGCCGCGTGAGCCCTTTCGTCCCGCTCAATGCCTGTGACAGCACATCCGGCATCCCGACTGCACAGCAGCAGTCCCAGGGTGCCGCAGCCGGAGCCCAAATCCAGCACCCGTGCGTTTTTCGGTAGCCTGACAAAGTGGGAAAGCACCATGGAATCGGTGCTCAGGGGGAAGCACCCGGCGGGAATTTCTAATTGATAGTTGTTTGGTAATATTTCCATAGAAACAGAAAAGAGAAGTGACGATGATTGGGGCAGAGCTTCCCAAGAAAAAAGAAAATTGACCTGCGCGTGGGCGCAGGCCAATTACAAGCCTATGAAGAAAGATTAGCCTTCCTCGATAGCGTCGTTGGGGCACTGCTCGGCGCAGGAGCCGCAGGAAACGCAGACATCGGCGTCGATGACGTACTTGCCGTCGCCCTCGGAAATAGCCTCAACGGGGCACTGCTCGGCGCAGGAACCGCAGGAAACGCAAGCGTCAGTAATTACATAAGCCATGGTAAAACCTCCCTAATGTTTTTCTGTTCTACAGCGTATGTAGTAACGTACCCCCATTGTAGCATGGATTTTTGAAAATGCAATTCCTTTTTGCGTTTTTTCGGGAATAATTTTTTCCGGAGCTGGCGATGCTTTCCCGAAAAGGAAGACTGCCCAGGCAGTCGGAAGGGAAGGACGGTATATGCACTATCACCCGGCCACGGTGGAGCTTCTTTCCCAGGCGGCCCGGAAGGCCCGGGAGCTGGGTCACAGCTATGTGGGCTCGGCCCATTTTCTCCTGGCACTGAGCCGGGAAGGCGGGAGCACCGGACTGGTGCTGCGGCAGCTGGGGGTGAATCCGGAGCTGATGGAGGCGCTGATCCAGCTGCTCTACGGCCTGGGAACCCCGGAGCTGCCCCTGCCCCAGGGACTGACCCCGGAGGCCAAGCACCTTTTGCGGGGAGCCGCCGGAGAGGCCAGAAGCCAGCGTGTTCGGCAGATTCAGCCCCAGCATTTGCTTTTGGCCATGGCCCGACAGGAGCGGGGAGCCGCCGGAGAGCTGCTGCGGCTTTCCGGCCTTGCCCCGGAGGAACTGTTTAACCAGACGGTGGAGTATCTGCGCTGGGAGCAAAGTGTGTTGACAAGAGCGAAGAAGGAGGAAACTCGTTTGAGACTGTTGGAGCAATTCAGTGAGGATCTGGTGGCGAAAGCCGCAACGATGGATCCGGTGATCGGCAGGGAACGGGAAATTGACACGGTCATCGGCATTCTGTGCCGGAAAAGCAAGAATAACCCGGCTCTGGTGGGGGAGCCGGGGGTGGGCAAAACCGCCATTGCCGAGGGGCTGGCTCAGCGGATGGCCACCGGGAGCGTGCCGCCTCAGCTGAAGGAAAAGCGGCTGGTGAGCCTGAATATGGCCTCCTTGGTGGCGGGCACAAAATACCGGGGAGAATTCGAGGAACGGCTTCGGGATGTGCTGGCGGAAATCCGCCGCTGCGCAGACGTGATTCTCTTTGTGGATGAAATGCACACCATTGTGGGAGCGGGAGCCGCCGAGGGGGCCATTGACGCGGCGAACATTTTCAAGCCCGCCCTGGGTCGGGGTGAGCTGCAAATGCTGGGAGCCACCACCCGGGAGGAATACCGGAAGTATATCGAAAAAGACGCGGCGCTGGAACGCCGGTTCCGGCCTGTTGCGGTGGAGGAGCCCAGCCAGGAGGCCACCCTGGCCATTCTCAAGGCTCTGCGGCCTGGGCTGGAGCGGCATCACCATCTGCGCATCACCGACGATGCCATCCGGGAGGCGGTGAGGTTGTCCGCCCGATACCTGCCTGACCTTTACCTGCCGGACAAGGCCATCGATTTGCTGGACGAGGGAGCCTCCCGGGCGAGATTGGAGGAGCTGCACAGCGGCCGGGGCAGCGCCGCCCGGAAGGAACTGGAAGAAGCCCTGCAAGGAGCCGTTCGGGAGCGGCAGTTCGAGCGGGCGGCAGAGCTTCGGGACAAAATGCAGCATCTGGCAAAGCCCAGCGTGCGCAGCCGGAACGTAAACGCTTCGGACATTGCCTGGGTGGTATCCCAGCGCACGGGAATCCCCGTGGGACGGCTCACCGCCGGAGAGCGGGAGCGGCTATTGGAGTTGGAGGGTCTGCTGTCGGCGGAAGTCATCGGCCAGAGCGAGGCGGTTTCCGCTGTGGCTGAGGCAGTCCGGCGGGGTTATTCCGGCATCCGGGATCCGGGGCGGCCCATTGCCAGTCTGCTCTTCACCGGCCCCACCGGCGTAGGAAAAACCGAGCTGTGTCGGGTGTTGGCCCAGGAGGTTTTCGGTTCCCGGGAGGCCGTGCTCCGGCTGGATATGACGGAATATATGGAAAAGCAGTCCGTGTCCCGGCTCATCGGTGCCCCTCCCGGCTATGTGGGCTATGAGGAGGGCGGCAAGCTGACGGAGGCCGTCCGCCGCCGTCCCTACAGCCTGGTGCTTTTCGACGAGCTGGAGAAGGCCCATCCGGAGGTGCTGGGGATTTTGCTGCAAATCATGGAAGAGGGAGTGCTGACGGATTCCACCGGCCGCCGGGTCAGCTTCCGCAATGCCATTGTGGTCATGACCTCCAATGTGGGAGGCCAACTCCGGGGAGAGGGTCTGGGCTTCTGCGCCGCCGGACGGGCGGCGGAAATGGGGGAGGCCCTGCGGCAGAGCTTTTCCCCGGAGTTTCTGGGAAGAATCGACCAGACCGTTCATTTTTCGCCGCTGGGGAAGGAAGCCATGGAGACCATCGCCGGAAAATATCTGCGCCAGCTTCAGGAGCGCACCGCCGCCGCGGGCACCCAGCTTCTACTGCCGGAGGGACTTGCCCGGTTCCTGCTGGAAAAATGCCCCGGAAAAGACGGAGCCCGGCAGCTCCGACGGCTGGTGCAGACGGAGGTGGAGGGGCCTTTGGCCGGCTTCCTGCTGGGCTGCGCCCGGAAGCCAACCCGGGTGAAGCTCCTGCTGGAGGCGGGAGAAATTTCCTTTTGCACCTGATTTATACGAACGATTGTTTGAATTATGGAAAAATTGTAACCAAAAAAGGAAAAAACCGGAGAAAAAGATTGATTTTTCTCTGCGGGGGTAGTATACTGTCTGCAAATGGAGCAAAAGGGTAGTAAAGTGGAGCAAAAGGGAAGGAGGGAAGCGGATGATCGGCAAGTACAGTGCCAAGCTGGACGAAAAGAGTCGGCTGTTTGTGCCGGCAAAGCTGAGAAGTGAGCTGGGGGATACCTTTTTTGTGACCCTGGGTGTCAACTGCGGTCACCGCTGCCTGACCGTCTACACCGCCCAGGAGTGGCAGCGGCTTTCTGATAACTTCAATGCTCTGAGCATTTCCCAGCGGGCTGGAGCTACCAGCCTGATTTTCATGAACGCGGCGGAGTGCACCCCGGATAAGCAGTTCCGGTTCGGTCTGACCCAATTTCTGCTGGACTACGCGGGCATTGACCGGGAGGTCATGATTGTAGGTCGGGCGGGCCAGGCGGAAATCTGGGATGCCAAGGAATTCGCGGCCTTTGAATCCGAGAATCTGACCCCGGAAAAGCTGCTGGCATCTCTGGAGGCGATCGGACTATGAGTGAATTTCATCATGTTTCCGTGCTGCTGGAGGAGTGCATCGAGGCACTGAATATTAAGCCCGACGGGATTTATGTGGACGGTACCCTGGGCGGCGCAGGCCATTCCAGCCGCATTGCCGCGGAGCTCACCACCGGAAGGCTCATCGGCATCGACCGGGATCCGGTAGCCCTGGAAGCGGCAGGGGAGCGGCTGAAGCCCTTTGCCGACCGGGTGACCCTGGTGCACAGCAATTTTGACGAAATGGACACCGTTCTGAAAGACCTGGGCATTTCCGGCGTGGACGGAATTCTCATGGACTTGGGCGTGTCCTCTCCCCAGCTGGACGACGGGAAACGGGGTTTTTCCTACATGGCGGACGCCCCCCTGGATATGCGCATGAACGGCGAGGATGCCTTGGATGCCCGGCAGATCGTGAATGGCTGGTCTTATGAAGAATTAAAGCGGATTTTATACGATTACGGCGAGGAACGCTACGCCCCCCGGATTGCGGCGGCCATCTGCAAGCGCAGAGAGGAATCCCCCATCGAGACTACCCTGGAATTGGTGGATATTATCCGGGGAGCCATGCCGGCGGCTGCCCTGCGGGAGAAGCAGCACCCGGCCAAGCGAAGCTTTCAGGCCATCCGCATTGCCGTCAACGACGAGCTGGGCAGTGTGGAGCGGGTGATGAAGCGGGCGGTACCCTGCCTGAACCCCGGTGGGCGACTGGCTGTGATCACCTTCCATTCTTTGGAAGACCGAATTGTGAAGAACGCCATGGCGGAGGCGGCCAAGGGCTGCATCTGCCCCCGGGAGTTCCCGGTCTGCGTCTGCGGCCGGAAGCCCCAGGTGAAGATCATTACCCGCAAGCCCATTACCTCCACGGAGGCGGAGCTGGCGGCCAATCCCAGAGCCAGAAGCGCGAAGCTTCGGGTTTGCGAAAAACTCTGACACTTAACGTCAGAAAGGAAGCATTGCCATGAGTCAGAAACCCAAAATTCAATATGTTGGTCAGTTCTATATTCATGGCAGCGAGGCGCGGCAGCTGGAGCAGGAGGCCAAGCGGAAGCAGGCGAAAAGCAAGCTTCCTCTGGAGCGTCTGCGCAGCGTCCGGGAGATCAATCTGGATCCTGTGGCCATCGGCGGCATTTTGGTGTCCCTGGTGCTGCTGGCGGTGATGATTGTCGGCGCTTTGCAGCTGAAAACCGACTGGGCGAACTATCGGGTCATGGACAGCTATGTTTCCCGGCTGAGCAGCCAGAACGCCAAGCTGACGGAGGAGTACCGCTCCCAGTATGATTTGGATGACATCCGCAGCAAGGCGGAGGCTCTGGGAATGGTACCCAGGGAAGAACTACAGACCCGATCGGTTTATGTGACCGTGCCTCAGCCCGAACCGGAACCCACCTGGTGGGAGAATCTGCAATGGTTCCTGGAAGGCTTGTTCGCATAAATTCATTCCTTCTCCCATATTCTGTAATAGCAGCTGCAATGGGCGGCGAGGGTTATCCCCTTGCCGCCCATTTTTGAAGCAGCACCTTACCATACGGTGCTGCCTGGTATGGGGGGATTATTGTGGGGGAAAAGCAATTTGACCGTCTGCGCATCAGCACCGGTCAGCACCGGCGGGTGCTGGCGGCGGCACTGGTGCTGGGAATCGCCGCCTTTGTGCCCATCGGCCTGCGGCTGTATCAGCTGATGGTGCGTGACTTTGATTATTATTCCGCCAAGGCGCTGAACAATCAGACCCGGGGCACGGCGGTGACCGCCCACCGGGGAGACATCCTCGACCGGAACATGAATGTGCTGGCTACCTCCGTCACCGTGGAGAATGTATATCTTGACCCCCATGAACTGAAGCAGTCCAAGGCGGACGTTGCCGATCTTTCAAGGGTTTTGGGGGAGATTCTGGGCAAAGACCCGGCCTGGATTGCCGAGCAGGCCGCGGATACCCGCAAGCGCTACAAGCAGGTGGGAGCCGGAATCGACGAGACCGCCGCCGGGAAAATCCGGGATTACATCAACCGGAAGGGCGTTGCGGGCATCCACCTGGAGCCGGCTTCTCAGCGGGTGTACCCCTACGAAAGCCTGGCCGCCCAGGTCATCGGCTTTACCAACGCCTCCAACGACGGCTGTGAAGGGGTGGAGGCGGCCTATGACGGCTTTCTGTCCGGAAAAACCGGCCGGGTGGTCACCACCAAGGGCAACAACGAAATGGATATGCCCTATTCCTACGAAAACTATCTTTCCGCCCGGCAGGGAAATTCCGTGATTCTGACCCTGGATGCCACGGTGCAGAAGTGCCTGGAAAAGCAGATGCAGGCGGCGATTGCTCGCTACGATGTGCAAAACGGCGCCTTTGGCCTGGTGATGAACTGCAAAACCGGGGAAATTCTTGCCATGGCAACCCTGGGAAGCTACGACCCCAACCGGTATCTGGAGCTGGCAGACCCCAAGACGGCGGCGCAGGTTGAGAATCTGCGGGGGACGGAGGACTATCAGCAGGCATTGTCCGCCGCCCGGCTGAAGCAGTGGCGCAACCGGGTGCTCTCCGACGGCTATGAGCCCGGCTCCACCTTCAAGGTGCTGACCATGGCGGCGGCTCTGGACTGCGGAGCCATCGATCTGAATACCTCCTTCCATTGCTCCGGTTCCGAGCAGATTCCCGGCCGTGCCCAGCGTCTTCACTGCTGGCGTTCCGCGGGACACGGGGCGGAGAAAACGCCCCAGGCGCTACAGAACTCCTGCAACATCGCCTTTGCCCATATCGCCCTGAAGCTGGGCGGGGAGCGATTCTACGAATACATCGAAAAATTCGGGATTCTGGAGAAAACCGGCATCGATCTGGCCGGGGAGAGCAAGGGCGTGTTTTTTGACAAAGCCCTGGTGACGGACACCGACAAGTGGGGCACCGCCTCCCTGACCTCCGGCTCCTTCGGCCAGACCTTCAAAATCACCCCCTTGCAGCTGGTGCGGGCTATCGCCTCCGTAGTCAACGGGGGCACTCTGTTGGAGCCGTACATTGTCTCGGAAATCCTGGATTCAGAGGGAAATACGGTGATGCAGGCGGAGCCGACAGCAGTGCGGCGCACCATTTCGGAAGAAACCTCGGACACTATGCGTCAGCTGATCGCCTCGGTGGTCTCCGAGGGTACGGCGAAAAACGCCAAGGTGGCGGGGTTCTCCATCGGCGGCAAAACCGGCACCAGCGAGAAAATCGACGTTTTCGACGAAAACGGCCAGCGGGTTCAGGACAAGATCGTGTCCTTCGTGGGCATCGCTCCTATGGACGACCCGGAGTACATCGTGCTGGTAGCTTTGGACACCCCCTCCCGGCAGACGGGAATCTACATTTCCGGCGGCGTCATGGCCGCCCCCACAGTGGGAGCCGTCCTGGGGGACATTCTTCCCTATCTTGGGGTGGAACGGCACTTTTCCCAGTCGGAAACCCAGGGAAAAGAAATTGTTTTGGAGAAATATATCGACTTGACAGAAAAGGATGCAAGCAGTAAACTAAAACGAATAGGTCTTTCGGCGAAATTCACGGGAACCGGAGACCGGGTCACCGCTCAGCTGCCCCAGGCCGGGCAGACCGTCCCCGGGGGCAGTCAGGTGCTGCTATACCTTGGCGGCTCGCCGGAGGCAGAGACCGTGGCGATGCCGGATTTTACCGGCATGAACCGCCAGCAGGCGAGTGACGCTGCCGGAAAGCTGGGGCTGTACATTCTGGTAACGGGAAACGACGGGATTTCCCCCACCATTACCGTCGCGGCGCAAAGTCTGCCGAAAGACACGCTGGTTCCCGCAGGAACCACCATCACACTTACCTTTACCGACACAGGGCTTCGGGACTGACCGGAGCCGGGAGGAATGCTTATGCTGCTGAAAGAATTACTCAAGGATATTCCCGTTCTGGAATGCACCGCGGACCAGGAAGACGAAATCACCGCCATCTGCTATGATTCCCGGAAGGCGGAGCCCGGATGCCTGTTTGTGGCGGTGTCCGGCTTTGCCGCTGATGGAAATCGATTCATCCCCATGGCATTGGAGCGGGGCGCTGCCGCCGTGGTCACCGCGAAAAAGCCGGAGGGGGAGGTTCCCTATATTCTGGTGGAGTCCGACCGGCTGGCTCTGGCTCTGCTTGCCTGCAACTTCTATGGAAATCCTGCCCGGCAGATGACCATGGTGGGCATCACGGGCACTAACGGCAAAACTTCTTCCACCTTGCTTCTCAAGCAGGTGCTGGAGCAGGTTCAGGGAGCCAAGGTCGGCCTGGTTGGCACCATGGCCAATATGATTGGACAGGAGATCATCCCCACCGAGCGCACCACTCCGGAAAGCCTGGATTTGCAGGCCCTCTTTGCCCGGATGCGGGGCGCGGGCTGCACCCATGTGATAATGGAGGTTTCCAGCCATGCCCTGACTCTGGAGCGGGTGGGGGGCGTCCACTATGACGTGGCGGCCTTCACCAATCTGACCGAGGATCATCTGGACTTCCACAAGACCATGGATGCCTACTGCGATGCCAAGGCGGAGCTGTTCCGTCGGTGCGGCAAGGCGGTCATCAATATGGACGACGATTATTCCGACCGCATTCTGGCCGCGGCGACCTGCCCGGTGCTGACTACCTCCGTGAAACAGGCAGAGGGTCTTCACGCCGAGAACGTGGAGCTCCATGCCGAGGGCATCCGCTTCACCGCCGTGCTGGGGGAAGCGCGGGAGCCGGTTTCTCTGCCCATTCCCGGCGGCTTCACGGTGTACAACGCCCTGACGGTGCTGGGATGTGCCTATGAGCTGGGCATTTCCCTTCACGACTGCGCGGCGGCTTTGCGGATTGCCCAGGGGGTCAAGGGTCGGGTGGAGGTGGTTCCCACCCCGGGAAAGGACTACACTGTCCTCATTGACTATGCCCATACCCCGGACGCCCTGGAAAACGTGCTGCGCTCGGTGCGGGATTTCTGCAAGGGCAGACTTATTTCCGTCTTCGGCTGCGGCGGCGACCGGGATCCCATCAAGCGGCCCATCATGGGCCATATCGGAGCTCAGCTTTCCGACCTTGCCGTCATCACTTCGGATAACCCCCGGACGGAGGAGCCCATGGCCATCATCGAGGACATCGTAAAAGGGGTAAAACAGGAAGACGGGGAATATATTGTAATCGAAGACCGGCCTGCGGCCATCAGATACGCTATGGACATTGCGGAAAAAAATGATATAATTGTCCTTGCCGGTAAAGGTCACGAGACCTATCAGGATATCGGCGGACACAAACGTCACTTAGATGAGCGGGAAGAGGTTGCTGCCCACTTAAAGGAATTGAGGGACTGATATGCCAAGAATTACCCTTCGGGACGCCGCCAAGTGGTGCGGCGGAACGGTAGAAGAAAAATACGCGGAGGTTAGCTTCCTGGGTGCGGGAAACGATACCCGGAACCTTCAGCCCGGTCAGCTGTTCGTCACCCTACAGGGAGCCAGGGACGGCCATGAGTTTATTCCCGCGGCTCTGGAGAAGGGAGCGGCGGCGGTGCTGTGCAGCCGCCGGGTGGGGGATTTTCCCGCCATCATCGTCTCCGACCCCAGGACGGCGCTGGGCGACATTGCCCGGGAAGCCCTGAAACGGATTGGGGCAAAGGTGGTGGCCATCACCGGCTCCGTGGGCAAGAGCACCACCAAGGAAATGATTGCGTCGGTGCTTGCCGGTACCTTCCGGGTGAGCAAGACCCCTGCCAACCACAATAACGACATCGGAATGCCCATGGCTATCCTGGATATGCCCGAGGATACGGAGGTGGCGGTGCTGGAAATGGGTATGAACCATTTCCGGGAGATCGCCTACCTGTCCTGCATTGCCCACCCGGACGTGGCGGTGATTATCAACATCGGCACCATGCACATTGAGTACCTGGGCACCCAGCAGGGCATCCGCCAGGCCAAGCTGGAAGTTCTGGAGGGCATGACCCCTCAGGGAATGCTGCTCCTGAACGGCGACGACACCCTGCTGCGCTGTCTGGATATGACACCCAAGCAGCGCATCACCTATTTCGGGTGCAGCGAGGGCTGCGACGTCCGGGCGCTGGATGTCAGCCAGGCGGACAGCATTCTGCGCTTCCGGGTGGAGGCGGGACGGCTGACCTTCCCGGTGGAAATGAAGCTGGAAGGAGAGCATTACGTTGCCGACGCGCTGGCGGCAGTGACGGTGGGACTGAAGCTGGGGGTCACCCCGGAGCACATTCGCAAGGCACTGGATGCGTTCCAGAACATGTCCGGTCGTCAGGAGATTTTCGAGGCCAAGGGCTGTACCATCATCAACGACTGCTACAATGCCGGCCCTGAGTCCATGGCGGCGGCGCTGAATGTGCTGGGCAACCGGCCCGGACGGCACCTGGCGGTGCTGGGCGAAATGCTGGAGCTGGGGGACTGCGCCCAGGCCGAGCACTATAAGATCGGCCGGATCGCGGCGGAAAAGGCGGACATGGTCTTTGCCTACGGCCCTCACGCCGGGCGGGTGCTGGATGGCACCATCACCGGCGGTATGCCCGAGCCCATGGGACGGGCCTTTGACGATCCCATGGAAATGGCGGCGGCTCTGAAGCGATCCGCCAAGCCCGGGGACGTGATTTTGTTCAAGGCCAGCCGGGGGATGCACCTGGAGAAGGTGCTCAAGGCGTTCCTGGAAGAAGAGAAATAACAACGGAGGAAAACGATTCATGACACGAATTCTGATAACCGCGGTGGTGGGCGGGGCACTGTCCTGGGCATTGGGGCAGCTGCTGCTGCCGATGCTCCACGCGCTGAAGGCCGGGGCTTCCATTCTGGAAATCGGCCCTTCCTGGCACAAGAGCAAGAACGGCACACCGATCATGGGCGGACTCATGTTCATCCTGGCATCTACCGTGTGCCTGCTGGGCAACCTGCCCGCCATGACGGATTATTCCGTGTTCTTTGTGCTGGCGCTGGCTCTGTGCTTCGGCTTCATTGGCTTTCTGGATGACTTCACCAAGGTGCGTCATCATCAGAATCTGGGTCTGACCTCTGTCCAGAAGGCCATGCTCCAGATGGCGGTTTCCGCCCTGTTCCTGTATGCCATGTACAAGGTCGGAGCTATGAACACCCACCTGTACATTCCCTTCTGGAACGTAAGCTTTGACCTGCACCCCCTCGTGTATATTTTCTTTGCCATGTTCGTCATGGTGGGCTGCGTCAATTCCGTGAATCTGAATGACGGCATTGACGGCCTGTGCGCGGGAGATACCCTGCCGGTCATGGTGTTCTTCACCGCGGCAAGCGTTGCTCTGGGAAGATTTGATCTGGCGCTGCTGCCCGCCTCTCTGGTTGGCGGACTGATCGCCTACCTGACCTACAACTGGCATCCGGCCAAGGTGTTCATGGGGGACACCGGCTCCCTGTTCCTGGGCGGCGTGGTCTGCGGTATGGCCTTCGCCCTGGAAATGCCCCTGATTCTGATTCTGGTCGGCTTTATCTATGTCTGCGAAGCCATGTCAGACATTTTGCAGGTTTCCTATTTCAAGCTGACCCACGGCAAGCGGCTATTCAAAATGGCTCCCATTCACCACCATTTTGAAAAGTGCGGCTGGAAGGAAGAGAAGGTGGTCTTCGTCTTTGCCGGGGTTGCGGCGTTTATGTGCATTCTCGCCTGGTTCGGCATTTCCGGCCTGATCGGCTGATTCCAATAACGGAGGTTTGGCAATGGAGAAGCGGCTCCATGCCAAAGAGAACCGCCGCCGACACCCGGCGGGGGACACGGTTGATTATCCTTTTCTGATTCTGGTGCTCCTGCTGCTGGCGGTGGGACTGACCATGCTCTATTCCGCCAGCTCCGCTCAGAGCCAGTACGACACCGGCTACGCCATCTCCACCCGCTACCTGCAAAAGCAGGGGGTCTGCGCCATTGTGGGCCTTGGGGCCATGTATGCCTTCAGCCGGATTCCGGTGGGGCTCTGGCATCGGCTGGCCTGGCCTATGTATGGCGCGAGCATTGTGCTGCTGCTTCTGGTGCTGGCCGCCGGTCAGGAGGTCAACGGGGCCCGGCGGTGGATTACCATCGCGGGAATCCAGTTCCAGCCCTCGGAGGTGGCCAAGTTCACCATGATCGTCCTGTTCGCCCGGCTGACCCGCCGGTTCGGGCCGGAGGCCAAAAAATTCCGTTTCGGGGTGCTGGGCTTCGGCACGGCACTGTTGGGCATCTTAGTGCCTCTGGCACTGGAAAAGCACCTTTCCGCAATCCTGCTCATGGGCATGGTGGCGGTGGTGATGATGTACGTTGCCGGGACGAATCCGAAATGGCTGCTGGCGGGAGCCGCCGCAGCGGCGGTGTTCGTAATCGTCTACATCCGCTTCATGGGCTACGCCGGTGACCGTGTCACCGCCTGGCTCCATCCGGAGGCAGACCCGGGGGACACGGGCTATCAGATTTTGCAGTCTTTGTATGCCATCGGCTCCGGCGGTGTCTTCGGCCTGGGCTTCGGCAAATCCCGACAAAAATATCTCTATCTGCCCTTTCAGTATAACGACTATATTTTCGCCATCTGCTGCGAGGAGCTGGGGCTTTTGGGAGCCCTTGCCATCATTGCGCTCTTCGCCGCTATGATTTTTCGGGGCTATTGGATTGCCCTGCATGGAGCCGACCGGTTTTCCACGGTGCTGGCTTCGGGCCTTGTGACGCTGATTGCCGTCCAGACCCTTTTGAACCTTTGCGTAGTCACGAACCTACTCCCATCCACCGGCATTGCCCTGCCGTTTTTTTCCTACGGCGGCACGGCACTGGCGGTGAACCTGGGGGAAATGGGGATCGTTTTACAGATATCCCGATACAGAAATCACAGAAAAATCCAGGAGGAACCCCTATGAACCTGATTTTTACCTGCGGCGGTACTGCGGGTCACATCAATCCGGCCATTGCCGTGGCCAACGCCATGCGGGAAAAATACCCGGACTGCAAGATCCTCTTCATCGGCGCGGAAGGCCATATGGAGGAGAGATTAGTGCCCCAGGCGGGGTACGAGGTTCGGTGCCTGCCCGGCTCCGGCCTGAGCCGGAAACTGAACGCCGCAGGACTGAAGCAGAACCTTCATGCCGTAAAGTGTGTGCTGGGTGCCGTTGGCGAATGCAAACGGATTTTCCGGGACTTTCAGCCGGACGCGGTGATCGGCACCGGCGGCTATGCCAGCTTTCCGGCGCTGTATGCCGCCCAGAGTATGAAAATCCCCACCTGTGTCCACGAGAGCAATGCCGTTCCCGGTGTAACCACCAAAATGGCTGCCAGCCGGGCTACCCGGGTGCTGGTGGCCTTCGAGGAAAGCGTGAAGCACTACAAGCACCCGGAGAAGGTGGAGGTGGTGGGAATGCCCGTGCGCAAGGAGTTCCTCTTTACCACCAAGGAGCAGGCCAGGAAGGCTCTGGGCGTTACCGAGCCTCTGGTAGTCTCCGCTTTCGGCAGCCAGGGAGCCAAGGTGATGAACGAGACTGTCGCCGATATGATGGTATTGGAGCAGGCCGACGGCTTCCCCTTCCATCACATCCACGCCACCGGCAGCTTCGGCAAGGAATGGATGCCCAAGCGGGTGAAGGACAACGGCGTGGACTACGAGAACTGCCCGGCCATCGACATCCGGGAGTACATTTACGATATGCCTACGGTGCTCACCGCAGCGGATGTGGTCATCGGCCGGGCGGGCTCCGCTACCTGCAATGAAATCGCCGCCTCCGGAACCCCCTGTATTCTGGTGCCCTCTCCCAACGTGACCAACAATCATCAGGAGAAGAACGCCCGGGTGCTGGAATCCGGCGGCGGGGCGGTGGTGCTGCTGGAAAAGGACTGCACCGCCGAAACACTCTACGGCCTGATCCGCCAGCTTCTTGCCGACGAAACGCGCCGGGCTCAGATGTCCCGGAAGCTTCACGCTCAGCTGAGGCCGGATTCCACAGACCGGATCTGTGCCATTGTGGAGGAGATCACCGGACGATAACCGGACGCTAGCCGTCCCTGGAGGATAACCATGGAAACTACACAAAAGCCCCGGCAGGAGCGGCCTTCCCGGCCGGATTCCGCCGGTACAAAGCAGCCGGAGAACAGAATGCCCCGGCAACCGGAGGCAAAGGCGGAAAGAACCCGCACCGCGCCCCCGGCACAGCGGGAAACCCGTCGGCGGGAGGAACCCCGCCGTCAGAAGCCCTCTGACGAGACGCCCCGGGAGCGAAAGTCCCAGACCCAGGAGCGCCAGAGCCGGCAGACACCTCGGCAGCCCCGTCAGGAGCGGCCTCAGACTCCGGAGACTGCCCGTCCGGAAAACCCGGAGCGAACAACCCGGGAAGCCCGGCAGCGTGCCCCACGGACGGAAGAACGCCGGGAGCCGGGAAAAGAAGCGAGTCGGCAGGATTCTGAACGCCGGAATTCTCGCCAGATGGCTCGGACGGAGGAGGCTCGCCAGGCACAGACCACGTCCGCCGGGCGGCGGAAAACGTCCCAGGAGCGACCGGAAAGAACCCGGCGCACCCCGGAAAAAGCCAAAGCCCCTCGGAAGGCTCCCAGAAAGCGGCCTGAGGATTTAGACCCCATTCCCAACAAGCGGCGCACCTACGGCAGCAGCAAGCCCAAGAAGGAACCGGCCATTTCCCGTCTGGCCAAGAACGTCAGCAGCGCACTCAAGAAGCTGACCGAGAAGCGGAAGCGGAAATCCGGCCATCAGGGACAGCCTACCCCGGCGGTGATTTACACCGAGCCCGCGGCCTTCAGCCGGAATCGGCTGGTGGTGCAGCTGGTGACGGTGGTTGCGGTGGTGCTGGCACTGACCGTGGGACTGTCCGTATTCTTTAAGGTTCAGCACATCTACGTTTCCGGCGCCAAGGTCTACAGCGAAAGCGCCATCACCGAGGTCTGCGGCATCAATAAGGGCGACAATCTGCTGACCTTCAGCCACGCCCGGGCGGCGGCACTGATTCAGGCCAATCGGCCCTATGTCCGGGAGGTTCGGTTCGGTATAAAGCTGCCGGATACTGTCAATATTATCATTGAGGAAGACGAGGTCGTCTATGCCGTCAAGGACGAAACCGGCCAGTGGTGGCTGATGAACTCCAGCGGCCGGGTGGTGACCCAGGGCACCAGCGCTACGGTTGCCAATAAGACCCAGATTCTGGGCGTCAACCTGGACAACCCCGTGCCCAATGAACATGCGGTGGCCATGGAAAGCGCCCCGGCGGTGACGGACACCACCGACCCCTCCGGAGAAACCGTGGCCGAGATTACGCCGGTGACCACCACCGGTGCCCAGCGTCTGGACGCGGCGCTGGAGATTCTTAAGGCGCTGGAAGCCAACGATATTGTGGGCAGCGCGGCCAGCGTGGACGTGAGCCGGATTGATGACATCGTGCTGTGGTACGGCACCCGCTATCAGGTGAATCTGGGCGACAGCACCAGGCTCGACTACAAAATCGCCTGCATGAACTCCGTTATCGCTCAGATGAGTGAGTATCAGTCCGGCGTTCTGGACTGCAGCTTCACCATTTGGGAAAAGCAGGTGGGCTATACCCCCTTCTCCTAAAGGAAATGCCCGGAAAGTACCCGCTTATTAGCCTGATGAAGCCGTCAGGCCATCCCGAACTGTCATTTTTTTTGTAAATTATTTGCCAATCCAAAGGATTTTCTATTGACCAAATCCGTAATTCAGGATAGAATAGAGGGAGCATGAGTAAAAATAGTCGTAAGCGGGTTAGCCGCGACAGCGAACAGATACATAGGAGGAAGAGTAATATGTCCGAGAATATAACCGATCGCGTAGTCAAAATTAAGGTTATCGGCGTAGGCGGCGCCGGCAATAATGTTATTAACCGCATGATCGAGGCCGGTGTGGGCGGCGTGGATTTTGTGGTTGTCAATACCGATAAGCAGGATCTGAACAAGTCCGTCTGCGAGAACAAGCTCCAGATCGGCGAGAAGCTCACCGGCGGCATGGGCGCAGGCTCCAAGCCGGAGATCGGCAAGAAATCTGCCGAGGAATCCCGTGCGGCCATTTCCAAGGCTCTGGAAGGCACGGATATGGTCTTCATCACCGCCGGTATGGGCGGCGGCACCGGCACCG
>OIZO01000629.1_pt1 | contig 22213 bp, 22 predicted proteins | sample 1588551 | NCBI WGS metagenome assembly OIZO01 (sample SAMN03283271) | human gut metagenome | biome: human-associated habitat; material: feces | host: Homo sapiens | place: Peru | collected 2012 | reverse complement strand
GATGGCCGCCACCCGGTCGATGAGGAAGGGCTCCGTCACCGGGTTGACGTTGGCGGCAAAGATCACCAGGGCGTCCACATTGGCCACCGCCGGGCGGATGAAGCTGTTTCGCCGGGGCAGCACCGCCTCCACCATGCCCTTGCCGCGCTCCAGGGTGATCTCCACCAGGTCGCCGGTGAGGGGGGTGACGTGCTGCCTGCGCAGGACGCCCCGCCCCCGGCAGGAAATGACCCCGCCAGGCAGCTGAACGTCATAGAATCCGCTGAGGGAGCGGATGATCCGCCCCGTCTGTTTATCCGCCATTCTTAAATGTCACTTTCATAGACTGGTAGTATTCGCCGTTGACGAACAGGTCGTATTCCTGTTCTCCGGAGCCGGTGAGGGTCACGGTGAAGGTGTAGTCCCCCGGCTGGACCACGCCGCTGGCCACCTGCTGGTCGGCCCGCCCCTTGGGGCAGATGATCAGGTTGTAGGCCTCCTCCTGAACGGGCACGGTGAAGGACACCGTCTCCGTCTGGAGCGCGGCGGAGTCGCCGGTCTGGGGCGGGGCGGTGGGGGCGGTATCGTAGCCGGAGCCGTTGGACACCCCCAGAACGATATTCTTGCTCAGTGCCACCACGGCCTCCGGGTCCTCGGACTGGCGCACCACCTGATTGGCGGGCTGGCTGCTGTCGATGGTGTAGGTCTCCACGTTCTGGAAGCCCTTGGTTTTCAATACCTGGATGGCGGTGTCCATATCCAGCCCCAGCACATCCGGCATCTTGGCGCTGGCGATCACCGGCCCCTCCGAAATTTCCAGGGTGATATGGGTGGTAACGTTCAGAATGGTATCGGCGGCCTCGGACTGGGTGACCACGTAGCCCTTGAGCACCTTGTCGCTGGATACCATGGAGATGGAGACATTGTTGAAGCCGATCTGCTCCAGCACCTGCAATGCCATGTCCTTTTCATAATTGAGCACATTGGGCATCTTGGCGGTGGCCTTGGCCGGGCCGGTGCTGATATAGAGCTTGACGGTCTGCCCGTCGCTCAGCTCATCCCCGGCCGCGGGTTCCGTGCGGATCACGTAGCCCGTGGGATAATCGTCGCTGGCTTCCTCCCGCACCAGGGTCTTGAGGCCCTGGCCCATCAGGAAGGAGGTGGCCCGGTCCTGGGTGACGCCCACCAGATCCTCCATGAGCTTGACCTTGGGCTCCTCGCCCATGCTGATGGTCAGGTAGAGCTCCGTCCCCTTGGCCACCATCAGGCCGCCTGCCGGCTCCTGCTTCATGATCTGCCCGGCCACATAGAAGTCGTCGTACTGCTGGGGCAGCAGGCGGATGGTGAAGTTGGGATAGCGGCTGTCGAAATCCTCGGTGTACATGCTGCCGGTGAGGTAGGGGACCTCTACCCGACCCTTGTCCTGGTTCACCAGGAAGCCGTTGAAGATGGCGGCCAGGAACACCACAATGGCAATAATGGCCACCACGCTGCACGACACCACGGCCACGGTGGCCGTGCGGTTCCGCTTGACCCGCTTGGCCTCGGCCTCCCGGCGCTTCTTGGCCCGGGCCTGGACATCCTGGCTGTGGCTGTAACTCACCGGCGGAATGGGGGGCAGGGGATTGGGCGCGGCCCGGCTGACGGCGGGCTGGGGCACCGAGCCGGTGCTCTGCCGGGACAGGGAGCCGGTGGACTCCACACTCTTCACGCCCCCCTTGGCCTGGGCGATCCGCTCGGCGGTGGTTTTTGGCTTGGAGAGAATGGGGGCGATCTTCTTGGTGGCGTCGCTGATGGGGGGGTGATAATCAAAGGTCAGGGAGGGATTCTTGCGGAATTCCTCCAGGTCGTTCAGCAGGTCCGTGGCGCTGGGATAGCGGTCCTTGGGCTCCAGGGCCATGCCCTTTAGAATAATCTGCTCCAGCCCCAAGGGCCGCATCGTCTCCCTGCCCTCCGGCTCCACACCCATCGACTTTGCCTACGCCATTCACTCCGGAGTGGGCAACGCCATGGTGGGTGCCAAGGTAAACAACCGCATTGCCAACATTGACACCAAGCTGAAAAACGGCGACATCGTAGAGGTCATCACCTCCAAGAGCGCCAAGGGCCCCAGCCGGGACTGGCTGAACATCTGCCAGTCCAACCAGGCCCGGACCAAGATCAAGCAGTGGTTCAAGAAGGAAAAGCGGGACGAGAACATCGTCCACGGCAAGGCCTCCTTCGAGTCCGAAATGAAGCGGACAGGCCTGCCCCTCTCCGCCATTACAGACCCGGAGCTGGAGCCCGGCCTGCTTCGGAAGCTGGCCTTTGACAATTGGGACGATATGTACGCCGCCATTGGCTACGGCGGCCTCACCGCCGTGAAGGCCGTTGGCCGCATCCGGGACGACATCAACAAGGCCATCAAGGCCCAGTCTGCCGAAAAGCAGCCCCAGGCCCCTCTGCGTCTGACACCGGACAGCGAAGCCGTCAAGCAGAACCGCCATGCCGTCAACGGCGTCATTGTGGAAGACATCGACTCCTGCATGATCAAATTTGCCAAGTGCTGCACCCCCGTCCCCGGGGATGCCATTGTGGGCTTCATCACCAAAGGCTTCGGCGTATCCATTCACCGGGCAGACTGCCCCAATGCCCGGAACCGGAACGACCCCAGTCAGGCCGGCCGCTGGGTAAGAGTCCGCTGGGCCAACCAGGAGGAGCAGCCCTTCGAAACCACCCTGGAGCTGGACTGCATCACAAGAGACGGCCTGGTGCTGGACGTGGCCCAGGCCCTCACCACCGCCCGGGTCCGGGTCAAGGAGCTCTCCGCCAAGGACCTGCCGGGAGGACACAGCACCATGACCATCCGCTTTGAGGTCAAGAACACCGCCGAGCTGGAAGCCATCCGGACAAAGCTCCTGAACATCCGGGATGTGACCGGCTCCAAGCGGGGCCAGAACTAACGAACCGTCATTGGGGGCCAGTGGGGGCACTGACCCGGCAATCTCGTAAGAAAGGAAGAACACCATGCGTGCTGTACTGACTCGTGTGAAATATGCCTCCGTTACCATTGACGGAGAGACCGTTGGGAAAATCGGCCCCGGATTTCTGATCCTTCTGGGGGTCGGCCCCGACGATACGGAAGAATGCGCCCGGGTGCTGGCGGAAAAAGCCCTGGGCCTGCGTATTTTCGAGGACGAAAACGGAAAAATGAACCTAGGGCTGGATGCCATTCACGGCGAAGTGCTGGTTGTCAGCCAGTTCACCCTTTACGGCAACTGCCGCAAGGGCCGCCGCCCCAGCTTCATCGAGGCCGCCGGGCCGGAACTGGGAAACGCCCTGTATGAAAAATTTCTCTCCATCTGTGAGGAGCTGGGCTATCCCCCCCAGCATGGCCGGTTTGGCGCCGACATGAAGGTGGAGTCTCTGAATGACGGGCCCGTGACCCTGATCCTGGACACGGACCAGCTGATGAACAGCCCCAGACGGGGAAACTGACGGAGGGACCGGATGGCACTGGAAAACAAGCTTGGCCTGACGGATTCTGCCGCTCTTGCCCGGGAAGAAGAACGGATCAGCAAGAAAAAAGCCGCCTGGCTCTTCGAAAGCGGCACACTGGATGCCCTGACCCCCGGTACCTTCGCCTCTCTAAAGGAAATCCACTGGTTTCTTTTTGAAGATATCTATGATTTTGCGGGAAAACTCCGCACCGTAAACCTGGCAAAGGGAAACTTTCGCTTTGCGCCCCTTATGTACCTGGAGGCAGCCCTTGCAAATATCGAAAAAATGCCTCAGTCCACCTATGACGAGATCATCGAAAAATATGTGGAAATGAACATCGCCCACCCCTTCCGGGAGGGCAACGGACGGAGCACTCGAATCTGGCTGGATCTGATGCTGAAAAAGGGCATCGGCCAGGTGGTAGACTGGAGCAAGGTGGACAAGGAGGACTATCTCCTTGCCATGGAGCGCAGCCCCATCAAAGATGTTGAAATCAAGGTCCTGCTGAAAGCGGCCTTAACCGGCGAAGTAAACAGCCGGGAAGTCTATATGAAGGGCATTGACCACAGCTACTATTATGAAGGCTATGCCACTTTCCAAACGGATAGGCTGTAAAAAGCAAAGGAGTATGCGTATGCTTCAGATTGACACCCTCCCATTGGGAGACTACCAAACCAACTGCTACATCGTCCGACCGGAAGGGGCCAAGGAGTGTCTGGTCATCGACCCGGGCTATGAGCCGGAGATCATTCTGTCCTTTCTCAAAGAGAAGGGCCTGGAGCTTTCCGTCATTGCTCTGACCCACGGCCACTTTGACCACGTGGGGGCTGTTCGGGACCTGGCGGCGGAGACTGGCTGCCGGGTCTATCTGGACCCCAAGGAGCTGACCCTGCCCCCCATGCTGACGGCGGGACCCCTCTACTATACCGACACCTATGCCGATAGCGACCGGGTGACCCTTGCCGGAATGGATACCCTGGTGCTGGAAACCCCAGGCCACACCCCCGGATCCGTATGTCTGCTCATAGATGCGCATATGTTTGCCGGGGACACCCTCTTCGCCGGCTCCTGCGGCCGGACAGACCTGCCCGGCGGCGACCCCAGAGCCATGAGGGATTCCCTGGGGCGGCTGGCCAAGCTGGAGGGCAATTTCTTCGTCCATCCGGGCCATGGCCCAGGCAGCACCCTGGACCGGGAAAAGCAAACGAATCCGTACCTGTAAATCGAAAGGATCATTATGAACCTAACTCTTTCCGGTCACGACGACCGTTACGCCGTAGAGCAGCTGCTCCTCAGTCTCTTCCCGGAAGGGGCTGAGGTGGATGCCCGCTCCTGTCTCCACCGAGGGGAAACCTGGCTCACCGCCACCGCTTGCGTCACCTGGGACGGCCGCACTGCCAGCGCCTCCCGGCGGCTGAAGGCGGCAGAGGAAACCGTCCGGCTGCGCCGGCGCGCGCTCCAGCAGAGCGTCTATCTGGCGGCCACTCAGCTGCTTTCCAAGGAGCCCGCCTGGGGTGCTCTGGCAGGGGTCCGGCCCACCAAGCTGACCACCAAGGAGCTGCTGGAGGGAGGCACCCCAAAAACCGCGGACAGGCTCCTGAAGGATGTTTACTACGTGACCCCTGCCCGGCGGGCCCTGGCGGTGGACTGCTCCGTATCCACGGTAGCGGCCATCCGCAAAACGGAGCCGGGGGATATTTCTCTGTATGTAGGCATCCCCTTCTGCCCCACCCGGTGCAGCTATTGCAGCTTTGTCAGCCGGTCGGTCGGCAAAAAGACCGAGTTGCTGGAGCCCTATTTGCAGGCCCTTCTGAAGGAGATCGCCCTGACCGGGCAGTTGCTGCGCGCCTCCGGCCGCCATATGCGCACCCTCTATATTGGGGGCGGCACCCCCACCACCCTGTCTGAGAGCCAGATGGCACGGCTTCTGGATGCCCTCCGGGAGCACCTGGATTTCTCCCGGTGCCTGGAATTCACCGTAGAGGGCGGGCGGCCTGACACGCTGACGGAGGAGAAGCTCCGGATCATCTTTGACCATGGGGCAGACCGCATGAGCATCAATCCCCAGACCATGGAGGACTCTGTGCTCCGGGCCTGCGGGCGGCCCCACACGGGAGAGGATGTGGTCCGGGCCTACCGTCAGGCGGTGGGGGCCGGTTTTCAGGACATCAACATGGACCTGATCGCCGGGCTCCCTACGGATACGGCGGCAGGCTTCCGCAGAAGCCTGACCCAGGCGGCAGAGCTGAACCCCAGCAACATCACGGTCCATACCCTGGCTCTGAAAAAGGGGGCAGACCTCTTCGAACGACGGGAGAGCCTGCCCCAGGTCCGGGCCGTGGAAGAAATGGTGGCCTACGCCGAAGAAACCCTCCGCGCCTTGGGCTACAAGCCCTATTACCTCTACCGGCAGAAATATATGTCCGGCTCCTTCGAAAACGTGGGCTGGAGCCGGGACGGCCGGGATTGCCTGTACAACATCTACATGATGGAGGAGATCCACTCCATCGTCTCCCTGGGAGGCGGCGGCATGACCAAGGTCAATCTGGCAAACGGAAAGCTGGAGCGATTCCACAACCCCAAATTCCCGGAGCAGTACATCGAGCAGTTTGGGAATGTGCTGGAGCAGAAGCGGGAGATCTTTGACCTGTTGGGCCAGAACCCGCTCCCGGAAGGGGTTGGCGGGGCGAAGCCCTGAGGGGGTGCGGGGCGGCACGCAGAATCGGGCCTTCGCCGCCCCTCTTCCGTCTCGGCTTTGCCGAGCCACCTTCCCCCAGGGGAAGGTAATATGAACCGTGAAAGGAAACTTACACCTTGGATACTTTAATCACCAACGTAACCGCCGTAACCATGGCTCCCGGAACGGAGGTGCTCTTCGGCGTCAACATCGCCGTCACGGACGGCAAAATTGAATTCATCTCCAAAAAGGTCCCCCAGGAGCTGCCCCAGACCATCATCGACGGCACGGGCATGGTGGCCATGCCGGGTCTCATAAACTGTCATACTCACCTGGCAACCTCCGTCCTGCGGTGCTACACCGATGACCTCAGCAACAGGCAGGCCCTGGAGGAGCTGCTGAAAAAAGAATCCAAAATGGATTCCCGGGGGGCCAAGGCAGCGGCGCTGCTGTCCATTGCCGAGTGCCTTCGCTTCGGCGTTACCAGCGTGTCGGACCTCTACTACTACCCCGATGCCACTGCCAAGGCCGTTGCGGAGTCCGGCATCAAGGCCAATCTGGCCCTTTCCAGCTACCGCTTTATCGACGATAACGAGGACTTCGACTTTGAGACCGACGAGCAGTGCAGGGAACTCCAGCGCCTTGTGGACAAGTGGCACGGCTTTGATCATGGCCGGATCAAGATCGACGCCGGCATCTACTCCGAGTATACCAGCAATCACCTGCTGTGGGAAGCCCTGGCAGGCTACGCCAGCGAAAAGGGTCTGGGGATGCAGCTGCATCTTGCCGAAACCGGGAATGAGGTGGACTCCTGCCTGGACCGTACCGGCATGAACCCCGGAGAGCTTCTCAACTGCCACCGGCTCTTCGCCGTCCCGGCCACTGCCGCCGGGTGCTCCTTCCTGACAGAGGAGGAGGCCCGCTTTCTGGGGAAAAAGAAGGTCTCCGCCGTGGCCCTGCCCCTGTCCGATGCCAAAAACGGTCAGCCCTGCGCGCCCATCATGACCCTGGTCAAATCCGGCATGAATGTAGCTCTGGGCACCGACGGCGCCATCCAGGCAGGAAACCTGGACATGTTTGAGGTCATGCGGGGAGCCGCCATGTCCGTCCGGGCTTCCACGGGAGATGCCTCCGCCCTGCCCAGCTCCGCCGCCCTGATGATGGCCACTGTCTGCGGTGCCCAGGCCCAGGGCCGAAGCGCGGAGTGCGGCATGCTCAAGGAGGGGCTGGACGCAGACATAGTGCTGCTGGACTTCTCCGCCCCCCACCTGATGCCCTGCCACAATGTGATGACGGGCCTTGTTTACGCCGCCAAGGGCGGAGACGTGGCCATGACCATGGTCCGGGGCAAGATTCTCTACCAAAATGGGAAGTTCCCCACCATCGACCTGGGGGCCGTGGTGGAGGAGCTGACGACCTACGCCATTCCCAAGCTCTTTGCCAAGGACGACGAAGGAGGTCAGTAATGGCTGAACATCGGAAATCGGACGGCCAGAATTTTCTGGAGGGTACGGCCCTGCTTGCCATGGCCACCGCCATTGTAAAGATCCTGGGGGCTGTGTATAAGATCCCCCTGAACGCCATCATCGGCGAGCAGGGCTTCGGCTACTTTAACACCGCCTACGAAATTTATAATATTCTGCTGATGATCTCCACCGCGGGGCTTCCCGTAGCCATGAGCCGAATGATTTCCCAAGCCAACTCCTTGCAGCATTACAACCAGGTCCGGCGGATCTACGCCACTGCCCGAAACCTGTTTTTGGGTCTGGGCGTTGTGGGAAGCCTGCTGATGACCCTCTTCTGCCGTCCCCTTGCCCGATTCCAGAATCAGCCTGATGCCTGGGCCGCCATCGGTTTTCTGGGCCCCTGTGTGCTGCTGATCTGCGTGATCTCCACCTTCCGGGGCTTCTTTCAGGGCCAGGGCAACATGCTGCCCACCTCCGTCTCCCAGGTGATCGAGGCGGTGGTCCGGCTGTTTGTGGGTATGGCCGCCGCGTTGGTCCTTCTCCGGGCAACGGGAAGCGTGGCTTTGGCCGCCGGTGGGGCCATCCTGGGCGTTACCGCCAGCTGCCTGATCAGCTCCGGCTACCTTTTCTTCTGCTTTCATCGCCATTACAAGGAGCTTCCCCGGTCCGGCGACACCCCCTGGAGCTTCCGGGCCACCGCCCGGGCTCTGCTGGTCATCGCCGTTCCCATCACCCTGGGTTCCGCCTGCTTACAGGTCATCACCGCTTTGGCCAGTAAGATCTACATGGGACGGCTGCTGGCAAGCGGCCTATCCCAGCAGACCGCGGACACCATGCGGGGCATCCATGTCATGACCCAGACCATTTTCAATATGCCCTGCGGCTTCATTACTCCCATCACCGTCAGCATCATTCCCGCCATCACCGCCCAGATCACCCTCGGCGGCCACCAGAAGGCCCGGCAGACTGAGGAAGCCGCGGCCCGTCTGACCGGGCTGCTGGCCATTCCCTGCGCCATTGGCCTGACGGTGCTGGCCCGGCCCATTACGGCGCTGTTAGGGGGCTACACCGGAGAAAAGCTGGAGCTGGCCGCAAAGCTCATGTCGATCCTCGGCATATGCGTATTCTTCAACGCCCTGGTGCTGGTCACCACCGCCATTATGCAGGCCCACGGCCACGTGACCCGTCCCGTGGTCCATATGGCTCTGGCGGGCCTGGTGCGGCTCATTGCCGTGTATATCCTCTCCGGAGATCCTGCCATCGGCATTGTCGGTGCCCCCATCAGCAATCTGAACTGCTACGCGGTCATCGCCCTGCTGAACCTGTGGGCTCTTCGGGGGCTGCTGGAGGACCCTCCCGCCATTGCGAAAAACGTGCTGCGTCCCCTGCTGTCCGGGCTTCTGATGGGTGCCTTTTCCTACGGCCTCTGGCTGCTCCTCACCACCCTGGGGGTAGACAGCAGGCTCCTGCTCTGCGGCCTTCCTGTGGCGGCAGGCGGCGTCACCTATGCCGCCGCAGTCGTCCTGCTGAAGGTCATCCGCAGGGAGGACTGTCTCCTGCTGCCAAAGGGAGAGAAGATCGCCAGCATCCTGAGGCTTTGAATCCCCCAAAATTTTTCATCTTTTTTTCCCTTCCCGCTCTTGCATTTTCTATGGTATTATGTTAATCTATTAGCTGAACAAACAAAGCAAAGAGAGGGAATGCTTTTTATGAATAAACCCGAGTTTATCGCCGCCGTGTCCGAAAAAACCGGTCTTTCCCGGAAGGACACCGAGCGGACCGTCAATGCTGCCCTGGACACCATTTCCGCCGCCCTGGTAGAGGGCGAACGGGTCCAGTTCAGCGGCTTTGGCATCTTCGAAACCAAGCTCCGCAAGGCCCGCATCGGCCGGGACCCCCACACCAAGCTGCCTATGCAGATCGAAGAGACCAAAGTACCCTCCTTCAAGCCCAGCAAGGTGCTGAAGGATACCGTAAGGAAGTAACCCATGCGACTAGACAAATATCTGAAGGTTTCCCGGCTCATCAAGCGCCGCACCGTAGCCAACGAGGCCTGCGACAATGGCCGGGTCATCGTCAACGGCCGGCCGGTGAAGGCCAGTTACGACGTCAAGGTAGGCGACCGGCTGGAGATTGCCCTGGGCACCCGCACCCTGGCCGTCGAAGTGCTCCAGGTGGCCGAGACCGTGAAAAAGGACGACGCCAGCGCCATGTACAAGGAAGTATGACAACCCCCCGGACTGAATGGTCCGGGGGTTTTCAGCCCTCTCCTGCCTGGAGAGGGTGGACCGGGCGCGGCCCGGGACGGGTGTGGAGGGGACCCCTGGAAGTCAAGGACGGAGCCTGGTTGACTCCTGAGGCTGGGCCCCTCATCCGTCAGGGCCTTTGGCCCTGCCACCTTCCCCGTAGGGGAAGGCTTGGGCTCAGATACAGCAGAACATCCCTCTTCCGCCGAAACAGCAGATGTTCAGCGCCGAGCACAGGCAAATGCGGGTGCACAGGTCATCCCCAAAGGTGAAGCCCCGGTAATTTCCGGCGGTCTGACGGTAGCTGCTGTCGCCGTGCTCCAGCTGCTGAAGGGTCCACAGGTACTGCTGGTTGTCCGGCTCCATGCTCACAGCCTTACGGATGTGCTCCAGCGCCGTGACCTGATTGCCCAGGCCGTTGTTGGCCAGGGCGCTGAGATAGTACCAGTTGGCGTTCCGCTCCCGGCAGTTTTCCAGCACATTGAGGGCCTCCTGAAAGCGGTTAAAGCGGATATACTGGTAGGCGGACTGCTGGTAGCTGTCCTGCCGGGGCGGCTCCTGATAGGTCTCCTGCCAGCCGGTGTACCAGCCTCCAAAGGGGCCGTAGCCCCCGAAGGGATTCCCGTAGCCGCCGGTGCCCTGGGCGCCCTGAGAGCCGTAGCCGCCCTGAGGACCGTAGCCGGTCTGGCGGGCATACTTCTCCGGATTTTTGATCTGGTCGTAGGCCTCGTTGATCTGCTGCATCTTTTTGGCCGCTTCCTGATCCCCGGGATTCAGATCCGGGTGATATTTTTTGGCCAGGCGGCGGTAGGCCTGCTTGACCTCCTCGTCGGAAGCCCCTCGTTCCAAGCCCAGAACTTTGTAAGGATCGTCGATCATTGGTTCCGCTCCTTTCGGTATTTCTCCCGGTAGCGGACCCAAACGCCGCTGTAAAGGATGTTATCCAGAAGCCCCTTGTCCTGTACGAGGGGCAATTTTTCGTAGTAATAGGCGCATCTGCCCATGGTCAGCGTGAGAATTTGCTCCAAATGGTCCTGCTGCGGAAGATCTGCAAGGGGGTTGTAGCTCCCCTTCTTCCGGTCCTCCTCCAGGTCCAGCTCCGCGTCCATCAGGTAGATAAACCGGCCCAGAGCCTCTCCCATGGCCCGGAGGGTGTCTTGCCACAGGTCCTCCTGCCAGACAAAGAGCTCCCCCATGAGCCTGCCGAAGGCAGCCGCCGCCAGGTCCGGGTTTTGGACGTTGTCCTTCTCCAATTGGGACAGGTCCCGGATCCCGGTGTCAATGGCCTTACACTGCCTGGGGTATTTCTTTGCGATCTGGCTGTAATGGGGCTCCAGGTGCCTGGCCAGGAGCCTTGCCCCCTGCTTCCTGTCGTCCTGCCAGTCGTCCAGGCACTTGCGGTAGAAAAGGGCCACATTCATATCCGCGGTGTATCCGATGATCCCGCAGTCCGTCCGGCTCCGGCGCTTTCCCGGATGCAGGAGGCACCGCCTGAGGCTTCTTTCCTCCTCCGGCTCGTAAAGGCTCATAAGGGTCAGGGCCAGAAAGGCCATATCATACTGGAGCCCCAACCGGCTGAGCTGACCCTCCTGGCGGCCCATGGCGGCGCAGATGCCGCAGTAGACCTGGGTATAGCGGGTCTTTTCCTCCGGGGTAAGTTCCCCTAAATTGGCGGTTACATATCCGAACATAGCAGTCCCCTCATCCGTCACGGCCCTGGCTCACCTTCCCCGGAGGGGAGGGGCTTATCTGCCCCGTATCTTCGCCAGGCAGCGGTTCAGCGCGCCTCCGTAAAAAAGGATGCACAGGCAGCAGTAAAGCCAGAGCATGGAAACGGCCACAGCGTAGACAGAGCCATAGATATTGGAAATTCTGGTAAAATGGGTAATATAGAAGGAATATGCAGTAGAAAACAGGGACCAGCCCACGGCGCTGAACAGGGCCCCCGGCAGACTGTCCCAGAAGCCGTTTTGCCCGTTGGGCAGGAACATATACACGGCGGTGAAGAGGAGGGTCTGCACCGTCAGCAAAAACACCCCGTGGAGGTCGATCAGGTCCACCAGAAACATGACCACCGGATTCTGGATGCCGTAAAGCATATCCAGGATGGTATTGCCGAACACATGGAGCACCAGGGTCAGCACCAGCACCACCAGAAAAAGCAGGGCATAGACCACGCTGATGGCCCGGGTGAAGACATAGCCCCGGTCCTCCTCCACGTCATAGACGGCATTGAGGCCGGTGAGAAGCCCATAGACCCCCTTGCTGGATGACCAGAGCAGGGTCACAACCGACAGCCCCGTGACCGCGGAGCTGGCATTGCGGTAGGTGCTGTAAATGAGCCCTTCCGCCCCCTCCACCATGGCGGCCGGCAGAATGCCGCTGACCAGCTCCACCAGGTCCTCCACCGTCAGGCCCGTGAGCCGCAGGGAGCTGAGCACCAGCAGCAGAGCCGGAAACAGGGAGAGGATCAGAAAGTAGGCCCCGTAGGCCGCCCGGAAGGGAATGTGCATGGCCGAGATCATCCGGGCACCTTCCAGAGTCTTTCCGATGAGGCCGCCCTTGGGGAAGTCTTTCATGGGGTGCTCCTTTCCCTGAATGAAAAAACCGTCATTGCGAGCCAGTGACCAACGTCACCGGCGTGGCAATCCCCCGGTCAAGGAGATTGCCACACCAGTCTGAGGGCCGGTCCGCAATGACAGTTTTCATGCCTTTATTCCGCGGAGATCATGTAGTAGTACACAGGCTGACCGCCGTTGATGAGGTTCACGTCGGCATTGGGGCAGATGTCGGCAAAGAGGTCCGCCGCCTTCTGGGCATGCTTCTCCTTGGTATCCGCGCCGTAGTAGATGGTGATGAACTCCCGGCCATCATCCCGGGCCTTCTCGGCCAGGCCTTTCAGCAGCACGGTGATGTCCTTGCTGGTGCCGAAGAGGCCCTTGCCGTCCATAGCCAGGTAATCCCCCTCGTGGATGTCGTAGCCGTCAAAGTCGGAATTCCGGGCGGCGTAGGTGATCTGCATGGTCTCTACGGAGCCCAGCACGTCCGTCATGGCCTGGGTGTTCTCCTCTACGGAGCCCTCGGGGTTAAAGTTCAGCATGGCGGTAACGCCCTGGGGCACGGTCTTGGAGCCGATGACCACCACGTTCTTGGGGGTCAGGGCATCCACCTGCTGGGCGGCCATAATGATATTCTTGTTGTTGGGCAGCACAAAGACCGTCTCCGCGGGGACCTTGTTCACCGCCTCCAGGATGTCCTGGGTGCTGGGGTTCATGGTCTGGCCGCCGGAAATGATCTGGTCCACCCCCAGGTTCATAAACACATCGGCAAGACCGGCACCGGCGCAGACGGAAACCACGCCTATGGGCTTCTCAGGCTCGGCGATCTTGGGGGCCATGTCCTTCTCGTTCATGACCTTCTCGGTGTGCTGCAGGCGCATATTTTCCACCTTGACAGTGACGAAGGAGCCGTAGTTCACAGCCTCATGGAGGGCCGCGCCAGGGTCGTTGGTATGCACATGGACCTTGATGATCTCCTCATCGTCTACGAGGACCAGGCTGTCGCCCAGCTCGTTCAGGAAGGCCCGCAGGGCCTCGGGGTCCTTCTTATTCTCCCGGGAGACAATAAACTCAGTGCAGTAGGAGAACTTGATGTCCTCGGTGTTGAAGTCGGAGAAGTCTGCCTGTTCCTTAGTGGCGGTCTCTTCTCCCGCCTCAGGGGCCACCACATCCTCCCCCCGCAGGGCGCTGAGCATGGCCTCCAGCACGTAGAGCCAGCCCTTGCCGCCGGCATCCACCACACCGGCCTTTTTCAGCACCGGGTTCTGATTGACGGTATTGGCCAGAGCCTCTTTGGCCTCGGTAATGGCCGCCTCCTGGACAAACTCGATATAGTTGTTCTCCTCAGCGGCTTCCAGAGCCTTGGCGGCAGCCAGCCGGGAAACCGTCAGGATGGTGCCCTCGGCAGGCTTCATGACCGCCTTGTAGGCGGCATCCACACCGGCCTGAAGGGCCTGGGCCCACAGCACACCGTCGCACTCCTCATTCCCCTTGAGCTTTTTGGAAAGGCCCCGGAACAGGAGGGACAGGATCACGCCGGAATTGCCCCGGGCACCCCGCAGCATGGCGGAGGCCGCCACCTTGGAGGCGGCGTACAGGCCGGGATCCTCCACCGCCCGCAGGTCCGCGGCGGCGGCATGGATGGTCATAGACATATTGGTGCCCGTGTCGCCGTCAGGCACCGGGAATACGTTCAGTTCATTCAGATCCTGCTTGTGGATCTCTACAGAGGCGGCCGCGCTGATGATCATGCGTCTCAGCTCGGCTCCGTTGATGGTTTGCCTCAAAATGTTTACACCTCCGAAATTATCCAATCATCATGGAATCAATATAGACGTTTACAGCACGAACCTGGGTGCCGGTGCATTTGGTGACCACATAGCGGACCTCGGAAATAATGGAATTTCCGACTGCGGACAGGTTCACGCCGTTATCCACAATGATGTGCAGGTCGATAGAAATGGAATCATCCTCGTTGAAGGTGACACGCACGCCCTTGTCCACGGACTCCTTGCGCAGCAGATGGTACACATCGTCCTTCATGCTGCGGGCGGCCATGCCCTTCACGCCGAAGCAGTTGGAGGCAGCCGTACCCACAATGCCGGTATAGACACCGGTACTGACGTTCACGCTGCCGTTTTCATTTTCATGACGGATCATAAAAATACCTCCTTATAAGCTCTGCCTTTCCCTGGGGGAAGGTTGGGGAGTTACACCATGCTCTCTTCCCAGCAGTCGGGAGCGGTGAGGCCCATCATCTTCACGATGGTAGGAGCCACGTTGGCAAGACCGAAGTGGCCCTCCTTGATGGTCCACTGGTGGTCCTTGTCGTAGATGATGAAGGGCACAGGATTCAGGGAGTGGGCAGTCCGGACAGAGGTCTTGCCCTTCTTGGTCTCGGTCATCTGGTCGGCGTTGCCGTGGTCGGCAGTGACCAGAACGGTGTAGCCGTACTTGTCGGCGGCATCGATGATGGCCTGGACGCTCTTGTCCACACACTCCATGGCGTAGACCACGGCATCATACACGCCGGTGTGGCCCACCATATCGCCGTTGGGGTAATTGCAGCGCAGGAACTGGAACTTGTGAGAAGCCATGTTCTCCACCATCTTCTCCGTGATTTCCTTGGACTTCATGGCAGGGGCCTGCTCGAAGGGGATCACATCGGAGGGCACTTCCTCGTAAACCTCCAGGTTCTCGTCCACCTTACCGGACCGGTTGCCGTTCCAGAAGTAGGTCACGTGGCCGAACTTCTGGGTCTCGGACAGGGCATACTCATGGATACCGGCGGCGCAGAGGACCTCGGTGAGGGTGTTGGTGATGACGGGAGGCTGGACCAGGTAGTCGGTGGGGATCTTCAGGTCTCCGTCGTACTGGAGCATACCGGCAAAGAGCACGCCGGTGTAGTCCCCCCGGTCGAACTTGTCAAAGTCCTTCCGGTCGAAGGCCAGAGAGATCTCCTGGGCCCGGTCTCCCCGGAAGTTGAAGAGGATCACGCTGTCGCCGTTGGCGATCTTCGCCACAGGCTGACCGTCTCTTGCCACCACGAAGGCAGGCAAGTCCTGGTCGATGCAGCCGGTCTCGGCCCGGTAGGTCTCGATGGCCTCCTTGGCAGAGGCGAACTGACGGCCCTGGCCCTCCACATGGGTCCTCCAGCCGGCTTCTACCATAGGCCAGTTGGCCTCGTAGCGGTCCATGGTGATCTTCATACGGCCGCCGCCGGAGGCGATGGCGTAGTCGCAGCCCTGGGTATTCAGCTCCTTCAGCACATCCTCCAGCTGCTGCACATAGTCCAGAGCGGAGGTGGCGGGCACATCACGGCCGTCCAGCAGAATGTGGCAGTAAACCTTCTTCGCACCCTCTTTGTGGGCCTCTTTCAGCATGGCGATCAGGTGGGCAATGTTGGAGTGGACGTTGCCGTCGGACAGCAGCCCCAGAAAATGCAGAGCCTTGCCGGACACGGCGTTGGCCAGCAGCTTCTTCCAGGTAGCGGACTGGTACAGAGCGCCGGACTCGATGGACTCGGAGACCAGCTTGGCACCCTGAGAATAGATCTGGCCGCAGCCCAGAGCGTTGTGGCCCACTTCGGAGTTGCCCATATCGTCATCGGTGGGCAGACCGACGGCAGTGCCGTGGGCCTTCAGATAGGTGTGGGGGCAAGTAGCCAGCAGGCGGTCCAGGGTAGGGGTCTTGGCGTTCTTGACCGCGTCTCCGCTGCCGCCGTCTCCCTTACCGACACCGTCCATGATCACAAGTACAATGGGTTTTTCCATAAGTAATTACCTCCATAGTCAGAAGTTTGTGAGCATTATTTCAGTCATATTATTTTACAACAGAAACGGTAAACTTACAACTCTTTTTTTATTTTTTCCATTCCGGACAAAAATACTTCCGGGAGAAGTCAAATTTAGGGTAATTCTCCCGGAAGTATTAAAAAGATATGAAGTTTTTACCTGCTGTATTTTCCCTTCTTACCCGGTCTGCAGAAAATGAGGATGCCGAGGCCGGTAAAGCACAGCACCGCGCCGATGAGGGCCAGGCCGATACCGGCACCGCCGGACTGCTTCTCCGGCTGGGTCTCTTCCGTGGTCTCCGGGAAGGTAAAGGGGAAGGTGGTCTCCTCGGTGGCAGGAGCCTGGGTAGGGGCCTGGGTCGTGGGGGCGGTAGTTGCCTCCGTGGTGGGCAGGGTAGCAGCCTCCGTAGTGGGGGCGGTGGTAGGAGCAGTGGTCGCTTCGGTGGCTGCCTCCGTGGTAGGCTCCGTGGTCTCCTCCGGGGTGTAGTGATCGTTTCCGTCAGAATCCAGGAACTCAATGCGGCCGCTGAAGGCCTCCTCCAGCTGCTGGATGAGGGTCACGGACCAGGGGCTTTTCGCGGGGTAATAGATCTTCACGGCGCTGCCCCACAGGCAGTTCTGCTTGAAGGAGGGGAAGGGCCCCTCGCAGTGGATGGCCGTCAGCTTCGAGCAGTCCCGCAGGCACTCCTCGTCAAAGATCCGGAAGGAGCCGGGCAGGTGTATCCTCGTCAGGCCGTCGCAGCCCTGGAAGCTGTGCTTGCCCAGGGTGTGCAGGGCGGAGCCAAATTCCACCTCTGTAATATTGTCGTAATCCTTGAAGGCGTTGTCGCCTACGGTGGTCACGTTGCCGGAAAGGGTCACGGCGGTGATGTCATCCTTGTAGGCCGCCCAGGGGGCCTGATCCTCGAAGTTCTCCATAGGCCCGTTGCCGGAGATCACCAGGGTGCTGCCCTCCAGGCCCCAGGAAATGCCCTCTCCGCAGGTGCCGGAGGCCGTGTCCCCGAAGGTGGGAAGGGCCAGGGCGGCCAGGACCGCGCCAAGGAATGCCAGCTTGAAAAGAAAACGCTTCATAATATATACCTCCTGGTAAGAGTCAGTTCATGGTCCCCTCGGACCGGTCAAACAGGACCTTCACCCGCTCCCGCAGAGCCTGGGCCTCCGGCGTGTCGGACTGGCCGTAGGTTTCGATCCAATCCTTGGAGGCCTGCTGGGCATCGGTCAGGACCCTCATGTCCATAGATAGATCCGCCACCCGGAAGGCCGGAAGGCCGGACTGACGGGAGCCGAAGAAGTCTCCGGGGCCCCGGATCTTCAGGTCCTCTTCGGCAATTTTGAAGCCGTCGTTGGTTTTGCACAGGGCCTTCAGCCGCTGCAGGGTCTCCGGATTGTGGTTGTGGGAGGTGAGGATGCAGTAGCTCTTGGCGCTGCCCCGGCCCACCCGGCCCCGGAGCTGATGGAGCTGGCTCAGACCGAACCGGTCCGCGTCCTCGATCACCATCAAGGTAGCGTTGGGCACATCCACACCAACTTCGATGACGGTAGTGGCCACCAGCACATCCGCCTGGCCCTGGGCAAAGCCGGCCATGATCTGCTCCTTCTCCGCCCCCTTCATCTGGCCGTGGAGCAGGGCCACCCGCAGATCCGGGAAGACGGTCTTTTGCAGGGTCTCTGCCCAGGCGGCGGCGGCCTTTACGTTCAGCTCCTGATTCTCCTCCACCGCCGGGCACACCACAAAGCACTGGTGCCCTTCGGCTACCTGCTTGCGGATGAAGGCGTTGATCCGGGCCCGGTAGCTCTCCCCTACCAGGAAGGTATCCACCTTCTGCCGCCCGGGGGGCAGTTCGTCCAGCACGGACACATCCAGGTCCCCATACATCAGCAGGGCCAGCGTCCTGGGAATGGGTGTGGCGGACATGACCAGAATATGGGGGTCCCGGCCCTTTGCACTCAGGCGGCTGCGCTGGTCCACACCGAAGCGGTGCTGCTCATCCGTGATGACCAGCCCCAGGTTGGCAAACACGGTGCTCTCGGAGATCAAGGCGTGGGTTCCCACCACAATGTGGGCCTCTCCCGAGGCCAGCGCTTCCCGGGCCACCCGCTTTTCCTTCTGGGACTGGGAACCGGTGAGCAGTACCGTGTGCACCCCCAGCGGGGCAAAGAGCTTGCCCAGGGATTCATAGTGCTGCTCTGCCAGGATTTCCGTAGGGGCCATAAGGGCCGTCTGGAAACCGTTCAAGTGGGCACAGTACGCCGCCGCAGCGGCCACCATGGTCTTGCCGCTGCCCACATCGCCCTGGACCAGCCGGTTCATAGGCGCGCCCTTTTGAAAATCCCCCAGTATTTCCTCAACAGCCCGCTTCTGCGCCCCCGTCAGGGAAAAGGGTAGCCGGGCATAAAAGGGCGACAGGTCGATGTTTTCATAGGGTGCCACCTTCTTTTCCGCCCGAGCGGCCCGCATCAGGGACAGTCCCGCCGAGAACACAAAGAACTCCTCAAAAATCAGCCTTTTCTTGGCCGCTTGGGCCTGTTCCATGGTCTGTGGATCGTGAATCACCGTATAGGCCTGGGCCGCCGGAAGCACATCGAACTCCCGCCGAATCTCCTCCGGCAAAATCTCCTCCGGGGGATTGCACACCGCAAGGGCCTGGGCAATAAGCTTGGTCAATGTGCCATTGTTGAGCCCCGCCGTCAGCGGATAGATGGGCATGATCCGCCGGGTGGCCACCGGGCGGGAATCCGGCATTTCAAACACAGGGTTTGTTATGCCGTAGCCGCCGTAGTCTCCGGAGACCATACCGTAAAAGATGTATTCAGCGCCATACTGCAATGTCTCTGCTGCGAATTTGGAATTAAAAAAGGTCAGATTGATGCGCCCGGAGTAATCCGCCACAGACACCTTGGTCAGGTCCATCCCCTTTCGGATATGGGCCGTCCTGGGTGTGGTCATGACCACGGCCCGGAAGCAGGCGGGCACATCCGCCTGGAGCTGGGCGATGGGCACCAGCTTCGTCCGGTCCTCATAGCCTCTGGGAAAATGGCAGATCAGGTCCCCCAGAGTATAGATATTCAGGTTTTCCAGCTGCTTTGCCCGGGCCGGGCCTACGCCCTTCAGGCTTGTCACTGGATCGGATAGTCTGGCCATAGGTCACCTCCGCATTGTTTGCATGTACCATATAAAATGAAAAAACTCCCTCCAAGCAACGCTCGGAAGGAGATATTTTCAGAGAACTCAGGCCAGCTTGTTCAGCTTCAGGGTCATGCTGCTCTTCTTCCGGGCAGCGTTGTTCTTGTGCAGAAGACCCTTGGTCACAGCCTTGTCCACGGACCGCACAGCGACAGTGTAGGCGCTCTGAGCAGCGGTCTTGTCACCGCCTTCCACAGCAGCCTCAAACTTCTTCAGGTTGGTCTTCAGCTCGGACTTGTCGGCCTTATTCTTCTCGTAAGCAATCTTGGAAGAAATGACATCCTTCTTAGAGGACTTGATGTTGGGCATTGATTACACCTCCTCACAACGGTATTTCATACAGTGCTGTATTATAACGGAAAATTCACGTAAAATCAACCCTTTTTTGAAAATTTTTCTTCAATGGAAAAATGGGCTCCTGACGCATTGTTTCGGACATGCCAAAATACCTTTCTTCCGTCTTTGCGAATTCCTCCTCCCATTCTGGGAAGCAGATCAAAAATAATCACGCTCGTCGCATGCAATATCTTAATCCGCATTTCCCCCGTTATGTCTGCATTTTTCGCCATGAAAACTGGGTGTCAATATCTCTTCCATTGCGGCCAACCTCATTTCTCCAATCTTTCATATTTATTATATGTCTTTTTTCGTAGATATTCAATACCGCACCCTAAAAATATAATGGCTTTTAAGGGAGTTGGTATCGTGATTAGCTATGCGCCCCTGTTTCGGACAATGAAAGAAAAGGGTATAACCTCCTATCGGCTGTTCAAGATGGGCTTTCCACAGTCCAACTATTACGCCATAAAGCACGGAGACAATATTTCCACCAATACCGTCAACGAGCTCTGTACGCTACTGCAATGCAGTGTTTCTGATATCATGGAGTTCATCCCTGAGCAAAAGCAGCTTTGAGAAGCTTCGTTATCAACGCTGCGCCCTGTTGCCTCATCAAGCCCCGCGGATTTTCGCCTGAAAATCTGCGGGGCTTTTTATCCGTCCTTGCCTGCCGCTGACGAGCATCCACTTTTCTTGTCAAGGGGGTAATTTTCCACAAACCGGGTGACAGGGGCAAATTGCCCATTTTCAGGAAAAGTAAAGAATTCCGTATCAAATTGTAAATATTTTATGTCAACATCGATTCTTTTTCCACAGGGATGTGGAATTGTGGATAACCGGATGTGGAAAAGTCTGTGGAGAATGTGGAAAACTGTGAGTTTTCCACATGGATTTTTTCAGGTTCCATCTTTTCCGGGCTGTGAAAAAAATACGCTGGATGCGTTCACGAATCCACCGCTTAAAAACACGCCACTCTTTTCTGCCCGTGGCAGGCAGAAAGCGCAACCAGTCCCATTGAACCTGAAAAGATTGGATTTCCGCCTTGTCTTTTTGGCACCGTCCGTCCTCTTTCCCCCGCCGCCAAAAAAATTTCGTGCATTCCGCCAAATTTTTCTCCGTATGCTTTTCTCACCTCCGGGAGATACTAGAAGAGCATTCCATATCCTTAGGAGGCTATTCATGCAGGGAAAGGTAGATATCTGCGGCGTCAGCACCTCCCAGCTGCGCATTCTGAGTCAGGAGGAAACGGATTCTCTCCTGCGCAGATCCCGCCAGGGAGATGAGCAGGCCCGGCAAACGCTCATTGAGGGCAATCTGCGGCTGGTACTCTCCGTGATCCAGCGCTTCGACAAACGTGGAGAAAGCCCGGACGACCTGTTCCAGGTGGGCTGCATTGGCCTTATAAAGGCCATTGCCAATTTTGACTCCGAGAAATGCGTGCGCTTCAGTACGTACGGGGTACCGATGATCGCCGGTGAGGTGCGGCGCTATCTCCGGGACAACAGCGTGATCCGGGTCTCCCGGTCCATTCGGGATGTTGCCTACAAGGTCCTGCAGTGCAAGGAAGCCCTGACGGCTTCTCTCGGCCGGGAGCCCACGCTGGAGGAAATCTCCAAGGCCCTGGAGCTGCCCAGAGAAGAGGTCAGCCAGGCGCTGGATGCGGTGTGCGCTCCGGTAAGCCTCTACGACAGCGTCTATTCCGACGGCGGAGACCCTCTGACGGTCATGGACCAGGTCCAGGACACCAAAAATATCGAGCCAAACTGGATGGAGCACATCACTCTATCAAACGCCTTCCGGGCCCTGAGTCCCCGGGAAAAGGAGATCCTCTCTCTGCGGTTTTACAGCGGAAAGACCCAGATGGAGGTGGCCTCCAGGCTGGGCATCTCCCAGGCCCAGGTATCCCGGCTGGAAAAGGGAGCCATTGCCGCCATGCGAAAACGTGTTATCGTGTCATAGTTCCCGGAGAAAAGGCATAGACTTTTCCAAAGGGGGAATGGCCATGGGCGTCAAATTCACGCAGCTGCAATGCAAAGAGGTCATCTGCATTGCCAACGGGGAACGGCTTGGGTATCTTTCGGATATCGTGGCAGAGGTGCCCGAGGGGATCATTGCCGCCATTGTGGTCCCCGGCCCCTGCAAGCTCCTGGGGGTTGCGGGCAGGAAGGACGACTATGTGATCCCCTGGTCCTGCGTCAAAAAAGTGGGCCCGGACATCATCCTGGTGGATATCAAGCCCTGCGACTGCAGGGTCCCCCGGCCGAAGGGAAAGTTTCCGCTGTGAAAGGCGGAAATTTTCTTCCTTTTTCCGAAAAAAGTTCTTGCAAATTCCGGTTCTTTCCTATATAATATTCCGGCGTGGGTTTGCGCCCATAGCTCATCAAAACCACACACCCGGGGATCGGGAGCCTCATGTGCCCATATGGGCGGGGATCCCGGGATGATCGGGGTGGAGGAAAAACAAAAGGAGAACTGTAAAAATGGCTGTCGT